>LQAJ01000059.1_pt1 | contig 98139 bp, 83 predicted proteins | sample 1535811 | NCBI WGS metagenome assembly LQAJ01 (sample SAMN04331587, study PRJNA305678) | bioreactor metagenome | isolation source: bioreactor_6 inoculated with Wadden Sea sediment 2nd replicate of a... | place: Germany: Wadden Sea, Janssand Flat | reverse complement strand
AATAGTTCTTCCTCAAGCTCTTTGATGCCAGCAGGAAGACCTACGTCAGGAACCCTGTCGCTGACAGAATCACACAGGATGTATGATTGAGCCAGAACAACACGTCTGTTCCTGCGATGAACTTGACCAGCTGATGCTCGATCGATCAGAGGGTCATCTGGTAATAGTCATAGCGCTCGATGACCATGAACCCTGTACGGGTATAGAGCGAGAGAGCTCCGGGGTTCTGTACAGCTACTTCCAGTTCTATCGGTCTGCCGGGATACTCGTTCGCTGCTTCAGCGATCTTGTACTCCAGCAGAGCCCTGCCGATCCCCCGCTTCCGGTAAGCAGGCAGGACACACAGTCCGTGGATATAGCAGCGGTCCTCTGAAGTGACCATGCTTGCCATGGCGATGGGTCTCCCATCGAGCACAGCGACCGAGAGGCTTCTTCCTGGAACCCCGAAGGTCCCCTCCAGGTACCGTGCTCCATCCTCGGGAGAGTCTCCGAAGGAGATACCCGCAAGGATCAGTAGATCAGGTTCATCAGGACCCTCTGCCCTGCGGATCTCCACAGGAGAGACCGGAACAGGGTCCTTCCGGAGATCATCCTCCAGACGCATGAGGTACTCAGAGAACTCGAAGACAGCTCCTGCATGCTCTGCAGCGGCTCTGCCGCTCTCTGACTGCTTGGGGATCACGAAGAGCAGGCGCTTGCAGTCACGCCGCTTGAGCTCCTGCTGCGCCGCTTCGAGCAGCAGGGAGAAGTACCCCCGTCTTCGATGATCGGGATGCGTGAAGGCAGAGAGCTCCCCTTCAGTGTCCGTGGGCGTGAAGAGATTGATGACCGCCAGAGCCATGTGGTCCTCACGGAGTATGAAGGTATTGTACTGCCCCTCTCTCCTGAAGCTCTCATCGAACTCTACGGTATAGGGGATCGTATCATGGGTGCTGCACACAGCTGCAAGAGCGATGATCTCCTGTCTCTGTGCTTCTGTGGGAAAATCGATGGGTATGATCTGCATCAGCTTCACTGCTCCTCCGTGTTGGGACCTGTCATCAGCAAGCAGGCAGCTGCTGTCGCCTGTTCACCTGAGATATCCATGGTACTGCATAGCTGCAGGGTACGGCAAGAGCTCAAGACGCAGAGATGTCATGCAGAGATAGACTGAGAGTAAGAGCGCGTAAGAGAGAGTATATGTATGTATGTATGTATGTATGTATGTGAGCAAGAGAGTGCAGCCATCAGGCAGACTGCCTGATGGCTGCAGGTGTAAGAAAAAGAAGAATTGGAAGAATAGGAAGCATAGGAGGAACAGTGAGATCAGGATCACAGGATCACAGCACCTCGCTGTGGGTATCCCCCATCAGAGATCCTCTGCTGTGATACCGTTCTCAGACAGCAGGGTTTCGATGTAGACCGGCTCCCCGGTCCTGATCGATCTCTGGGCTGCAGCTCCGATGACCACCGACCAGAAGCCGTCTGCCACAGTAGCCGTGTTCGTCGGTCTTCCCATGATGTTGTCGACGAAGTTCCTGTGTTCGAAGAAGGTCGCACCTGAATGCCCGAGGGCCTCTATATGAGAGGGATACTTCGGGGTGGAGATCCTGGCAGGCATCGATTCCCCGCAGTGGATCTGCATCGAGCTTGCGACTCCCTGCTCTGTGAGGAAGTCCTGAGACTCGGACACTTTCAGTCTGCCCTGATCACCACAGAGGACCAGCTCCTCATAGAACATGGGAGAGAACATGCACAGCATGAAGTTCGCCCTGATCCCGTTGGCATAATCCACGATGACCATGGCATTATCGAGGATGTCAGAGGCTTTCCCATCATAGGTGAACTCGGTGAAGTTCACATCCTGACTGCCCGAGGCATAGACCTTGACCGGCCTGGAGGCAGCGAAGAGGTTGAACAGGTCGAAGTAGTGACAGCACTTCTCAACGAGAGTGTCACCTGAGTACTCTGAGAACTTGTTCCATTGATGCACTTTGTCGATGAAGGGGATGCGCTGTTCGGTGATGGTGATGGCCTTGATCTCCCCGATGCTCTTTCGCTCCAGGGCTTCATGGATCGCTTCGGTATAGATGGACTTGTATCGGTACTGCAGACCGATCTGAAAGACTGCAGGATGCTTCGCGGCGATCTGTGTGATCTCCCAGGCATCGGCGATGGTGGTCGCCATCGGTTTCTCCATCAGGATATGTTTTCCCGATGCTGCGGCGGTCCGGATCACTTCGATGTGGGTATAGTTCGGGGTCGCTATGATCAGCCCGTCCACCTCAGGGTCATTACAGGCCTCTTCGAGCGTCTGATAGATCACCAGCTCCCGGTCTGTGACATAGGCAGCGAAGGAGTCCTTCGCTGCCTTCTGACTGTTGGGATGCGGGTCATAGATGCCCTTGATCGTGGCATGTCCCTCATAGAGCGTATTACGTATATGCTCCTGACCGTTCACCCCGGTACCGATGACGTTGAAGGTCATCGTCGGTGCGATCTTACGGGTAAGATACCGGTCCTCTTCAGCGAGATAGGCGAGTCTCGGGTTATAGGCGTACATTCTGTGTATCTGCATGGTCGTGTGCTCCTTATCGTGCAGTCATGGTTCTGGTCCGGTCCTTTCCGGACTATCCTTTGATGGCCCCTTTGGTGATCCCGCTGATGATGTACTTCTGCATGAAGATGTAGAGAATGATCATCGGAGCCATACTCAGCAGAAAACTGGCAAAGGCAAGATTGAAGTCGAAGGTGTACTGGTTCTTGAACTGGAACTGGAACAGCGGCAGGGTCCACTGCAGATGGTTCTTGTTGAGGACCAGCAGCGGCAGCAGGAAGTCATTCCAGATCCACAGACCGTCTATGACGATCATCGTAGCGATCATGGGCTTGAGCAGGGGGAAGATGATGAACAGGTAGGTCTTGAAGACCGAGCACCCGTCCATATAGGCAGACTCCTCGAGTTCCAACGGGATCGATCTGAGATACCCGACGAATAGGAAGGCCCCTTTCTTGAAGGTATAGGTCAGGTAGAGCAGGATCAGTCCGGGGAACGAGAGCAGCCCCATACGGCTGAAGAGTTTGATCGTCGGGAGCATCACGACCTGAAAGGGTACGAAGATCCCGAAGACTGTCAGCATGAAGATAACCTTGAAGTAGAACCTGTCCATATTCCTCACTACCGCATAGGAGAACAGCGGGACCAGGAGGATCTCACCAAGCAGGGATACGGCAGTGATCACGATCGAGTTCAGGAAGAACCTGAAGTAGTGGGACTTCCCCAGTACCGCAGCAAAGTTATCGAGGTAGAGGCTGCCCGGGAGAGCGAAGAAACTCGCAGCGGACTCACTCGGGGTCTTCAGAGCGGTAACGATCGTGATATACAGGGGGATCAGGATGGTCACCGCCCCCGCTGTGAGCAGCAGATGGAGCAGGATGTCACCGGTAGGGTTTCGCTGTCTCATAGCTGTCCTGCCTCCTTCGTGCGTAAGACGGTGATCTGCAGGATGGAGATCACGGCGATGAGCAGGAACAGGGAGAGCGAGAGGGCACTTGCGAACCCGAAGCGCATCTCCTCGAACCCCTTCTTGTAGATCAGGATACCGATCGATTCGGTAGCGGTCCCGGGACCTCCTCCGGTCATACCCTTGATGATGTCGAAGACCATGATCCCCGACTTCACCGTAAGGACCAGATTCATGCTGAATACCGGTATGAGAAAGGGAAAGACGATCTTCCTGAACTGCATGAAGCTCCCTGCCCCATCGAGGATTGATGCTTCGATGAGCTCTGAGGGGACGGTCTGCAATCCTGCGAGGATCAGTACCGTAGGTACGGCACACTCCCTCCAGACACTGACGAAGAGCACCACCCAGAAGACCGCTTCAGGGTTGCCCATCAGATTTCGCTGGAGGAACGCGATAGAGAAGAGGTCCCCGATCCTCGGTACTGCGTGGTAGAAGATCTGGTCGAAGACCAGCCCCACCACCACAAGTGAGATGATCGCCGGGAAGAAGTAGATCGCCCTGAAGAGGTTCTTCGCCCGTATGTTCGCATTGAGCATAAGACCGATGATCAGAGCCAGCACATTGATGATCAGTACCAGATAGAGGGCATACCGCAGGCTGAAGGCGAAGGAGTTCAGCACCCGGTTGTCCGAGAAGAGATTCCGGTAGTTCTCCAGATCGATGAAGTCATAGCTCTGGCTGATCCCGTTCCAGTCGGTCATGCTGTAGTAGATACCCAGCAGCAGGGGGACCATGAAGAACAGTCCATACAACACTACTGCAGGGAGGGTGAAGGTCGTATAGGTCAGGCGTTCAGCAGGTGTCTTTCGTCGTGCCACACAGACTCTCCTTGTAAGAAATGGGTTCAGGCAGCAGAAGGAGTACACATCGGGTGAGTTCGCCCCGCCGGTACTCCTCCTGCCCCGCCGGTACTCCTCCTGCCCTGCCGGCAGGATACTACTGCTGCGGTCTACCGAAGATCATGTTCATCTCGTTGAGGAAGTTATCCATGTCTTTGTCGATGATATACTGCTGGATGGCAGTGTTGGATCTGCTCGACCCGCCAGGTGCATACTTGTGTCTGATGTTCCTGAAGGAGTCACCTGCCTGTACATAGGCAACTACCGGTCCTGAGACATCGGAGTTGAACGTGACGCCCTTGAGGGCCGAAGGAGAGCCGTCGGTATCGGCATAGAGCTGACCGATCTCAGGGGATGCCACGAAGGAGACGAACTTCCTGGCAGCATCTATGGTCCTCTGGTCCTTGTTCCCTATCACCAGAGCCAGATCCACACCGTATTCCACCCGGGTCTTCCGGCCGTGCTCGGCAGGGAGGGCGAACATGCTGTAGGATAGCTCAGGATTGGCTTTGTTGATCGATGGGATAGCCCAGATGCCCTGCCAGAACATGAAGGAGTTCCCCTTGGCGAATTCGAAGATCCCCTGATCATAGCTGGTGCCCAGAGGGTCCTGCTGACCATAGGTGCGCAGATAGATGAACTTCTGTGCCAGTTCCTTCAGTTCCTGACTGTCAGCAGCATCAGCCTTCCCGGCCTTCACTGCATCGATGAGGGCATAGCCGTCCATATCCAGGGCAAGGAGCATGCGCAGCTGCTGTCCTATCGTCCAGGCATCCTTATCGGGGAAGATCAGGGGTGTCTCTCCCATCGCCTGGATCTGATCACACAGGGCGATGAACTCGTCCCAGGTCTCCGGGATCTGCAGATCATGCTGAGCGAAGAGGTCCTTGTTATAGAAGACTCCCTGCGTATTGATCGATATCGGGACAGCGTAGTTCCTGCCGTTCGAGAGTCTGATGGATTCGATGATCGATTCGAGAGCCCCTTCTGCAGCAGGGTCTTCACTCAGATCCACGAAATAGCCCTCCAGCGCCGCTTCGATATAATCGACGTTGTTCGGCCAGTGGGTGAGCACGTCAGGGACGTCGTTGCTGGCCAGTCTGCTTGTCAGCACCTGTCCTGCATCGGCGATATGGACCTGCTCGATCCGAATATCGGGGTTCTGTGCCTCGAACCTGGCGATGATCTCATCGAACAGATCCACTACTTCCCTCTTCTGCTGAAAGAACTCCAGCGTGATCACATCATCACTCTCCTGGGTACCTCCGCTCCACAGCAGAGCAGCTCCGGTGAACAGTACCAGCATCACTACACCAATTCGTTTCATACCTCTCTCCTTTTGTTGTTGTCCTTCTGTAAAATCGTACATCTTTCAAATTTAGTAATTGTTTCATGTTTCGAAACCATTTCTATGGTAGTACGGAATGATGGGGCTGTCAACAAAAAAAACAGATTCCTGCATACTACTCAGCAGCTACACCCGATCAGATATCCACTTGACTTTCAGCTGGTGATTTCTTATTATAGAAACAGTTTCGATTTTCGAAACATCAACAACATAAGGGTGTGTCATGAGTATACAGAGCAGACGTGAAGAAGAACGGCAGGCAAGGATCGATGCGATCAAGCAGTCAGCCTGGAAGATCTGTCTCAGGGACGGTCTCCATAGTGCGAAGATCGCAGATATCGCAAAGGACTGCAGGCTGGGACTGTCGACCCTCTACTACTATTTCGCCGATAAGCGCCAGATCGTCTATTCACTCATGCGTGACTTCAAGGTCGAGAACAACGCACTCATCGTATCCCTGATGAGCAGGAAGATCACCTACCGGGAGTTCATCGGGGGGTATATCGATTCCTACTTCCAGGATATAGACCGGTTCAGGTTCTTCGTGCTCGCTGACAGCTATTACAACTACCATCAGCAGTATGATCTGAACGATCCAATACTCAAAGAGTATGATGAGATCACCCGGAGGAACGGCAACTACATCCTCGGATTCCTCATGCAGGATCTCGATCCTTCCTGCACCGAGCAGCTCAGACTGGCCATCGGCATGATCCTGGGATTCCTCAGACGGTATGTGCTGCTGCCTGCAAGGAGTCTGCCGCAGAGTGAGGAAGAACATACACAGATGCTCATCGATCTGAAACGACTCTCCTGTGCCCTGTTCAGTGAACTGGGCATGGATCTTGATCGTGTGCCTCGTGCACCGAAAGAGCCCTTCACGCACGTGCGATGAACGGTAGTTATGGATGATCGATCAGATTGGACTCGAATGCCGATAGGAAATCGAACTGGCAGGACTATATGTATGTCCACAGAAAGCCTGTACGATATACTCATTTTGAAGCTGGTATCATCATAATTGCACGAACACACTGAAACATAAACCTATTTGCTGACATTGTCGCCGGCCTGGGCAGTTCTTGCCCATCGAGTCATAGGAGATACAGATCCTCTGACGGTGATCTCTGTGAGTGTCCCAATCATTGAGGAATCCCACACTCTGGTCCTTCGTCAGAGAACCAAGGAGTCGTGACACGCTCGAATCACTGAAGATCCTCATCTTGCTGGCGGCAGTATGCGAAGTCAGGGTAGTACATCCCTGCGTTATCTTCAGTGATGATCGTGCAACTGCCAGATCCAGAACCAGAGCGCAGCCCTTCCCTATCCAGGTACTGAGCATCTGAACGAGGTTGTACTCCTTGATGACCGTGTCTATCACCAGATAGGTGGTGATCCTCCTCACTCAGACAAGAGCTGATACGATCTGCTCGTAGATGGCTTTACTGCTGACGACGTGGGTCCCACTTCTTCTGTAGCTCGAATCTCCTCCATAGATGAGGCAGGTATCCTCGATGGGGTGGCCTGAGAGAGTGCTCCAGTACTTCAGAGAGTCAAAGAACTTCGAGTGGACTGTCTCGCTTCGCTTGATCTCCAGGGCGACCACCTTCTGCCCCTTTCGATGATCAGGTCGATCTCTCTCTGGTGGTTATCTCTCCAGTAGTAGAGATCGAAGGACCCCCCTGTATGGAGTGCTTCTTTGTAGAACTCTCCGATCACAAAGGTCTCGAAAAGTGCCCCTCGCAGGAAGTGGTAGGATAGTTCCTCCTCTTTCCTGATGCCGAGCAGATTGCAGGCAAGACCTGTGTCAACGAAGTATATCTTATGATTCTTCACCAGCCGTTTTGAGTAGTTCTTATGATAGGGTTTCACCCGGAAGATGATGAAGCATGCCTCGAGGACAGAGAGCCAGGAGGTAATCGTGTTATGACTGACTCCACACTCCTCACTCAGGGATGATACTCTCAGTTCTTGACCCGTCCTCCCTGCGAGAAGGCGCAAGAAGAGCATGAACCGATCAAGATCCATGATGTGCTTGATCTGACGAAGATCTTTCTCAACATAGGTTGAGATATAGTTGTTATAAAAGGTCCATGGCCGAATGCCCTGGTCATAGATGCGAGGATAGAAGCCTGTGTGTAAAAGAGCGTCAACTGAACTCTCTACCTGTATCTCTCCATAGGAGAAGGGTAACAGCTTCACGATCCCGACTCTTCCGGCAAGAGACTGACTGATCTGCTCTATGAGCAGAAAGTTGTGCGAGCCTGTGATGATCACAGAACCATTCTCCTGCAATGTATCCACATGTGTCTGCAGGTAGGAGAACAGCTTCGGTACACGTTGAATCTCATCAAGGATCACTCTTTTCGGGTGTGTGCGGAGAAAACCTCTCGGATCTTCCTGAGCGAACTGACGAATGTCGATATCCTCTAGAGAGACGTATTCATAGTCCGGGAACACAGAACGTGCTGATGTAGTCTTCCCTGATTGTCTTGGCCCCAGGATCGCGATGACAGGGAACTCCTGCCTGATCAGTCCTAGTTCCTTTTCGATCCTTCTATGTATCATATGCCTATTGTACCCCCTGGTGTACAATATGTCAATCAGACTGCGGATCTGTACAGATACGTTCAGGCTCAGGGTGCCCTCTAGTGAGATAGTGTGTTTCCATTGGTCAGGGGATCAGGACTTCCCACTGCCTCAAGGTAGGAAGAGAGCATCACGGCTAGCCACGCAGACTCATGTTTCCCATAACAGCTATCATGCTGAAGCATCAAGAAGATCATGATAGATGGTTAGAAGCTGTTTCCCGGCCCCTGCTACAGGTCATCGACTAGCAACTGGATGAGATGGGGAGCATGACGGTAGCGGATGCGAACGCAATCTGGTACTCATATATGGATATGACAGCCCCGGCAGACGCCTTGTCCGAGTTCATACGTAAGACGATCGAAGAAGAGCTTGTACAAGAACTCAACGTTCTTGCCAGCTATGATGCAACCAAGAAGGCGATTCAGGATATCATCGACATGCCCGAACGACTGATCGATCTGTTCATCCAGTGGTGCCTGCAGGGCCATGGCACACGTTCTGCGAGAATGAGGTCCTCGCATTTCGACTTTCTGACAGATACAGAGCTTGCGGCTATGGAGCGGGCTGTCAAAGATTCTTATATACAGGCATATGTGACGGGTACTACAGGCTTTCTTCAAGCTTGGGAAGCTACAGTCCCTCGTGGTTCAAGAACATCCGGGAAACGGACTTGCATCAGGATGCTTCCCGGTACAGGATCATCAGGCTGTACCGAAAGATCCTGTCGCTGCCAGGAGCCTCTGGTAACGACAGCTCATCGTTCGGGCAAGCCCTGCAGGATCTGCCAGGTAGTACGGGGGACCAGTTGTTTGAGGTCGTCCCACCGATGTTCATGGTACAGACGCCGGACTTCAGAAGCACTGACTGCACGTCCGTCGTACTCGAATCGCGGCAGCTCGAGGAACTCGATACCCTGATCCGGGAGCATCCGGGCCATCTGTCTGTTATACTCCGAAGTCACCGGACAGTAGGGTTCAGTCCCTGCGAACCGTACCGTTATCTCCAGCTGCGGGGCGATCTTCCGGGAGAACAGCTCGATATCGAGAGAACAACTCACCTCGTTCGTGCGGTGCCGGGCCTTGATGAAGTAGGTCGGGAAGGTCGCAGGTGAGACCACATAGTCGGAAGCAGGATGGAGCAGGACATTCTCCAGGTCTGCAGTACCGGCCTCGACCATGGCATAGCGCTCTTCAGCAGTGAAGGTCCCTCCCGAGGAGAGGATGAAGATGTGCAGCAGGGCACATCCGGCTGCAGCATATTCGATGAGATACCGATGCCCCTTGGTGAACGGGTCACAGTTCATCACGATGGCACCGACTCTGCCATCGATCTGCAGCTCTCCAGCGTGCAGCTTCGTCGCACTGCTGATGCCCTCGAGCCAGTGCCTGATCCCGTCCTCACGGTTCTCCAGCAGCAGGACATCGGCAGTATCTGCGACCGGGAAGAACCCGAAGCCCATGAACAGCTCACGATTCTCGGGAGAGGTATAGATGAAGATGCGATCCATCCCACCATTCGTGATATTCCGCATGAGCGCAGTCAGGATCGGAGCCAGCAGCCCCTCACTCCTGTGAGCCTGCGAGACCGCCAGGTATTGTATGATATTCTTCTTCGAAGACCCGGTAGCGATGATGCTGCCCTCATCTTTGATGATGACCGTGTGTTCGGGCGGTCCGGTGACCTCCAGCTGCTGCTCCCTCAGGAATCCTGCCAGCTTCTTCCATACACGGGAATCGTTCTGTATCCCCTGAATCTCTGTGCAGGTGTACCGACTGTTCATGATCTCCCCCTCTATTCTCACACAGGTGTATCGCCAACAGACCTTGCGGTTCGATGACGATACCCATCAGTAGCCCTATTTTGGATCAAGTACGATGCAGGCTATGACTGCCTACTGTTCATCGACCTGCCGCACGACATCGATGATGCTGCCATCCCGATAGGTGACGACCCCCACGATCTTGTCGGTATACCTGATCGGGATCGATCTCCCTGCGATCTTCTCTGCACGTTCGTACAGCTCCTCGATCGTTCGTACCGGGATCCCCCGTTCCTTCAGGGTCTTCTCAAGATCCTTCCTGTCGGGATTGACGGCTACCCCCTGATCGGTCACGATCACATCGATGGTCCTGCCGGGAGTGACGATCGTATTGACGTTCCTGACGATCGATGGGATCCTCCCTCGACAGAGTGGGCAGACGATGATCGACAGGCTCGCTCCTGCTGCAGTATCACAGTGCCCACCGATCGCACCGCGGATGATCCCATCAGAACCGGTCAGGACGTTGACATTGAAATCCAGGTCGACCTCCATCGCCGAGAGGATCACGATATCTAACTGGTTCACCGCACAACCCTGATTCCCCGGACTCGCATAGTAGGAGGCTGAGATCTGCTGATGGAACCTGTTGTTGATCAGCGATTTCGCTGCATCCAGATCGAAACTCTGGACATCAAGCAGCTTCTTCACAAGCCCCTTCTCGAACAGGGAGACCATCGAGCCTGTGATGCCTCCCAGAGCGAACGAGGCCTTGACCCCCAGATCGATCATCTTCTTCTCAAGGAACCGTGTGATAGCCAGTGACGCACCGCCGGATCCCATCTGTATGGAGAACCCGTTGACCAGTTTCCCGCTCGCTTCGATCACGTTCGCAGCCTGCTCGGCGATGATGAGGTCTTTCGGGTTCTTGGTGAACCGTGTAGCACCTGACATGATACCGTTCGGGTCACCGATCTTGTCGACTTTGACGATATAGGTGACATCTGATTCAGGGATCCCGAAGGGTGCATTGGGAAACGGTACGATATTATCGGTGACGATGACCACCTGATCAGCATATTGAGCATCACATTTGGCGTAGCCCAGAGAACCGCAGATGACGCTGTGGTCATCCTCACGGGAATACCCGTTGGCATTACCGAAGGGATCACAGGCCGGTGCACCGAGGAAGGCCACATCGATCTTCAGTTTTCCGGTCTCGATGGCATAGGCCCGGCCCCCGTGACTCCTGAAGACGACCGGGTACTCCATCAGCCCGTGGGAGATCGCTCCTGCAAGCTTCCCGCGAAGGCCGCTGGTCTCGATACGTCGCACGACCCCCTGTTTGATGTGTTCGATCAGCGGCTCATGGATCTCCTGCAGTGAGCTCGGTGCCAGGGTCAGGTCACGGATCCCCATGGCGGCGATCTCATCGAGGACCATGTTCAGGACATAGTCCCCGTTCCTGAAATGGTGATGGAAGCTGATGGTCATACCGTCTTTGAGTCCGGTGGCTCGTATCGCCTCCTGGATGCTGGATAATACCTTGACCGAGCTCTCGGAACGATCTGTGATACTCCGGGTATCCTTGATGATCCGGGTACTGTCAAAGCTCCTGTCGATACCCGACAGTTCGTCAATATGGGGGATGTCTTTCAATTCCATAGTATCATTCCTTCAGTCCTGTGTTGATCCCGGATGCGAAGGCGAGGTCCAGCACCCGACGAGCACGTTCGAGGATCGGTCTATCGATCATCTTCCCGTTCAGTGCGATGACCCCGCTTCCCTTCCGTTTTGCCTCTTCCATGGCTTCCACGATCGCCAGGGATCTCTGTATCTCTTTCTCTTTCGGGGTATACAGCTCATGGATGACTGAGATCTGCCGCGGGTTGATGACTGACTTACCGTCGAATCCGAGTTGTTTCACCAGGGAGGTCTCCTGTCTGAGCCCCTCCTCATCATCGACGTCTGAGTAGACCGTATCGATCGCTGCGATCCCTGCGGTACGGGCGGCAAGCAGGATCATGCTTCTGGCGAACAGCAGTTCCACCCCATCTGAGGACCGGTTCGTCTTCAGGTTCGTCACGTAATCCTCTGCCCCCAGAGCGATACCGACAAGGCGGTCACTGGCGAAGGCTATCTCCTTCGCATTCAGCACCCCGGCAGCGGATTCGATCGCAGCCATCATCTTGGTGGTACCGATCGGGATGCCGGCAGTCCTCTCGATCCTCGCTATCTCGATCTCACACTGTATGATGTCATCGGCGCATTCTGTCTTCGGCAGACGTATCACATCAGGTCGAGCCCTCACCATCGATTCAAGATCGTCGATCCCCAATGCGGAATCCAGGGAGTTGATCCTGACGACGATCTCGGTCCCATTGAAATCCAGCGTGGTCAGGGCCTCGAAGACCAGGGATCTGGCAGAATCCTTCTCGAGGACCGATACCGAGTCCTCGAGATCGAACATGATGCTGTCACTCCCATAGATATAGGCATCCTGTATCATGCCGGGGTTGTTCCCCGGTACGAACAGCATGGTCCTCCTCAGATCATGTGTGCTCATCTTCCCGTCTCCCATTTCATTCTGTGATGTCCGCATGCCCTGTAGGCGGCAGTCGTCACTCGTGCTCGTATGGTGCAGTCAAGAGCTCCCTTATCGACAGCCTCGACTCTGGCAGAGCAGATATCGAGACTGCCCAGCGTATCAGCGATGACGTTCCGTATCACATCACCGAACTGCTTCTCCACGATGCTCGTCAGCTGGATGTGGATCCCCTCTTCATCGTTCTTCTTGATCGTGACCATGATATCACTGGACTCCATCGTACCGGAGATACCGGCTCCCATCAGTTCCATGTAACACCCCCCTTCCTATACATCGCAGGCGACCAGAGCGATCACCGCATTGAACGTACTGCTCGCACGCATCGCCTGAACACTGGCAGCCTCGTCCGGGTAGTAGTACCCACCGGTATCAACCGGTCTCCCCTGAGCTGCCAGCAGCTCGGAGACTATCTGCTCTTCCTTCTCTGCAAGCTCGTTCGCAAGCGGTGCGAAGAACCGCTGCAGCTCCAGATCCTCTTCCTGATCAGACAGCGCCTGTGCCCAGTAGAGGGCCAGATAGAAGTGGCTGCCTCTCGTATCGATCTCACCTGTTGCTCTCGATGGGGATCTCGATCGGTCAAGCAGCTTCTCGGTCCCGCGGTCGAGCGCCAGGGAGAGCACACGGGCCTTCGAGTTGCCGAAGGTGTTCGCCAGGTGCTCCAGAGAGGCGGCAAGTGCGAGGAACTCACCGAGGGAATCCCAGCGCAGATGTCCTTCTTCGAGGAACTGCTGCACATGTTTCGGTGCTGAACCACCGGCACCGGTCTCGAAGAGCCCTCCTCCGTTCATCAGTGGTACGACTGAGAGCATCTTCGCACTGGTCCCGAGTTCCAGGATCGGGAAGAGATCTGTCAGGTAATCTCTCAGGACATTACCAGTCGCTGAGATGGTATCCTCACCAGCTTTGAGTCGTTCCAGAGAGACTCGTGCCGCCTCGATCGGGGACAGTATCCGAATATCAAGTCCTTCGGTATCATGGAGCTGCAGGTACTCATCGACCTTCTGTATCAGCAGGGCATCATGTGCCCGTGCCCCATCGAGCCAGAAGATCACCGGGTTGCCCGTAGCACGTGCACGCTTCACCGCAAGTTTCACCCAGTCTCTGACCGGTGCATCCTTGACCTGGCACATCCTGAAGATGTCTCCCGGTTCGACCGTCTGTCCCATCAGGACCGTACCTTCAGCATCTCTGACAAGCACCCTGCCCGCCTTGGTGATCTCGAAGGTCTTATCATGCGAGCCGTACTCCTCTGCCTTCTGAGCCATGAGTCCGACGTTCGAGACGTCTCCCATGGTCCGTGGATCAAAAGCTCCGTGCTCTTTGCAGAAATCGATCGTCTCCTGATAGACCCCGGCATAGGACCGGTCAGGGATGATGGCTTTGGTATCCTTGAGCTTCCCATCGGGACCCCACATCTTCCCGGAGTTCCTGATAGCTGCCGGCATGGAGGCATCGATGATGATATCGCTCGATACATGCAGGTTCGTGATACCTCGCTCAGAATCGACCATCGCCAGTCCCGGTCTGCTTCGGTAACAGGCATCGATCGCAGCAGCGAGCTCTGAGTGCTCTTCGGCCGGCAGCTGTTCGAGTCTGTTCAGAAGGTCCTTCATCCCGAGCCGGGGGTCCACACCGAGTGCGGTCAGTCTCTCCCCATACCGGGAGAAGAGTTCCTCGAAGAAGACCGAGAAGGCATGACCGAAGATGATGGGATCCGAGACTTTCATCATCGTCGCTTTGAGGTGTATCGAGAGCAGGACATCCTGCTCCTTGGCATCTGCGATCTGTTCAGAGAGGAACGTGCGCAGCTTTCTGGTGTTCATGACTGCAGAATCCACGATCTCCCCCGCCTTCAGCTGGAGGTGATCCTTCAGGATCACCGTACTGCCGTCATCTGCTGCAAGTTCGATGCGTACCGTCGCAGGTGCATCGAGTACGACTGACTGCTCCGAACCATAGAAATCCCCATCCTGCATCGATGCGACGTGGGTCCTGGAGTCCTTCTCCCACGTCCCCATGCTGTGTGGGTGTCTCCTCGCATAATGCTTCACCGCATCGGGGGCTCTCCTGTCTGAGTTCCCTTCCCGCAGTACCGGGTTGACCGCACTCCCCTTGATCGAGTCGTATCGCTGCCTGATCCCCTCTTCTTCTGCGGAAGCAGGCTGCTCGGGGTAATCGGGGATCTGGTAGCCCTTCTGCTGCAGTTCCCTGACTGCCTGCTGCAACTGTGGTACCGAGGCACTGATGTTCGGGAGTTTGATGATGTTCGCATCAGGTCTCTGTACCAGCTCACCCAGTGCTCCCAGATCGTCAGCCGCTTTCTGCTCATCACTGAGGTATTCTGGGAAATGGGCAAGGATACGTCCTGCCAGTGAGATATCGCTCGTCTCGATCTTCACCCCGGCCGATCCGGTGAAGGCCCGGATCACCGGTAACAACGATACCGTTGCCAGAGCCGGCGCCTCATCGGTTATGGTATAGATGATCCGCTGATCCATGGTCTGCTGTGCTGTCTGTGTCATTCTGCTTCTCCCCTCTGAGAACTGGTATAGTTGAGCAGGCCACCTGCAAGCAGCAGGCTGATCTGTCTCTCGGTGAAATCTGCCTGCAGCGGGATGTCGATCCCTCTGGTCCTGTTGTGCAGCATCACGATGCCCCCACGGCTGTTCGCATGGGTGATCGCATCACGCAGGTCGGGGATCTCCAGTCTGTCGTCCTGATCGATCTTGGCAAGATCCTCGCTGTTCGCGAACATGAACGGTATGATCCCGAAGTTGAAGAGGTTCGCCATATGGATCCTCTCGATCGAGACGGCGATGACCGCCTTCACCCCGAGGTACATCGGACAGAGTGCCGCATGTTCCCGGCTGGAGCCCTGACCATAGGAGAGGCCTGCCACGATGATGTTGTGGATACCGGCATCACGATGTGCCGCTGCCCTCACAGGGAACTGATCATCGATCGGTTCGAAGACGAAACTCGAGTACTTCGGTACGTTCGATCGGTATTTGAGTCGAGCCCCGGCAGGCATGATATGGTCAGTCGTGATCGCATCACCGACTTTCAGGGTCGCGATACCATCCAGGGTCTCCGGAAGCCCTTCGTTCACCGGTGGTGCCCCGATGTTCGGTCCCCGCAGGATCTCGGTGTCTTCAGCTGCAGCATCGGGGAAGATGAACATCGAGTCATCGATCTCGAAGGTCTTCGGCATGTCCACGACCGGGTACTCCATCTGGCGATACGAAAGAGGATCGGTGAACGTACCGGTCATGGCAGCAAGAGCTGCGACCTCAGGGCTCACCAGGTAGACCTGGGCAGACTTGGTCCCAGAACGGCCTTCGAAGTTCCTGTTGCTTGTCCTCAGTGATACCGCATCGGTGCTCGGCGACATATGATTGCCGATACAGAAGCCGCAGGCACTCTCGAGGATCCGTGCACCGGCTTCGATGAGGGTAGCGAGATACCCCTCTTTCGCCAGCATGGTGAGTACCTCCCGAGACCCGGGTGCGATCCCCAGAGAGACATGTGGTGCGACCTTCTTCCCGTCAAGAATCTGTGCCACGGTGACCAGATCACGGTAGGAGGAGTTGGTACAGGAGCCGATCAGCACCTGGTCCACGCGCTTCCCGGCAAGGTACTGATCTTCTCGACGTTCCCAGGGGAGTGAGGTACCGCTGTCAGCGGCTCCACGGCCCCCAGGTCTATCGTCACTGTCTGATCATACACCGCATCAGCATCAGCTGTGAGCTCTATCCAGTCCTTCCCTCTTCCCTGCGCTTCCATGAATGCTCTGGTCCTGGAATCACTCGGGAACAGGGAGGTGGTGACCCCGCACTCAGCTCCCATATTGGTGATGGTAGCTCGCTCGGGCACATCCAGGCTGTCAACACCAGGTCCGCTGTATTCGAAGACCGTCCCGACATTGCCCTTGGTGCTGAAGATACTCAGGACCGTGAGGATCACATCCTTCGCTGACACCCAGGGTCTCAGCTTCCCTACCAGCACGATGTTCACGACCTTCGGAAAAGTCATATGGAAGGCTCCGCCTCCCATGGCGACTGCGACGTCGATCCCCCCTGCTCCCATGGCGAACATGCCGATCCCGCCGCCGGTCGGTGTATGGGAGTCAGACCCGAGCAGGGTCTTACCCGGTATCCCGAATCGTTCGAGATGCACCTGATGACAGATGCCGTTGCCCGGCCGTGAGAAGACCACGCCGAACTTCTGTGCGACCGACTGCAGATACCGGTGGTCATCTGAGTTCTCGAACCCGACCTGAACGGTATTATGGTCGACGTAGCTCACGGCCAGTTCGTTCTTGATATGATCGATCCCCATTGCTTCGAACTGCAGATAGGCCATCGTCCCCGTGGCATCCTGCGTAAGCGTCTGGTCGATACGTACGGCAATCTGATTCCCTGCTTCTGCCTCACCGGCTACCATGTGTGCCGAAAGGATCTTCTGAGCTATGCTCTTTCCCATACACTACCCCTCTCCATGATTCATCCCTGAACGATCGTCTCATCATCGATCTGTGCTGCTGCCAGTCTCTCTCTGAGCTGCCACCTGCAGCATAGTTCATCAAATTATCTGTATCCCTTTTAATATCCACTGTATCCCTTATGATTTGTAGATTTAGGATACAGTTAGTATCCTTACATACAAATTTTGAGCTGTCAAGAAAAAATGGACAGGGATGTTCGATTCTCATGGCGGCGGTATAATAACCTTGTAATGCTCAGACAAATAGACTATATTTGAGCGTATCTATGACAGAAAAACTGAATAAAGATTCACAGCAGACACTGTACAGCCAACTTTACACGATCCTCACGAACCAGATCGAATCAGGTCTCTACGGGATCGGTGAGAAGATCCCCTCCACGAGAGAACTCATGGACAGGTACAGCCTGAGCATGAAGACAGTCCGTTCTGCGATAGCCGAGCTGGAAGCTGATGGGTATATCAGGTCTGTCCCCTACAAGGGGAGCTATGTGGATAGCAGAGGGATACACAAGAAGCAGACCAAAGGGAATGTGATCGGGATCCTGATGAAACGAAACGGCAGGAAGTTCCACGAGATCGGGTCGGACCCGATCTTCAGCAAGCTCCTGTACTACATCGAGCAGCACCTCAGGAGCAAGGGATATTATCTGATACAGCTCTACAGCGATGATGAGAATCTCGATATCTACACCGAGTTGAAGAACGTGCTCGATGTCGTATCTGGGTTCATCTTCCTGTACACCATCGACCCGGAACTGATCGCCCTTGCCAACAGACAGGACACCCCTTCGGTCGCGATCAACCCGGTCTGCGATATCTATGATGCAGATGTGGTCATGATCGACCGTGAGAAGGCCTTCTACGATGCCACGAAGCTCCTGGTCGATCAGGGACATCGCAAGATCGTCTATGTCGATGCGACGTTCCGGAACACTATCGGCTATTATGATCGTGTACGGGGATTCACCAGAGCCATGCAGGAAGCAGGTCTTGAAGTGACTGACACGAGTCTCATCCATATCGAGAGCTGGTCGATCAGTGCTGCAGAACGCTACTTCTCACAGCTCGAGGAACGTGAGATCGCCACTGCCTATGTCACGACCAACGATGTGCTTGCCATAGGGATCATCAAGGCACTCACGGAGCGGGGGCTGGAGATCCCGCAGGATGTCAGCGTCATCGGGGGGAAGGACACCCAGCTGGCTACGGCCTACAGCCCTGCCCTCACCTCCATCAACTATCGAGACAGTGAGATCACCCAGATCGCGATAACCCAGCTTCTCGAACGGATACACGGCAGTAAAGACTCGTTCCGCAAGACCTATCTCTATGCCTCCTTATCGATTCGAGAGACGACATGAGGGACGATCAGATTCGGCAGGAGCATCTGGACACCGCGATCATCGGGGATCAGATCACCCTCGAGGATATCCTCACTGCACGGGATGAGCGCTGTGCAGGGCAGCGGAGACTGCTCGAGCAGCACCGGAGCCCGCTTCTCTCATTCACCCTCAACATCCCGGGGTCTGTGAAGGTCTTCCCGCTCACCATCGGAACGTTCGATGAAGGGCTCGGTCTCATCAGAAGACGATGCAGAGCTGAGGGGATACCCATGACCTCGGTCGAGATGACCAGACAGAAGACCGGCTATGAAGCCCTGATCGCTGCAGCAGGGGATGCGCTGCAGCTCAAACGGCTGATGACTGACATCGAAGAGCATCACCCGCTGGGACGTCTCTTCGATATAGACGTCCTGCGACCTGACGGGACGAAAGTATCGAGGTCTCAGATAGGGTATCCTGAGCGCAGGTGTCTGCTCTGCGGCGAGGCCGCTGCAGTCTGCGCACGCTCGAGGGCTCACCGGACCGAAGAGGTCCTTGAGAGAGCCTGTACGATCATGCGCGATCATCTCATAGAGGAACATGCGGACTCCTGTGCAGATCTGGCGGTGAAGGCATTGCTCTATGAGGTCACGGTCACCCCGAAGCCCGGTCTGGTCGACCGGACCAACAGCGGCGCCCACACCGATATGGATATCTTCTCGTTCATCGACAGCGCCGTGAGCCTGCGCTCCTATTTCGGAGAACTGACACGTATCGGATCACGACACTCGGACGAGAGGCCCTCAGAGTTGTTCGAACGGATACGACCGATCGGCAGATCGGCTGAGATCGATATGGCAGATGCGACAGGAGGGGTGAACACCCATAAGGGGCTGATCTTCTCACTGGGTATCCTCTGCTGTGCGGCTGGTCGACTGCATATGCGCCCGGAAGGCTACTCCAGAGTCAATCTGGCACAGAGCTGTGCTGCGATGACGGCTCATCTCATGGAAGATTTCATCGCTGCTGACAGCAGCACGGCAGGCAAACGCTGTTTCAACCGGTACGGGTTGACCGGGATCCGAGGAGAGGCATCCAAAGGCTTCCCCACGGCATTCACCACGGCACTGCCAGAGCTGGAACACCATCTGAGAGCCGGTCAGTCATGCAACGATGCCTGTGTCCGGACACTGATAACGATCATGGCTTCTGCTGAGGACACGAACATCGTATCACGGTCCAGCTATGACAGGATGGTCGAGACACAACGGGAGATGAGGACTCTGGCAGCTTCAGAGCTGTTCACAGACCCTGATCTCATCAGAGAGATCGAACGTTTGGATCGATCCTATATCGATGAGAACATCAGCCCAGGCGGAGCTGCCGACATCCTGGCACAGACGCTGTTTTTGCACTTCTATGAGTCATACCTCACGAAGAAGCACAGCGGCAGCTGAAGGTCAGGAGGGTCACCCGATGTTCAGGGGGATCTCAGTCACGTGAGCTCTTCTGGAGAAGACGGCACGAACCGCGATCGACCAGCTGCTGCCTGATCTTTATGCCCATGTTGATCTGTGATCTGTCATGGAAGTTGAGCAGACGGTTGAGCATGTCTGCTGCGACGGTCCCCATCTGGTCGGTCTGGGATCTCATGGTCGTGATCTGCGGTACCTCGAACTGTGAATAGTCGAACGAATCACCAGCTGTGATGATCGACACATCTTCGGGTATCGAATACCCTAGCTTCAGCAGCACCGTATAGACCTTCTCTGCCAGATAATCATGCAGGCAGTAGAGTGCCGTCGGCCGGTTCTCCCGTTCCATCAATCGCTTCAGCCCCTGCTCCAGGCTGGCACTGTCGTGATAGTTCCTGAAACTGATGATATCCTCATCCTGGAGCAGCAGCCCGGCATCCTTCATGGCGTTCTGTGTCCCGATCAGCCGATCATTCCCCATCTCCACCGTTGCAGGATGTTCGGTCCCCAGATAGGCGATCCTGGTATGGCCGGAATCGATGAGGTACTTGACGGCATCGTAGGCACCCTGAAAATCATCATTACAGACCGATAGATACCGATTCTGGTATTTGTTGTTCATGACGACCAGGATAGGGATCCCATTGTCTGACAAATACTGCAGCAGATGTTCATCTTCGAGATGCAGCGTGACCAGTGCCTTGGCAGGTATGGCCTTGAGCTGTGCCAGCAACTCCTCGGGGGCCATCTCCGCATGGATCGGGACGATGACCAGATTGATCGAGAAGTTGTTGAGGCTTTTGCCAGTTTCTCGATGAACAGCTGGATGAAGACCCAGAGGTAGGCCCAGTTCTGTTCGATACTGAACAGCAGTCCTACGGTCTTCATGGCACTCTCATCTTTCTTATGGTACCCGAGTCGCTCAGAGGTCTTACGTACGAGCTCGATCGTCTCAGGAGAGACCCGACCTTTATTCGAGAGTGCCTGCGAAACGGTGGTAGGAGAGACCCCTACCTCCTTCGCGATATCATGCAGGGTGATCTTTTTTGCCATGGGAAAAGTATAATTCAACGTTACCAGGTAGTCAACTATGCCAAAGAATTTATCAGAAATTTATCAGAAATTTTACAGGTCTGTGCAGCCACTCAGCCTGACGAACAGAACAAGCCCGTATCCCCCAGCAAGAGGGATACGGGCTCTATCGCGGTCCTTGAAACAGATCGCCTAGCTGATCATTCCAGCTCCCGGCTTCCTTCAGAGAAGAACCCGGCATAGCCGACAAGACTCCACTCCTCTACGATCTTCCACACGCCATCGACTTTCTTCACCAGGCATTCACACATATTCATGATGTTATCATAGTTCAGTGACTTCCCTGTCGGCGGGCCGTAGATACTCGGACCGGTGAACGTGCCTTCGGGATAGGTGATCTGTATGAACTTGAATTCCGTATCACTTATCTTACTTGCCCATATCCCGATGAAGCGCAGTTTGATATCCGGCATCGACTGCAGCCGTTCACTCGTATGCGCCACCACCGGTTCGATACCGACGATATCCTTGTTGTTCTCCCCGTGGATCACGGTATGATCGGTATAGTGATCATAGATCAGCCCGATCAGCCGGTGGTCCCAGATGAGTTTCGTGTATGCCTCAAAGAACAGCTCAACGTCATGCGGTTCTTTGAAATCGGCATGCTGTATGATCTTGTGAAGCTCAGCTGCTTCCTTCTCTCGTGCTGCATCTTCCATTGTTCCCTCGCTTCCTGTGTTATAAAAATCTTCTGCGATACATCTTTGCGATCGACGCAGCCCTAGGCTTCCACCGTATCCATCAGCAGGTTCCTGATCGTCATCATACTGCGTATCGAGTACTCATTGACGACCTTCCAGGCGCCATCGATCTTTCTGATGAGATAGACCGTCTGACCCAGTGAGTTCTGCTCATTCAGGCATTGCCGGTGGGGGGTCCATAGATACTCATCCCGGTATTCGTCCCCTCACAATAGGATCGCTGAAAGACCATGAAGCCATCAGTCTTGTCAAAGGTCGCGAAGGTCTCTGTGATATGCACCCTGATATCGGGGAACGCGGCGATCATGGACAGGTACTCATCCTGGATCTCTTTCTGCCCGATGATCCTGTTCCCGGTCGGTCCCTTCAGCACAGCATCATCTGCATAGTACTGGTAGACCAGTCCGAGCATCTGATGATTCCATATGATCTTCGTCAGAGCATCGCCGAAGGCGATGGCATCATCTATGGTCACAAGCTCGGCTGCATCCAGCACCGCTTGCAGTCTCATTCGTTCATCTACCATCTGCTTACAATAATCCATTCATCATCTCCTTATATGTGGTGACCCCGTGACCCGGAATCACTGATACAGTTTCTTGAAGAAGTCATCGAACCCGAGACACCACTCCTCCACGATCATCCATCTCCCATCGACTCTCCGTACCCGGCAATCACAGATGCTCATGTTGTTCTCTTCGTTCAGCACCTGATTCCCGGGCGGTCCATAGGAACACGGTCCGGTACACGTCGCATCCAGATGAGTGACCTGCACGAAACGGAACTCATCATCCCCGAGTTTGTCCGCATGGATCTCGATGAAGGTCGTCTCCATGTCGGGGATGGTGAGCAGTCGGTCCGAGGTATGCCTGAACAGGGAAAGCAGGTCAGAGGTCTGACTCCCTCCTTCCCCATGGATGATGGTATGATCGCCGTAGGAATCATAGATACTCCCGACCATCTTATGGTCCCAGATATACTTGGTCAGGGCCTCGTAGTAGACTTCGACATCACGTGCGACCGTGAAGTCCGGATGTTCCACGATCTTCTTGAGAGCCTGGAACTCCTGTTCTCTGTATGTTCGATCGCTCAGCATGTCGTCCCCTCTTTCTCTGATATGATTCGCAGCTGCCTACTTCCCGGCAAGCTCCTGAGACGGATCGCCGCTGATTCAGCATGGGCTGCCATCCCCTCTATGGTTGACTGTCGTTCAACGATCCCGGCCAGCACCTTCATAGCCTCTTCATCCACCCACTGATGGGTCGGTAGTTTGACGAACGTGTTCACGGAGACCCCGCTGGTATAGCGTGCAGCCCCGGCGGTCGGCAGTGCATGGTTGGTACCGGAGACCTTATCAGCGAACACTTCTGCAGCTGCCTCCCCGAGGAACGCTGATCCATAGTTGGTAAGCTGTGAGAGCAGCACGTGCGGGTACTTCGTATGGATCTCAAGATGTTCAGGAGCCCAGGTATTCGAAAGGGTCGCCCCATCTTCCAGGCTGTCGACGATGACCACCTCTCCCTGGTTCTCCCAGGCTACCCGTGCCACATCAGCAGTAGAGAGGACATTCAGCTGTCTCTCCACTTCTCTGATCGTCTCCTCTCCCAGGCTCTTCGATGTAGTGATCAGCATCCCCCGGGCATTCGGATCGTGCTCGAGCTGCCCGAGCAGGTCTGCAGCAAGGATGTCAGGTTGTGCGGTCTCATCAGCGATGATCAAGATCTCACTCGGCCCTGCCTGCAGGTCCAACCCGACGATGCCGTTCACCTGTCGTTTCGCTTCGGTGACCCATTTGTTTCCGGGTCCTACGATCTTGTCTACCGGTCTGACACTCTCTGTCCCGTAAGCCATTGCCGCGATCGCCTGGACACCACCGATACAGTAGAGTTCATCCACACCTGACTCCTCGGCTGCATACAGAACAGCTGGATGCACCTTCCCGTCTTTTCTCGGAGGGGTACAGCCGATGACTCTGGAAACCCCTGCTACCCGTGCAGGGATGATCAGCATCTGGGCTGCTGAGAGGATCGGATACCTCCCCCCGGGATATAGGCTCCGACATCAGAGATCGGGACGACTCGATGGCCGAGGTGTATCCCCGGAGTGATCTCCAGATCGACATTCCCGATGGCATCACGCTGTGCCTGTGCGAACATCCTCACCTGATTGATCCCGAACTGCATATCTTCCATGAGAGAGGGGGAAAGTTCCTTTCTCGCCTGAGCGAACTCCTCCGGGGTGATCCTCAGTTCCTTTCGATCAATCTTGTCCAGTTTCCGTGTATACTCAATGACTGCCTCATCACCACGGTCCCGTACGTTCTCGATCATCTGCGCTACGGTCTCTGTCACCTTGGACAGATCCTCACGCTTCACAGGTCTAGCAGTCTTCAGATAATCACATTTCATCGTATCGTTCTCCTCATACAACATATTTTATAGGTGATCGTATTACCAATACGTCTTTCTCTTAGCAATAGAGATCCGTACGCCGGTCTTCGAGCATGGTGAAGTAGCCTTCGCGCATCGAAGCGATCTGATCGGGCTCCACCCGATGACGCAGCACGGTCTCATGATCTGCTCCTGCATCTGAGAGCAAGTCACCGTTCGGGCCGTAGATCGAGGACTCACCGAAATAGGAGACGCCCGAGCTCACCCCGATATGATTGCAGGTAGCCAGGAACACCGTATTATCAAGAGCCCGTGATCGAGCAAATCGCCGGCAGGTCTCTGCATGGGGGGTGTCCCACGCGATCGGTGCGAGGAGCAGCTGAGCACCTCGCATCGTCAGCATTCTTGAGAGCTCAGGGAATGCAAGGTCCCAGCAGATCATCAGACCGAGTCTGCCGAGCTCCGTCTCTGCGACCACCACCTCATCTCCGGGTGTGAACAGCTCCATCTCGCCTTTGGTCAGGTGGAGCTTTCGATAGTTGGCAACACGTCCTCCATCAGGACCGATGAGCATCAGGGAGTTGTAGATCCTGCCGCCTAATCCTTGTTCTGCATACCCGCAGGCAAGATAGAGGCGTTGTGCAGCAGCCAGTCTGCTCAACCGATGAAAAGAAGGTCCATCCTGCTCCTCGGCGCATCGGGTTGCGGCATATACCGGATCGTATCCGCTGGGAGCCAGTTCCGGCAGCAGTACCAGCGGAATCCCGCTGATGCTCTTCCGATCGATGGATGAGACGAGCTCATCGATCCTGGCAAGATTCTCCTGCACCTTCCCCACAGGAAGATGACTCTGAACGGTCAGGAGCTCAAAGGACTTCTGCATTCGGGGACCCTCCTATTTGACTCCGCCCATGGTAAGACCCTGGACGAAATGTTTTCTGATGAAGAAGGCCAGTACCAGTACCGGCAGGATCACCAGGATACCTACCGCAGACATCCGCTCCCACAGGACTCCATAGGGACCTATCGTACTCATCAACGCGATCGTCAGCGTCTTCGACTGCTCCGAACGGGTCAGGATGAGGGCATAGAGGAACTCATTCCAGGAGTTGATGAAGATGAAGATGGATGTCGTGATGATCCCGGGTGCAGTGAGCGGGAGCAGGACATGGAGCAGTACCTGCAGCTGGGAACATCCGTCGATGACCGCAGCCTCCTCGATCGCGACCGGCAGGCTGTCGATGAAGCCCTTGATCAGCCAGATCGCATAGGGCAGACCTATCGAGAGGTTGACGATGATCAGGGAGATCTTGGAATCGATCAGGTGGAGCCGCAGGAATATCGCGAAGAACGGCAGGACGATGACCACCGGAGGGACGAACTGCGTGGTCAGGATATAGACGAACAGGGGCTTACTGCCTCTGAACTTATGTCGTGAGAAGACATAGGCAGCCATGAGGGCTAAGGGTATGACGATCAACAGGGTAGATAGAGAGACGATCAGACTGTTGAGGAACCGCACCTTCACATTGATCGTCGGGCTGTTTATGATCCGGAAGTTCTCCAGAGTCGGAGTGAACAGGATATTGCTCGTCTTGGCATCAACTGGAGTCTTGAACGCTGTCAGCGCGATCCAGACGATCGGAAAGAGGACGAACACGATGATAGCTATGATCAATGCTTTGTGCACGATCTCCTGTGTGAGTGTTTTGATTCTGATCTTCTTCATCCTATAACCCATCCCTGATCAATGATTTCGTATACAAAGAGGCGAATATAGCCATGATGACGATCAGTATCGCAGCCAGTGCGGCTGCATAGCCCATATCCATGAATCTGAACCCCGTCTGATAGATCAGATAGTTGAAGGTCTGTGTCGATGCGCCGGGACCGCCATTGGTCATGGTCACGACCTGATCGAACATCTTCAGGGAGAATATGATCCTAAGCAGGGTGATCGTCATGACGACCGGGAGCAGCATGGGAAGCGTGACATAGAAGAACAGCTGGGTGTTGTTCGTGCCATCGAGCTTTGCCGCTTCGAACAGGGACGGCGGATCGATCCCAGAGCCCCGAGGAACATGAGGCTACTAGTGGTGCCCACCCCCAGACTTCCGTCATCGCCAGCCAGTACAGTGCCCAGCCGGTATCCCCAGCCAGATCAGGTTCTCTGTGAAGGGGAACAGGAAATTGAAGAAACGATCGAGTACACCGCTCTCAGGATGGAGCAGATACCGGAACGTATAGCCTTTCAGAGCGGGGCTTATGGCAAAGGGGAAGATGAGCAGTGTCTTGGTAAGGGTCGAGAGCATTCCCGGTCTCTGCAGCACGATCGCGATAGCCAACCCGATCACCACTGACAGGGAGACAGATATGAAGGTGTAGAGGAAGCTGGTCTTCGCGACCATGAAAAAGTTCGAATCTGTCATCGCCCTGATAAAATTCTCCAATCCCACGAACTCCTGCATCTTGGGGGATTGAGATATCAACCATTTATGAGATCCCAACCAGAATGCATAGATCAGGGGATAGGTAGATGTTATTGCTATCACGGACAAAGCAGGTATCAGCAAAAGCAATTTTCGTTTCTTATGTCCCATCTTCACGGTACGACTCCTCATCACGATAGATCTTTCGGTAAGCTGGCGGGACTATCCCGCCAACAGTGATACTTCTTCAAGGTAGCAGACATGCAGGCCCCTCGGAGGGTTCGACTCCGGTGAGCCTGCCACGTCATCTAGTCATAGTATCCGGCACGGTCCATGACCGCTTCGATATCTTCTGCTGCATCATCAAGCGTTCGTTCTATCGCTGAGCCTGCAGCCATCTTGTTCATCGCGACCTCGAGGATCGACTGGATCTGAAGCCATTCGGGTATCGCGGGCAGTCCTCTGGAGGTCTTGAGACCTTCGAAGATCATCTCATGAAGCCCGTTGTTTGCTGCATTCACTTCTGGATCGAGTAAGTTCTCGTTATGCATCACGATGACCGTAGAGTACGCGGGATCGGACTTATCAAGGACGATCTCCTTCTCTTTCTCTTTGGAAGTCATGAACTTCATGTATTCCCAGGCAGCATCCTTATGTCGTGAGTCCACTGAGATACTGGCACCGAGGCTGGTCGCATAGGTATAGCTGGGCTTACCTTCGAAGGAAGGTACGGTTGACAGGGCAACGTTATTCAGGACTTCAGGGATAGCCTGTGCCGGATCGGCATATTTGGTATAGACCCATGACCAGCAGATGTTCATGGCTGCTCGTCCCTGGAGTACTTCGTTGTTCGCATCACCCTCAGAGAAGGTGACTGAACCAGGAGCGACGATCTTGTCTTTGGTCAGGAACCCTACATATTTCTCTGTAGCTTCGATCCCTGCGCTATTGTTGAAGATAGGCTTGTTGTTCGCATCAAAGATATCTGAACCATTACTCCAGAGCATACCGAGCCAATTCATGATATTCTGTCCGGAAGACCCTCCGTAGGGTTGAGCCAGACCTTTCATACCGGTCTCTTTCTCGATGATCTTCGCAGTCTCTACCAGCTCATCCCAGGTTTGGGGAGGTGTCAGTCCAAGCTCGTCAAATACGGCCTTGTTATAGTAGAGCAGGTTGGCATGGCCTCGGAACGGGAGTCCCAGGACTTCATCGGTACCCATCTGTACCATCTCGACGAAACCGGGTGCATAATCATCCAGATCGATGTTATCGCGCTCGATCAGGGCTGTCAGCGGTTCCAGATAGTTCCGTACACCAACGACATAGGAGTCCATATATGTCAGGATATCATAGTTCCCACCACCTGTGGTTGCTTCGGCAATGAATTTCTCCTGCCATGCATCCCACACCGTGTAATCCCACTGTACGTTGATCCCGGTCAACTCAGTGAACTCTTCAGCCTGTCGCTTGATAGCCAGGAACTGAGGGATAGACCCGGAAGTGCTGAGGACTTTTACTGTCTCACCTTCATACGGTTTCCCGGCGATCAGATTGTATTCCATCAACTCCCTGGGAGCAGTTGAAACCTGTGAAGCAGTCTCTTCTTGTGCACCACCTGCAAAGACAAAGCATGTGACCATCATGAAAAGAGCAGCAAGCAAGAGCACTAATCCTTTTTTCTTCATCAAAAACCTCCAAAAAATTCTTTGCGTATTCTTAATCAACTAAAAAAAGTATCACACACAAAACTGCAGTTGTCAATTTTTTGCAAACCTGAATTATCCCAAATCCTCGCATCGCGACAATGCATACCTTCCATATGCACATTATTATATATCTATTTTAATGTATTACACATTATGGATATGCTATTATCATGGATATATAACTATTTTAGAAATATAAAATTTTTATTCTGTTATTCATAATTTTTGTTATGCCAAATGTTTAGCTAATTATTTTATTTTTTATCGATTTAAAGGCACATATCAGAGACCAGTCACTCACTATCAGCTGGCTGTTCTCATCATGCATGAGAGAAGGGAGATCTCACTGATCATCGGCAATACTGTCTTCCTCGGGAACAAAACGGCTGATCGCTTCTACCAGCAGTCCCGACTGCTGTACCGGGACCAGAGCATCTTCGCTCCCGTGCTGGATGAACAGCGGCGGGATACGTTCATGCACATAGGTGATCGGACTGGCACGGCGTACCGCATCGGGGACCTCTGTGATTCTCTCTCCCAGGAATCCTGACTCAGGTGAGTTCGCATTAACATGATCATATACGCCCTTCTTCGAGATCGCGAACTGCCTGTCCATCTGCAGCAAATCGGTGGGACCCTACCAGTCGACAACGACCTGTACCGCTGAGGAGTCCTCTTCATTCCCCGTGCTGAGAGCCTCGAAGAGCCTCTCATGGGCAGTGAGGGCATAGTAGCCCCTGCAGAATCTCCCCAGCAGGCGATCCGGGGCGTATCGAGAGCAAACTCCCAGACCTGAGCGCGCACCCATCTGATCGCAGCCTTCTGGTCATGGAGGCATGCGGAGAAGATGGATTCTTCACTGAGGCGATAGTTGACAGCGACCACGGCATAGCCGGCTTCCAGCCCGAGCAGATGCAGCTGGAGTTGCGCATCTGCTTTCTCAAAGGCACAGGGTCCTTGGCATCCTGCTGCCGCCTGATGTGACACAGGCGTATGCCTATACCCTTCGTGTTCGGGGAATGCACAGAGCGAAGGAGGCATACCCCGATGCCTCTCTGGTGGAACTTCCCTGGCCGAGACATGAGTTCCAGCCGAGCATGGAGGCAGCAGACCTGTTCATAGATTCGATCCGCAGCAGCGCAGCCCCCATGACTGCCCTGTATGCCTTCAATGATGACTTCGCCTTACCGGTCATGGCAAAGCTGATGGACAGGGGCTACAGGATCCCGGAGGATCTGGCTGTCAGCGGGACTGATGACAGCCCTGCAAGCAGATACTTCAGACCTGAGCTCTCTTCGGTACGTTTCGATCTGGAGGAGTTCGGCAGCAGGGCCGTGGCTATCATCAAGCACATGAGCAGGACCGAAGCAGTGCCCGAGAACCTGCTCACGCCTCCGGTCCCGCTCCTCATCCATAGGAGTTCCTCGTAAGCTGAGCGGTCACAGGCTCTGCAGCAGGCTGACTTCTTCAGTGGTGCAGCTGCATCTGAAGGCTGGCAGACACTCTCTAACAAGTCAATTAACACTCTTATTCTTTGTGCAGCATCGCAGCGATGAGCTACTCTGAAACAGCCTTGATTATCGTGTGGAACGTCTATTGTATTAGCTATTTACTTCATATAATATATAGGTATGGGTATAACCTACCGTCATATGAGAAAGGATGAGCGCAAGGCTGTCAGGACTCTCGCCAGATCTTGCTTCTCCCCGTTCAATGCGCTGCTGATCGAGAAGCCCGACCATGCGATCGTGGCAGTAGATGGGGATACCATCGTAGGCGGCGGCACCTACAGGATCATCCGTGTGAGGCAGGAGGTCATCGGGTATCTCTCCTGGGGGTTCGTTGCCAGATCACACAGAGCTCAGCAGATAGGTGGGCATATCTATGCTGCGGTGACCAATCATCTGTTCGAGATCGGGGTAGATGAGGTCTGTGCCATCGTCAGCAATGATAATACCGCTTCCTGGTCCCTGTTCCAGCGACTCGGGTATCATCGGCGTTCGTTCGCAGATACCGTCAGGTCCTACAGCTTGTGGGGAGCACTCAAGCTCTGGCTCCTCTCGGTCGCTCTGTTCGCCATGGGGTCATCGTTCTGGATCACCCAGTCACGCAGGGCTCACAGGATCAGAAAGTATATGGTCCCGTATGATTACCTGCTGCTGCTGTTCGCCAACCTGCTCCTGATCTCCGCTCAGGGGCTCCTGTTCAGCCTCCCCCTTGCCTACCGGGTCTATCAGGCGGGGGCCCTGGTATCACTGGTGACGGCTATGATGATCATACAGTATGCTGTCATCTCGCGAGAGGTGAAACCGATCTTCTCCCTGTGGCATGGGGGTGCTGCAGTTCCGCTCATCGTGGGCGCACTCGGCGGTCTGTTCCCGTTCATGGGGAGTGTCTACCCCGATAAGGAGACCTGGGACTACCGGGAGTACAAAAAGATCCTGGGGATCGCAGCTGCCTGCAGCTGGTCTCTGGTGCTGTGTGCGGCAGCACTCGCCTACGGTATCACCAAGGCAGCCGGCGGCTCGCTCTATCTGATGTATATCCAGTCCTATGCGGTGGTCTTCCTGATCTGTGATGTGGCCACCGGTATCTTCGAGCCGTTTGACGGTTCACGGGTGAGACGCTGGAGTAAGACCGCCTACGGGCTCTTCTCGCTCGGCTCTCTTGCCCTGGTGATCCTGATGATCTTCTTCTGAGATGGGCAGCATAACTCACCTCAGAACATGAGGGTACAACAGATGTTTGCATTCGGCGGTATTGTGACGTAAGATAGAGAGGTGCAGAGAAATATATTCATCTGGTTCGTGCTGATCGTCGTCATCCCCAGTGGGATCATCTATTTTGTGATCAACCACTTCTTTCTCAATTACTCAGTCGACAAACAGATCACGACCAATACACAGCTCGTCGATGAGATGAGGAAGAACCTTGATACCCAACTCAGCCACTATCAGCAGCTGACCATCCAGTTCTATCTGAACGAGCAGGCGATGGCTGAGATCACCTCTGATACCCCGATCCTTGACTGCAGTGCGATCAAGAACCAGCTCAGCAGTTTTGTGAATGCCAACAGACTCATCGTCTCAGCCTACCTGTTCACCGATAAAGGGATGCTCTACAGCGGTCACGGCCTGCGCGATATCGAACAGATCCATCAGATGTATCAGGGACCTCTTGAACAGCAGGAGGGGCGTATCCTCTGGACCAGATCCTATCCAATGACCAGTAACTATGGGTTACAGGACACCTACTTCTTCGGTGGCCGTCACATACGGAAAGATCAGCAGCCTATCGCCACCCTATATCTGGGGTTCAACAGCATGTTCTTCTACGATTTCTTCCAGTTCATCCCGTTCGAAGGGAACCAGCTGATCTCAGTCATGCTTACCAATGGAGATCTGATCGCATCGAATGATCCTGGAGTCTCTGAGAGCATGTCACCCCTGGAGCTGGACAAAATCCTCCAGTCACATGAAGCCTATGAGAAAGAACTGGGATCAGGGGAGATCGAACTGCTGCTGAGCTCCTCTTCAAGGATCTCAGACTGGGTGATCCTGCTCTCGCTCTCAAAGGATGACATCTCATCAGAGCTCACGATCATCCGCAGGGTCTTCTACATCAGCCTCATCCTCTACTTCATCTTCTTCTTCTACCTCTCCTACATCATCTCCCAGAAACTCAGCAGGCCGCTCAATGAGTTGACCCGGGCGATCGATCAGGTAGGTGACGGGACAGTAGACATCAAGGTAGCGGAGAACCATATCGTGGAGATCAAGGTGCTCAGCCGAAGTTTCAACAACATGACCCATCGTATCACAGGTCTGCTTGAGGAGGTCAAACAGACTGAGCGTGCCAAGCGAAAAGCCTATATGCAGACCCTTCAGCTGCAGCTGACCCCCACTTCCTCTACAACACCCTCAATACCATCAGATGGATGGCACAGATCAACGGACAGGATAATATCGTGAAGGCTTCCAAAGCCTGATCCTCTATCTGAAGAGCCTTATCGATATTGAGAGTGAATTCATCACGGTACGCAAGGAGCTGTCACTCATCGAGGCATACGCTACGATCCAGCGATATCGGTATCAGGAGTTCATCATACACTATGAGATCCCAGAAGAGCTCAAAGAGCTCCGTATCCACAAGCTCATGCTGATAAATCTCATAGAGAACAGTATCATCCACGGATTCAGTGACATGACCGACCGGGGAGAGATCCATATTACCGCTTCGATCGTCGAAATGGATCTGTTATCATTGAGCGTAACAGATAACGGGGCAGGTATCGAGGAGCGGGAGCTGCAGGAGATCAGGTATGCGCTCGAGCATGATACGATCTATGATCACGATGGAGAACACCATGAGAGCGGCCATGTGGGGATCCTGAACATCCAGAACCGGTTGCGACTCTACCACGGTACAGCAGCATCGGTCACGATCATCAGTGTACCGAACGAAGGCTGTGAGGTAACGATCACCCAGCCCTGCATGCATGAGGAGCCCTCAGATGCCTAGGGCCGGAGGGTCCTGTCCGCCTGATAGATCGCCAGGATGTTCTCGATCGGGGTACCCGGCTGCAGGTTGTGACAGGAAGCACAGATATAGCGGTGATAACGTCCCAGGATCTCCCGATCGATACGAACCTCATCTGTGACCTCCTGTGTCGTACCGAACGGCAGGATATGCTGATTCTCGACAGCACCGTGAAAGACCACCCGATCTGAGAACGCCTCGATCAGGTGCTCACGGTCCATCCCCGGACAGCTGTGCTGGATCGGATTGATGATATCGACCCCGAGTCCTACCATCTGCTGGAGCACTTCGAACGCCGCCCCGTCGGTATGATAGAATACGTAGGCCCCTGCTGCATGAATATGATCGATCAGTCTCCGATAATGGGGCTTGAACAGCTCCTCCCACTTACCTATCGGGATGAGCGCCCTGTCCTGCATGCCCATGTCATCAGAGAGATAGACGATATCAAGAAGCGGGCCGCATGCAGCGAACGCCCGATCTATGTAGCCGATCTGGATCTCCGTGATGCGTGCTATGAGCTCTCGTGCCAGCTCCTCGTTGATGTAGAGATCCATCAGGGACTGATCCATCGGTCTGAGTTTGCAGTAGATCTCGAAGATAGAAATGAAGGTGAGCATCCTGATCCATCGGTGATGTTCGATACACGACCGCTTGAGCTGCAGGTAGTCAAAGTCATCCGGGTCAGGCCATGGGAAGGATCCGAGTTCCGCAGGATGCTCGACAGCTGAGAGCGGGTATGCGACAGTCTCCTCATAGGTACCCCCGCTATCGACTACCACATCCCTGACGGTGTTACCCCATGTCTTCACCGTCTCGAGGGAGCCGTCCTGCCCGACCCGTGAACGTTCTCGCATATAGGGGGCTTCGAGCATGACGATCTTGTCAATCTCCAGGGCATCCCAGATATCCTGCTCATCATCGGTCTGGACGTACCTCTTGAGCTGATCGAGTACTTCCGGGGTGTACCAGATGTCAAAAGGTGTCCTGTCAGGGATCTCATGATGCAGTACGGCAAGGATCCGTTCTCTCGGGGTCATCTTACTTCACCTCCCTGCGATCAATGACGGTAGGCACCGAGTGCGGGTAACGCCTCATAGACCGCTATGACATTCTCCAATGCACTGTTGTCCTGAAGCATATGCGTCGGGGAGAAGAGGTATCCTCCTCCGGGCATCATGCATGAGAGCAGTTGTTCGAGTTCTTCCAGCACCTCCCGGGTCGTGCCGTCCACCACCTTCCCCGCAGTGGAGAAACCTCCATGGAACGCCAGAGAGCTCCCGTAGCGCTGTTTGAGGTACTTCGGATCCATGCCAGCGGCTTCAGGCTGGAGAGTATCGATGACCTGGATGCCCAGATCAATGAACTCATCGAACACCCAGGAAGAAGAACCGCAGCTGTGCATCATGACCGGGATATCATAGGCGCGTGCCAGATCGACAAATCGCTTATGTCTGGGTTTGAGGATCCTTCGGTAGTGGTCCATGGAGATCAGGGCTCCGGTCTGTGATCCGAGATCCTCCCCGAGCCACATCAGATCCACCGCCCCTTCAGCCCGTTCAAGCACCCTTCTGGTGACTTCCAGCTGAATTGCGAGTCTGCGGTCTACCAGATGCAGCCAGTTCGGGTCCTCCAGGGCCAGAGAGAGATAGACCTGTTCCATACCACAGAGCATTCCAGTGGTATTGAGGATATCACCGAGTCCGGGATTCCCGATCCAGATGGACTTCTCCTGCCAGGAGGCGATCTGTCGGTCGATGCTACTGTAGTCATAGTTGCAGGGATCAGGCATCGGCCAGGTCTCGACCAGCTCCTCATCAAGATGTTTGAGGGGAAAGTCACAATAGTCCCAATACCCCCCGCTCTCATGCTCGATCCACCGGCTGACGATACCCCAGGCGGGATCGACCGCCCGCTGTGGGAGCGCAGGATGCAGCACCGGTCCGACATACGGGATCTGCAGCTCTCGCATATCGACCTGCAGCTGCTCACGCAGAGCCTCATCATCATCCAGACTGATCCCATAGTGGTGTTTCAACCTCGCATCGATCCCCGCATTTGCCAGATAATCGATCGGCACCCTATCGGCTTCCTCGTGTCTCACAGCCGCGTTCACGCGCTCTTTTGCACTCATCCTGTTCATATCTCTTCTCCCCTCTCACAGGTGATCACATAGCTGCCGGGCTGTAGGGAGTACGAAGACCGTTCATACCCTGAGCGAAGATGCTTCTCCATCACCATCGTTATGCTCGAAGCAGACGGGATCAGTGCCTCCCACCCTTGGGGGATCGCCAGGATGCATTCGGTCCCTTTCGGCACGGTCACCGAGACGATAAGCTTGATGGCTCTCCGTTCCCAGCCGAGGGCCGCCTGCCCATAAGGGGTCATCACCTGCGCCTTTGCGTACTGCAGCTGTCCGACGGTGCCGGGATAACAGCCAAAGCGTTCCCAGCCGGGCTTCAGCGGGGTGATCCCTGCAGCATGCTGATAGAACCAGCTGTCTATGGATCCAAGCATGATATGATTATGGGAGTTCATACCCCTGCTGGTGATATGCTCCCATCGCTCCCAGAGGGTAGTCGCCCCATTTCTCAGCATATAGATCCATCCGGGGTAACTCTCCTGAGCAGCTATGGTGTAGGCTTTATCGGTATAACCGGCGCAGGAGAGGACTTCCAGCAGATAGCGCGTACCATGGATACCGGTACCTACATGATCCCCGGACTCTTTGGTCACCAGTTCATCAAGGAATGCAGCAAGGTGCTCATGCGCAGGAGGGTCGAGCAGATGCGCACTGAGCGCCAGGATCTGAGAGGTCTGATCGGGAAATCCCAGGGAGAGAGAGCAGTACTCTCGAAGTGGTCTCCTGTGAGAAATCTCTCGAGGAACTGTCTGTGCAGCTCTTCTGCCAGTTCACGGTACCGCTGATGCTGCAGTTCATACCCCAGGACTTCGGCTATCTGTGCAAGGAGCCGTACATCGTGAAGATAGTACCAGCTCGATATGCAGGCAAGACCGGTCTTCTTCGAGGTCACCAGTCCCGGGGCACACCAGTCCCCGAAGGTTCCCAGATGCTCGATGATCCCCCCTTCAGCCTGTGTGCCCAGATAGGTGATGTATGACTCGTAGGAGGGGAACAATCTGGCAAGTATGCTCGTATCACCGGCATACCAGTACAGGTCCCATCCTATACTGATGAAGGCACTGCCCCAGGCGGGATCTGCAGGCTTGCTCATCCAGAATCTCGGTGCGACATCAGTGATGCTGCCGTCTGCATTCTGGGTATCTGCGATGTCCTGCAGGAATTTCTCATAGAAGGCGACCGGCCTGAAGTTGAGCAGAGCCTCCTGTGATGAAAGCAGGGCATCACCAAGCCAGCCGTGCCGTTCATCACGTTGGGGAGAATCAGTGGGGATCCCCATGAGATTGGAGAGCTGACCCCACCTGATCGCCTGATGGATAGCATTGAAATCTTGATTGCTGCAGATGAACTGTCCTGCAGATTCTGTCCGGGTATGGATGAACCATCCGGTGAGGGTGTTCAGATCCGGGACCCCTGATACCCGCAGAGTTCTGCATACCTGAATCCATGATAGGTGAATTCCGGATGCCATGTCTCGACTCCCCCGCCCCTGCAGATATAGGTATCACAGGCTGCCGCAGATCGGTTCGAAGCTGTGTTCAGTTCCCCTGCATCATCGATCAGTTCAGCATACCGTATCGTGATGGAGGTCCCCCCGGGCTGTTCTACCTGCAGCTGTGTGTATCCTGAGAAGTTCTGCCCGAAATCGAACAGATACCCGTTGGCACCTCTCCACATCCGCTGAGGCCTGATCTGGGTATCGATACCGATCGGCGGAAGTCCTGCTGATCGCAGAGGATAGCCGGAGGTCACCACTGCTGCCGCGGTACAACTCACCGGAGTATCAGCATGGTACTCTTCACCGTCAAAGAGGCTGTTGCAGGTCACCGGCCCGCTCCCTGCCAGCCAGGATGCATCGGTCCCGATGATCTCCTGAGAGCCATCACGGTAGGCAATAAGCAGGTGCACGATCCCTTTCGGCTGATCAAAGCCGTAGAGCGCGATGTGTCTGCCGTTTCCCAGGACCAGAGTCACCCTGTTGTGCTCCTGCACCAGGTCATCCCAGCACAGCGCGTCATAGAGTACCCGTTTCGGTAATCGGTCTGTGCCGGAGCCAGATGCTGGTCTCCCACTCTCTCGCCATTGATCATGAGTGTGTAGAGCCCTACCCCGGTCACATACGCTCGTGCCCGTTCCACCTCACAGGCAGGACGGGAGAGCGAGAATGTTCTGGTCAGGTAGATCCCATGATAATGGAGTGCCTCGCTCTCAGTGCTCGAGACATTCGGTGTCCCGCTCTCCCAGCTTCCGGCAGCATACGTGGGCGTTTGTGCAGCAGTGATCCACTGTGCACACAGGCTGTCCCCGTCCACTGCGGCAGTCTCAAAGAACGCCGGTTCGCTGCAGGGACTGGCCCGATCGTCCTCATCCCACAACCGAACGCTCCAGCTGTAGCGGGAGAACGATGAGAGCGGGAGTTCGCTGCACACGATATCGAAGGGCTGGGAGGACCACCTCTTCCCTGATTCCCAGATGATCGTCCCCTCTGCAGCTCGTACTGTCAGGGCATAGGCTCGTTGAGCCGTGAGATCCTCGGGGAGCTTCCAGGAACATCTGAGTGTAGTGGTATCGATACCCAGAGGGACCCTCTGGTATTCACATCGGAGGTCTGTGGGCTGCCCCGAGGTATCCTGTCGTACGTGCTGGTTCATAGCGCTCCCCTTTCTGCTGTTCTACTCTTTTACGGCACCTGCGACCAGACCTGCGATGATCTGATCTGAGAAGATGAAGAAGACGATGATCACCGGGACCAATGCGATGACGGTAGCGGCGAAGACGAAGTTCCAGTAGGCCAGGAAGTTCGCCAGATACTGGTAGATGGCAAGGGTCAGGGTATGCAGGGACCTCTTGGTGAGAAACACCAGAGGGAGATAGAAATCATTCCAGATCTGCACGAAAGTGATCAGACCCACGGTGAAGATGACCGGTTTTGAGATCGGCATCATGATCCTGGCGAAGATGGTGAATTCCCCTGCCCCGTCGATGATGGCACTCTCATGGAGCGCACTGGGAAGCTGCTTGAAGAACTGGTTGAAGATGAAGACGGAGAAGGACATGTTCGCCGTATAGAGAATGATCATCCCGAGAAAGGAGTTGGTCAGATTGAGCGAACGCATGATGACGAACAGCGGGAGGATAGCGATCTGAATGGGAAACATGAGACCCACGAGAAAGTACATCTCCAGGAGCCCTTTCGCCTTGAACCGGTACCGGGCGAGTCCGTAGGCCGTCATCGAGGAGAAGAAGACCAGGGAGGTGATCGACAGCAGGGTAAGTACGATACTGTTGAGGAAGTTCTTCATGAAGCCGTCTTCCACGATGACTTTCATATAGTTCGCAAGCGTGATCGCACTCGGGAACCCGAAGGTGTTGTACAGCAGGTCCTGTTTGGTCTTGAAGGAGGAGACGATCATATTCCCGATGAGTATGACAGCGATCAGACAATAGAGGGTGAGGATCACTGTCGCTGCCCAGCTTCCAGCGCCGCGTCTCTTTCTCATAATCCACCTCTCCGGTTGCAGTTATTCTGTTTCATGATAGAAGATCCTTTTGATCACTAGATTCTGTATGAGTGCGATCAGGAAGATGATGAAGAAGAGCACCACACTGATCGCAGCCCCGAAGCCCAGGGCAGTCTCCCCGTAGTAGGCATCGCCGAAGGTGTACCTGAAAAAGACCAGATTGAGAAAATCGAGTTTTCTGTCGATCCCCCCATTCAGCCCACCTATGATGAAGGGCAGATCGAACTGGGTCAGTGCGAAGATGGAACTGAGTATGAAGACATTCATGATCGAGGGTTTGAGGAACGGCAGTTCGATCCGCCAGAAGCGGTTCCATATGTTCGCCCCGTCGATGATGCTTGCCTCTACGATATCTTCCGGGATACTCTTCATGTTCGCCAGGATGATGACCATACCGACGCCGATGCCCTGCCAGCCGATCACCGATACCAGCAGTCCGAAGGCCAGATCCGGATCCCCGAACCAGGCACCGGCGAACTGCTCAAGACCGATCTTCAGCAGAAAGGTGTTGAGCATCCCGATATTCGGATCGAAGGTCAGCAGGGAGAAGAACCCCACGATCGAGGGGCTGATGACATAGGGAAGGAAGATCATGAGCTTGAAGGCCTTGTGACCTGCGATCTCGATATGGATCAGATAGGCTATGAGGATCTGCAGGGGGATGAAGATCCCGATAGCGACAAGCATATAGGAGAAGTTGTTCCCCAACGCATTCCAGAAGATCCCTGACATCCTCGGCTCGAAGAAGATCTTGGTGAAGTTCTCCATCCCGATGAACTCCATCTCCCCCATCCCGGACCAGGAGAAGAAGCTGTAGTAGAGGGCAAAGCCCAGCGGGACGATCATGAACAGGCTGTATACAATAAGACCGGGGGCGATGAACCCCCTGTATGCTCGTGAATTCTTCATGACGACGGTTTCCCCTCTCCTTGATTTGAGATTCTTGACCAGGAAGCACAGCGTGATCCCTCACGGGGGGCACGCTGTGCACAGACTCCTAGAGGTTAGGATAGTCCATCAGAGCATCAAGGGCATCTGCAAGTTCTTTTGCACTCAGAGAGCCTGAAAGCAGCTTGGGATTATCTTCTTCCCATACCTTTGTGGGAGAACCATCTGCTGCCTGATAGAGCACCATGATGTTATAGAAGCTTTCCAGTTCAAGATTGGCATCTGCTATCTCGTTCGCCAGTTCACTGCCGGACTCGATACCTTTCAGCCCTGCGATCGCCCCAAGACCGTCGACCCAGATCTGCTGTGATTCCTTTGAGGTAAGATACTCGGCCAGACGAACAGCCTCCTGGGGATGCTCGGTCTTCGAATAGACTGAGAATCCTGCGGCATAGGTAAGTACGATAGGGCTTCTGCCGTCTCTGGTCGGGATCTGGAAGGCCCCGATATTCATGGCAGGGTTGTTCTTTGAGAGCGTATCTGTGGTCCATGAGCCTGCTACGGTCATAGCTGCCTGTTCTTTCGAGAACGTCAGGTATTGGCCTGCTTCGTTGACTCCCAGGAAATTACTCCCGTAATACCCCTTCTCGCCCCATTCGATCATCTTGTTCATGGCATCGATGACTCTCGGGTCATTGATCCGTGCACCGCCTGTTGCTGCTTCTTCGATCCAGTCAGGATGCAGGGCAGCCAGAATGGGCTCGAAGAGGAACAGGATGTTCCAGCTGTCTCGGCCTGCAAGACTGATGGGTATATACCCGGCGGCCTTGATCTTCTCAAGCAGTCGTTCGAATTCAGCGAAGTCTTCCGGGATACTCCATCCCTGCTGTGCAAAGAGATCTTTGTTGTAGAAGGCTGCCCTGGTATCGATCGTAGCTGCCGGTGTCTGATAGACCTTGCCATCCCACTGGACTTTTGCCATGGACATCTCAGAGTAGTCCGCGACATCCAGTTTCCCCGTCAGATCCATGAGGGCTCCCTGTTTGGTCAGATTGTCCATGTCACTGGTAGCTGTCCCATGATGCCAGAACAGATCCGGAGCCTCACCGGCCTGGATCGCTGTGGTCAAGAGAGACAGATAGTTATCGGGGGTCTTGATCTCATACTCGACCTGATATCGGGGTTGAGTTCCATGAATCGGTTCAATGTGTTCTTCAACGGCAGCTCGAATTGCGGGGTATGTTCCCATACGGTAAGTACGGTCTGATCATCTGCAGTCGTAAGATCCTGCTGTCCCATCGAGAATCCCATTGCAGTCACCAGTGTGAGTAACACACATGCAGTAAACACCTTTCTCATGATAATTCCTCCTTTCATGACGGTTCCTACCTCGTAAGAACCACGTGTATACTCTAAGCGTATAGTGGGAGCCTGCTGCTGTCCATTTCCCAGAGAGGGATATGCTTGTACTATTCTCAGACATGGGCACAGGCAGTATCTGCATCTGAGTGTTCCCATATTCAGAAAGCTGTTCTGATATTCAGTTCAGCCTATCGTCTCCCGATATTCAGTCATCGTCATGCCGCATATGCGTTTGAAGACCCTGGAGAAATGGCTGGCATTGGAGAATCCTACCATCTCACAGATAGCCTCTGCAGTCAGATCGGTCCTGCCGATGAGTCTCTTCGCTTCGTCGATACGTATGCTGTTCAGATAATCGACATACCCGATACCTGTGTCTTTCTTGAAGATCTCACAGAGATAGTTCTCGTTGAGATGGAAATGCTCCGAGAGTGTCGCAAGACAGAGGTGTTCCCGGTAGTGATTATGCAGGAATATCTTGATCCGTATGACACTTCTGCGCTGTCCCTGATAGGACAGGATGCTCTTCTGGATCTTCTTCACATAGGCGATGAACCAGTCGAGCAGCATCAGGGCATCATCGAAAGCCTGGATATCGGTGTAGAAGGTCGTATGATCAGCCTGCGCCGGCAGTTCGTTTCCGAACAGCCGTTCGGTGAACTGTTCGATCTCATGCTGGTAGAGCAGGATATCCATGCAGAGGATAGAGGGGTCAGTACGTCTGTGCAGGATCTGAGCAGCCATGCTGTGCATCTGATCCTCCCAGCTGCTGCTGTCGACCGAGAAGATACTGACCGGGTCCGGGAACTTGCAGTGTTCACTATCGAGCGTGCATTGTTCAGAATCTGCAGTCACGATACGTGTTCCCTGCTGGTAGTAGATACAGCCTCGTTTCGATGACAGGTCTTCCCACATCCTGGGAAGATCAGTACGATCACCACGGCTGCTCTTGATGATGACCACAGGCCTGTTGATATACCTGCCGAGCTGTCTCCTGACCTCCTGGAAGAACCGTCCCGCCCCTCCCGATACCGGTCCCCTGCTTTCAGGAGGCAGAGGATGTCGCAGTTCTTGTAGATGACAGCCTTCCCCAGCTCCAGCGTATCGAGCAGGGCCTGTACCAGCTGCTGACACCAGTAGATATTGATCGATGAGGCACTCGGCTCACAGCTGCTGCTGTAGAGCTTCTTGAAGACCAGCAGAGAGAGGATCCCCCCGGTCACATACTGCTCATCTCCGGCTGCAGATGCCAGGAAGGTCTCGACATTGACCGCATCAACGGATTGATGGTGCTGCTCATGACTGATCGGGAGGGCATCGAGGACATCGAACAAGGTACTGTGTTCGATCTCATGTTTCAGCAGATAGTCATCAACACCCAGCTTGAAGGCCCTGCTGACGATGGAAAAATCTTCATAACAGCTGATCACGATGATATGGATCGACGGCTTCAGTTCTTTCACCTGTTCGATCAGAGACAGCCCGTCCATCTGCGGCATCGTGATATCAGTGATCAGGATCTCTGCATCAAGAGTCCTGACTGCTTCGAGGGCCTTCAGCGGATTCACATAACTGCCTACAACTTCGTACTCCCGAGCCCCCTCAAAGAGCGAGACGATCCCGAGCAGTACCAGTTTCTCATCTTCAACGATCACTACACGTTTCACGATACTACAACTCCGTTCATACACTCATACTATCACAGCTGCAGGATAGGTAAAGACTATTATGCTTTCTGCCTGAGTGGGATGCCGTATCTGAAGAGCAGGGAGGAGGGTTCTGTCTCCTTCTCCATACACAAAACTACCCAGATGAGCTATAGTCCCAAATCTCCCTCCTCGATACTCCCTGATGACAGCATCATCCTTACGTAATCTGAAGTTCTGGACATTGTACTACGGGGACGCAGCCTCTTCATGCTTCTCACAGAGCAGGATCCTATCGGTGCACATATGACTCTTGGGGATCTCCCTGAGTCTGGCCAGTGGAAGTGCTGCGGTAGGGAAGCTGTGGGAAGCCATAGCATCATTCATCGCTGTGTTGTTCATCACCTATTTCATCTACTGGATGATACATCACGGGAAGCATCTGGTACAGGAAGTGAGACAGTCTGTGGATACCGATCTTTCGTCGAGAGGTCTGTTCATCCTGGCTATGATAGCTGTTGCGAGAGAAGGGGCAGAGATAGCACTATTCGCTTTCACTGCAGAGGACAGACTCACGTATCTATCGGGGACTCTCTCCGGGGTGATCGTTGCAGCGGTGCTGGCCTTTCTGATATATCGGTCCCTGATCAAGGTCGATATCGGGTTGATGTTCAGGATCACATTGTTCTACCTGATCCTTCAGGCAGGCTATCTATTCGGGTATGCTGTCCATGAATTACTATCAGCACTGAAGACGATGGGAATCCTGAGTGCTGATGCTGCAATCTATACACAGCTGTTCGATCTGAGCACCACGGTCCTGGACCATAAGACTGGTGTGATGGGAATAGCCCTGAATGTGCTGGTCGGCTGGTATGCAAAACCAGAGATCATCCAGGCTGTTGTTCAACTGGGTTTCGTTGGAGTGTTCCTCAGCCTGTGGAGAAAAGAGCATAGCGAACGATAGACGGAGTACGATCAACTCTGCTGAACAGCCCGGATCATCAGGGTTCTTCCTTGTTGTACCTGCGTACGCCGAGCAACAGGAACATGCTTTTGTCTTCTTGGCCATGGCATAGCTGATCATGGATGTGCTCGATCTGTTTCATGCGTTTCCCTATACAGGGGTACTGATTATGCCTTCTTCAAGCGGGTCTGTGTGTACCTGGACTGGAGGACCGCAGTTTCTGCTGCCATACCGCGAGAGGGCCTGCATCGGTGTACTCATTCACCGATACAGGCCCTCTCTCCTGTGCTCTCTCCTTTTCTCTCAGTTCTGTTCGTCACTCATTTCTACAGTTTCTGTGCTGCCGACCCATACGAGGTGGTCATCTCACGCTCGAACAGGTACATGCTTTTACCAGAAGCTCTCTCCTGTTTCAGGCTGTGTGTCTTCTGACTGGTAGCTTCATACATGGATACAGGCAGCTTACCTGCAAGTATGACAGACTCTACAGGCTAATACATACCATTGTTTCATTGATTTTTACCAATTCCGACTGTATACTCCAGTGATGGAGAGTGAACGTGCAGAACAGCTGATCATGGGGATACCCAATCCCGAGGACTACTATCAGGGGAAAGGTGCTGCAGCCTTCCCGCTGCCTGAGCAACTGCTCTTCTTCAACCGCACGACGGTGAACATGGAGGGATTCGGGATCACTACCAGCTTCCACTACCGGTATGTGCTGATCATCAACTTCGGAGAGTCACTGAAGCTCTATGTGGATGGTACGATCCTCACCATCGATACCCTCAGGGGTATCCTGCTGCTTCCCTACCAGTATCATCGGTTCATCAACGAGGGGCAGGATCATATCGCCCTCGCCTTCATGACCTTCTCCATGGCCCAGAATGCCTATTTCGAATCACTCAGAGATGTGGTATTCACCTGTGATCAACAGACGATAGACCTGCTTGCCACTACTGCAAAGCTCTTCTGCAATAGAGAGCACCACAGCCTTCCCTTTCAGGGGGCACTGCTGCTCTCTCATATCGCCAGGAACTATGAGCTGATCCCTCAGGACTATCATACGAGGGCAGGCACCAATGAGCTGATCATGAGGATCATCAGGGCTGTCTACCTGCATAAGTCCTCTACCATAGCGAGTCTCTCTTCGTCTCTGGGGTTCTCTGAGAGTTACCTGCGTTCCTATTTCAAACGCAGGATGGGTATCTCTCTGGGCAGGTTCATCATCGAGATCAGGCTCACCGAAGCGATGAAGCTGCTCTCACATACCGATCACTCGATCACCCGTATCGCAGAGCTGTGCGGCTATGAGAGCCTCTACACCTTCAGCAGGTCCTTCAAGACGTAGGTCCATATCACCCCGAGTGCCTATCGCTACCGGGTACGTATCCTGCATGAGACTGGCGAGGACTACCTCTTCGTGCGTCGGGATTAGCAGCCGCTACTGCTGTGAGAGCTGCAGCAGATCTTTGAGTTCGGCGTCACTCATCTCACTGATCCAGTGTTCCCCCTGGTTCACCGCCATGTTCGCCAGCTCCTTCTTGCTGGTGAGCATGTCATTGATCCGCTCCTCGAAGGTGCCTCTGGTGATCAGGCGGTAGACGTTGACCCCTTTTCGCTGTCCGATCCTGAAGGCTCTGTCAGTCGCCTGTGCCTCTACTGCCGGGTTCCACCACAGATCGTAGTGGATGACATTGTTCGCCGCCGTGAGGTTCAGTCCCGTCCCCCCTGCTTTGAGAGAGATGATCAGGATCCTCTGTGCCTCATCCTGCTCGAAGGCATCAACCATCTCATTGCGCTTCTTCTGTGTCAGCCCTCCGTGAAAGAACAGCGGCTCGGTGCTGAGCTGTGAGGCGATCATCTGCTGCAGCAGCAGTCCCATCTGTCTGAACTGGGTGAAGATCAGGACCTTCTCCTCCCGGTCCCTGATCTTTTCCAGCAGTTCCATGAGCAGTCTGCTCTTCCCTGATTCACGGTACTGCCCCTGCTCTCCGTTGAGGAACAGGACCGGGTGATCACAGATCTGTTTGAGACCGGTGATCAGCTTGAAGATCAGGCCCCTGCGTCCCATGCCCTCTGCATCCTGGATGGTCTCAGCCGCACTGTCTATCAGACTGGTATAGAGGGCACTCTGGTCTTCGGTGAGCTGGGCCCAGCGGTCCAGTTCCACCTTGTCCGGCAGATCGGTGATCACTGAGGAGTCACTCTTCATACGACGGATCATGAACGGGGCGGTGATCCTCTTGAAGACCTCCAGCCGGTCCTGATCGTTGAACTTCTCGATGGGTATGGCGAACTCACTCTTGAAGTGCTTCTTGTTCCCCAGCAGGTTCTTCATGGTGAACTCTGATATGCTCCAGTAATCGAGCAGCCGGTTCTCTACCGGTGTCCCGGTCATGGCTATCCGGTAGTCTGCCTTGATGGATCTGATCGCCTTGGCCTGGATCGATTCGGAGTTCTTGATATACTGCGCTTCATCAAGGACCATGGTGCACCAGCTGCGTTTCTTGAACAGGGGGGTATCAGACCGGGCAAGGGCATAGGTGGTGATCACCATGTGCACCTCGGGGTCGGTGATCAGCTGAGCATCACGGCCAGGCCCGTGGTAGATCGCACTGCACAGGGATGGGGCGAACTTCTGGATCTCCCGCTGCCAGTTGAGTAGCACCGATGCCGGGGCTATGATCAGAGCTCCCTTCTTCCCGAGCGCCCCGCTCTCCTGCTGCTTCAGGATGCAGGCGATGACCTGCAGGGTCTTCCCCAGTCCCATGTCATCTGCGAGGATCGAACCTGCCCCGATGGTATAGTTGTGGTAGAGCCAGGTAAAACCGGTTCTCTGGTAGTCTCGCAGCTGTGCCTGCAATCCTTCAGGTTCGCTGATCTCAGCGGGAGTGAAGAGCCTATCGAGCATGAGTTTCAGCTCATGTTCGATCACGATCTCCTCTCCCTGATACTCTCCGCTCAGGTGAGCGGAGAGGAGTTCCACAGAGGAGAGGATGCGTTTCTTCTCCATCTGCTTCTGCATCCGGGCGATATCCTTCGGATCGAGCAAAAGGTACTGGTCCTTGAATCTGATCAGGCCGCTCTTCTGTTCCACCAGGTCCATGAACTGCCCGGCATCGATGTGCTCTGTACCCAGAGCGACAGTCCAATTGAACTCCATGATGGACTGGAGGTTCAGATAGCTGACACTGTTGGCATCCGATGCTGCGGTTTTCTTTCCCAGAGAGAGGGTAAGAGAAGGACTGAGGAGCTTCTTCAGGCTCTTGGGAAAGATCGTCCTGACCCCCAGGGTCTCGAGCACCGGCAGGGCTGCGAACCAGTCAGGAACGAACTCATCAGCATCCAGGGTGATCGAAGCTTGTACTCTCAGCACCTGATTGACTGCCGGCAGGTAGGTGGAGAGCAGGTTCAGGTCTTTGAGTACAGCGAACTTGTCGTGATGGTCAGATGCAAGGAATTCGTTCAGCTCTCGCAGCTGATTGCCCTCGGCTCCCCGGTCATCGATCATCAGATCGAGGGTGAACTCCTGCTGCTCTGGGAACTCTTCGATGCTGATCACCGGTGAGCAGTCGTGGGGATGCATGAAGAACCTGCTGAGCCACAGGCTCATCGTCTGTGCGTTCTCCTGCGTATCGAACCCGGTCGCCCGGTAGGGGACTCCTTCGAAGAAGAGGTCACTCAGAGGATCGATACCCGGGAGATACTGCTTCGGTGCTGAGGATCTGAGTCCCTCACCGATGAACTGGGAGATCAGGAAGAGCAGCTGTTCCCTCCCGGGCAGCTGAGCACCGCGAACGGTGACCATCCTCGAGGGCATGGCAGCGACGAGCACTGAGAGGATCTGCTCCAGCTGCTGCTGAATGAGCGCAGGTACCCACCTGATACCATAGAGCTTCTCCTTCAGCGCGATCAGTTCCGGGACATAGGCCCCCCGTTCGAGCAGGATCAGAGAGAAGCTGTAGAGGACTGCCAGGAAGCCGGTCTGCGGAGGGATGACCCCCAGATCATGGATGGAGATGCTCTGCAGATACTCACACAGCTGTCCCATCGAACCAGCTGCACACGAAAGACCGGGAAGACCCTCTCCTGAGAGCTCCCCCACCAGAGCCCCACTCTTCACATCGAGCCGTGCCTTGAATGAACTGTAGAACGCTTCGGGAACATCCTCTATCATGTCCGTCCCTGCGATCCTCTTTGCGGTATGCTTTGCCGCCCTGCGATACCGCTCTGCAAGGATCGCCTTGAAGTCTCCTCCGGGATAGAACAGGGGTTCGGGGGTGAGCAGCATCAGCAGTGCCTCACTCAGCTGCGGTACAGAGGTCATATCGAGGGATTCAAGGGCATGACGGTCATAGGTATAGGATGCAGGGGCATCACCATAGAGCTCCTGCAGGGTCACCACCGGCTCGACCTGCTGCCTGCCTGCAGTGATCTTCAGCTGCTCTTCGAGATCGAAGCCATGCAGAGAGAAGATCAGAAAGGGGTTCTTGTCTATCTCATTGGCGATGAGATAGACCACTGCAGCCAGATGCTTGCAGGGGACTGCCCAGTCAGGGCAGCTGCAGTGCATGCCCATGGCTTCCCAGGAATCGGGAAGCAGGCTGATGCCCAGAGCTTCGAGCTCCCCGAGCAGTTCTTTAGGCAGCAGATGTCCTTCGAGCTGCGACAGGTAATAGGGGTTACTGCTGATCACTGAGACGATCTGCCTGGTCTGTTTCGCATTGAATCCCGGAAGCCGCAGGGTCACCTTGTAGGGGGTGGGTCTCGTCCCGGCTACCCGGGCTGTGATGCGGTTGCCGGAGAACTCCACCGAACGGACCGACCCGTTCCTGGCATACCGGACCCCTCTCGGGAGTCTGTTCGCATAGTCGAAGTTATCGAGGGCTTCGAGCCACTTACTGCCCCACCAGGTGTTACCGAACTGTATCCGTGCCATAGCAATCCCCCCTGCAGGTCATGTGTGGCGGGCAAGCAGCCCGTCACGTGTTCTTCTTCGATCCTGTACGGTACTCCGGCAGCTCCATGATTTCACACACAGCTGCTGCTCCGGTATCCTGATCCTTTCTTCCGGTCTACCGTGTACGCTTCCGTCTTCCTCCGCTCTTCAGCTCCGGCAGCAGGTAGCCGTAGGTACGCATTCGGGTCCTGACCTTGGGATAGCTCGTGCGGGGGATGAGGATACGAAACCCCTCCGCCTTGATCACCTCTTGTGACAGGAAGCTGTCTTCGGTGAGGATCCTGATCAGCTCAGGACCGCATTCGGTGACTGTGAAGGTGATATATGAAGTGTGATCGGCTGTGAGTGCCCCACCCCGGTCCTGAAGATTCGCAAGAAAGGTCTTCCACAGCTGTGGTGGATCATTACTGACGACCTGAGCGAAGGTGTTGATCTTCTGTTCGATGTCTTTGAGCGAACCACACTCCTGCAGAAAGCTGTCGACGGTGAAGTGATAGAGCCGGTCTCCGGTCTTCTTTGCCATGGTCTGCAGCACCACCTCAGCGACCGGCAGATTGCCTTCGATCACGGCATAGAGCTGGTGTTCGTTGAGATGGATAGTGCCTGTCTCTGCTGCAACCTCGACGGCACAGTGTTCCACTGTACCGAGGAGCCAGGCACCGAAGGGAGTAAGAGCACAGGCCTGTACACCGTCGTAATCGGAGAGGTAGTCCCGACTGAGCGGATGGTAGACCGTATTGACCGGGTCACCCATGGCCAGATCGACTGCGCCAAAGGTATTGAGCAGGAATAGCAGGAGCTTCACATAGGGGATGAGCACCACATCGGTATAGTTTGCCATAGTCACCGTGTGTTTCTCGTTCCGATACGCACTATAGCCTGACCCGAGGGCTGTGAAGCTGGCATCGACGTCAGCCTCATACGGATCAAGGACTCTGGGGAGCAGACAGCCGTCAGCCAGGGCATCGAACAGGGTATCGAAGGTGACCCACTTCCCGACTTCCATGGATCTGAGCAGGATCCGCAGGGCAGAACGCTCGATTCTCATGCGCTCCCGGTCCACTTCACCGGGATCACTGATATTCAGGTGGGAAAGCATCAGCTCCGTCCTGAAATATTCCATGGCGTCGAACGAGAAGAATAGCGAGAAGATCAGCTTCACGAGGTCGTTACCCGTTACTGAGGGATGGGAGAACACCCCGCCTTCGAGCATATCGGCCATCAGAGAGGTCCGTAAGGTGTTCAGTCGTGCAATGTCCGGATAGGGCTCGTTGACCCCGGCAGCTGCTCTGAGGGCTTTGAGCGAACTCTTGGTGACCTTCTGGCCGTTCTTTGACAGGGTAAGCCCGATATGGTCGATGTACTCTATCATATGCATGATGGAGGCGGCAGCCTCCGGCATCTCTGCGATCCTCCAGGAGGGATCAGGCAGCTGATAGATAAGAGCTGGCTGCCCGGAGGGGATGAAGATCGAGAAGACCTCTGCACATACTCCAGAGACATAGAAGCGTGTCGAATCAAGGACCTTTGAATCGTAGTAATACGTGCTCAGACACTCGAACAGGGGGAATGCCTTGTAGATATCTCCGGTGAACCGCACCCCTTTGGTGAAGGTCTCTCGCATCCCCAGGGCTTTCATATACTCGATATCGACCGTCTTACCGGTACGCACCATCAGAAAGAGTCCTTCCCGAATGAACCGTTCCATCTTGGCGAAGAAGAGGCTGCAGGTCTCAGGCTGGATCAGCACCTGAGAGAGCATGTTCAGATAGTGGTTCTTGTTCAGATTCTTGGGCAGGTGGGCGAGCTTGGGAATATACTTCTGCAGCTGGGGGATGATCGGTTTGATGTACCGCTGATAGATCACGGCAAGCTCGACGGAGGAGTACCCCCGATCGAGTGACGAGGTGATGAAATCGGAGATGGATTCATCCAGGATAGCACAGGAGAGCAGTTCCTGCTCTTTGCCGTAGCGGGCACTGCAGATATCAAGCCAGCGTAATGCGATGCTGCGCGGGAGTCGGGGGAGCAAGGCTCCCCTCCATTCACGTACCAGCAGGCTGTAGACGTGCGTGTGCCACGTATCGATCAGCTGCTGCTCACGGCGCAGCAGTTGTTCGTTGCGTTCACTGAACCCGCACAGATAGAGCAGCACGATGGAGCTCAGTCGTGAGAACTCAGCAGGGTCATCGCAGAGCTCCGAAGAGAGGATCTGGTGGACCACATCTTCGAAGGTTTCGAAGCAGAAGAGGGACTCTCTCATGAGGAGCACCATCGTACGCAGTTTCAGGATCCCTGCAAGAGGGTGCTCGCTGCGTTCTCCCAGCTGCAATGCTGCAGCATGGACCACGGTTCTTCGTTCCATTTCAACTGAGTTCTGCATCAGATTGGCGATGCTGTTCTGACAGCCGACGTATCCCAGTCGCTCGGTGATCTCACAGCTGGGCTTGAGGTGGGCAAGCAGCTCGGTCATGCCGGTGCTCTGCTTCTTCAGCACCTTCGCTGCACTGATCGTACTCTGCTTCAAGACGCAGCTCAGGCAGATATCGCGTCCAGCGCTGTGGTACCAGGAGGTGAGCGGACCGCCGCAGACAGCACACACGTCTCCTTTGGTCGGATGATGTTTCCAGTTGGCAGGCTTGTCCATCCCGGTGATCTTGAAGGATCTGCTCATACGGGCTGCCTCCTGCCGTCTGATAACATGAACTCGATATCTTTCTCGTCCAGGCTCTTCATCGCTGAGCCGTCACTATCGATCAGGGCATCGATGAGGTCCTCTTTATGTCTCTGGAGCTCCAGGATCTTCTCTTCGATGGTATCTTTGACGATGAGTTTGTAGCTGAAGACCGCTTTGGTCTGTCCGATACGGTGCGTACGGTCCACTGCCTGCTGTTCAGCGGCGGTGTTCCACCAGGGGTCGAAGATGAAGACGTAGTCCGCCGCGGTGAGGTTCAGTCCGATCCCCCCGGTCTTCAGGGTCATCAACAGCACCTGGTACTGATCTCCCTGCTGGAAGGCATCTACGATGCTCTTACGATCCTTGGTGGCTCCGGTGATCTTGAGGTAGGAGATCTTCCGCTGCGTGAGTTCATCTTCCACCAGAGAGAGGGCATCCAGATAGTTGGCGAACAGCAGGGCTTTGTGTCCGTTGCTGACCGCCTCTGAGATGGATTCTCCCAGGATCTCCACTTTGGGACTGGAGACCGCACTTCCGCTGTGGTTCTCCGGTATGCTGGCTATCTGGCGCAGTTCACTCAAGGCCTGCAGGATGAAGAATCGGGTACTGTTCAGTCCCTGCTGGGATATCTGGTTGGCAATGGCTTCCTGGTAGAACTTCCTTCTTCTCTCATAGAGGGCAGCATGGGCCGCTGACATCTCCACGTAAAGCACCTGTTCACTCTTGGGAGGCAGTTCCGCCATTACTTCAGTCTTCAGTCTTCTGAGCAGGAAGGGGTAGATCTTCCGTTTCACATCCGAGAGGACCTGTTCATCATCCCCGTCAGCGATCGGCTTGGCGTACCGCCGCTTGAACTCAGCGGCGGTGCCGAACATGGAGGGGTTCAGGAAGCGGAAGAGCGAATAGAGCTCGTAGATGTTGTTCTCGATCGGGGTGCCGCTCAGGGCCAGGCGGTGGGTCCCATCCAGCAGCATGACGGCTTTGGAGATCTGGGAGTTGAGGTTCTTGATATTCTGCGACTCATCGAGGATGATGTAGCAGAAGGTGATCTCACGAAGCTTGGCGATGTCGCTTCGGGCAGTATGGTAGGTGGTGAGGATGATCTGGGATCCCAGGCACTCTGTCAGGTCCCTCCCCGGTCCATGATAGATACTCACCGAGAGCTGCGGGGCGAAGGTCTCGCATTCGCGCTGCCAGTTGAACAGCAGGCTCACCGGCATGATGATCAGCGAGGGCGGCTGTTCTTCGGTGTAGACCTCCGAGAGCAGAGCGATGCTCTGCATGGTCTTTCCCAGTCCCATGTCATCGGCAAGACAGCCGCCGAAGCGGTGCTCTTTGAGATACTGGAGCCACAGATAGCCTTTGTGCTGGTAGTCACGGAGGGTGGCTTTGATCCGGTATGCTCCCGGGCGATACGATTCAAGGCGGTTGAATCCTTCAAGGACTTTTCGTGATGCCTTCACTGCCCCTGCAGAGGTCTTCTCATCGATGTACTGCTGTACCAGCGGCAGATCGAAGAACGAGAGGGAAACCTTGCCCTTGCGATCTATGGTCAGCAGTCTTCTGAGCCGTCTGACCAGCTGCGGGGGTACGACCGCCTTGGTCCCGTCGCTGAGCACGATGTACCGCTTGCTGTCATAGGAGCTGAACAGGTCGGTGACGCTCATGTGATCATCCCCGATCTGGACATCGACCGAGGAGGCCAGAAAGTCGATGCCTGAACTCTCCAGAGACATGCTGACCTTCGGCGTGGAGGATTTGATGTTGAAGGCGGCCAGTTCTTTGGTCCCTGCCAGACTGTAGTGTTCGAGCAGTCCTGCGAGGTCCTCTTCGATGAAGGAGTGGGCAAGGTCCGGTTCGATGATGAACAGGTCTTCGATCCGCAGGTAGGAGCTGGAGTGTGATCCCTTCTTCTGATGCCGTTTGAGCATCCGTTCGAAGCGCTGGAACTCTTCTGGCAGCAGGGTATAGGTGACAGGATGCAGGACGAGTTCCTGCAGCTCATCATCGATGACCGCTGTGATCTCAGGGGCGTAGTCGGTAAGATACTCCAGAGCCACTTCATCACAGGAGTTGACCAGACGCAGGTGCAGAGCCCCTGTATCGTCTATATGTTCGAAGAGTACCGCAGGACGGGTCTGGTAGGTCCTTCCTGTGCGTACGGTATGATCCTTGTAGAGGATCCTCACATCCCGATAGAGCGTAGCGAAGAGCCCGATCAGCTGTGGGGCAAGGTCTGGGGTGAGGATGCAGGTGAACAGGGGCAGATGCGGGTACTCATCGATCGGGTCGATGCGGTAGATCACCCCGGAGGCGAGGACCAGATCGGTCGAGATGGCATCGTATGCACTGACGATCGTACCGTCTGAACAGACCAGCTGCACCGTGGAGCTCAGCAGCAGATCATCCTGCTGCTCGATGCGCAACTGCAGCGCTGCAGCTGCGGGGCTCACGATCACCGGATGGTTCTGCCCATCGAGGATGTTCCCGTAGGAGAGGATGCTGTCACTCAGATGCTGATGCTCATCGAGATAGAGTTTGCGCTCACCACCCCACCCGATCTGCCAGGAGAGCTGCTTCAGGGCTTTGTGGTACTGGTCCATGACGGTCTTCAGAGATCCGGTACAGCTTTCAGGGGCTACATGAAGAGGTTTCCCGCTGCTGTCGGTCGACTCGAAATAGAAGTGTTCCTCTTCCTGATCGAGTTTGAAGAAGACTTGCTGGTCCACGGCTGCAGCCCGGGCGTGAAGGGTATGTGTGTTTCTGCGCTGCAGTACAGAAAATAGTTCTGGGCGTATACTCATGCGGCACATTCTACAGAAAATACCCGAGAGGATAAAGTTGATTATCATAGGATGCAACAAGTTTTATCAGCAACAGCGATCAGATACAGATCGCATAGGATATAACACACGGGAAGGGGACGGCTCACTGAAGCAGTTCGCGAAGACTGAACTATAGTTCCCGTCATACTATGCTACCAGCATGCACTTAGATCACTGAAGGCCCTGTTTATGCAGTGTAGTGAATTTCATTCGTGCCTGTTCGAAATTGCTGCTCCATCGAGTGAAATGGATAGATTTTTGCAGCTAGCTCGAGATAGGATTGCACGTCGGTACCCGGCTGTACGATGATATCAATATCGGTGGACAGTCTTCTTGGTTTCTCGAGAAGGAGCAACAGGCTGGTCCCGCCCTTGAAGATGAACGGCATACCCACCGTTGCGAGCGCCTCAAGCAAAGCCAAAGCAAAGATGCTCCTTTCAAGGATGGAGTTGTCCACGGTAAAACCACTTCTGATCGTATCTATATGCTCACGTGTGAAACAGTCTGACTTTACCATACATCACCTCTGAACCAGAAGTTCGATCGACGCCTTGTCACGAAGGAATCCAAACACATCCTCCACTTTGTTCCTTCTTCGGGCGTAACGTAGTATTGAGATCTGGTCGATGCGGTATGTTGCGAACATTGTCTCGATTGCAGATGGATACTCACCCTTGGCAAGCATGAGATTCTTGTTTGCAAACAGATCAACAATCAACTTTTCCAAAGGCACATGATATGGCTCTCCGTCAGACTTGGGAGCCTCCGTGACCAGTCGGTCGATGATGATCCCATCATCGGTGCCATAGTGCAGAATCTCTTGGGCCTTGGGTCTCAGTAGTACCCTGCCTGGGAATTTCTCAACAAGTGCAGAGAACACAAAATCACAACCGTCCTTCTCTACCTCGACGAAGATCTTATTGTGTGCCAACTGGTGATTGAAGAACTCATTGAGCCAGGATAACTCCCAAACCCTATAAGAAAGTAGTGGAAACTGCTCCTGCATGTGTCCGATCACCTGCTGAGCTGCATGGGAATATACCCCGATGAAGACGCTTTTCATCGGCTCCTTCCCAACTTTCTGGTATTGATTGCGTCCAACCCTCACTATCAGTCTGGAATTGTGCAGGGTCCCCATCAAATTTCTTAGTTGTGTCTCCTTGAAGGATGGCTCGACAATCCGTGCGGCATGCAAGATCTGCTGTCTCGTACACGTGCCATCGGGCAATCTTCGTATGACTGCATGCTTGTTCATACACATCACCTCCTCAGCCATTTCGGCACATTTTCATTTTTTTGCCGTTTTGGCTGAATCAGTATACCAAGAGATTCTTACAAAGTCATTAGCCATTTCGGCAAATATTAAGATTTTTGCCGTTTTGGCTTTCCTATAGGATCCCTCTAACTTGAAATAAGGAGTTTGATTCTTGATCCCTATTTCAAGTTAGTAGTGCTGGAAAGGAAAAAATCAAGATGGGATTACACGCTCCTTGATGAAGAGCTCGGTCGTCGGGCTAGCCTGAACAATCTCGTTTCCTGAAGCATCGAAAATCTTGACGCAATGCGAAAGTTTCCCGCAGGATTCAAAACGATATTGAGATTTTGCAAAGATGGTCATCTGGGAATCACCCTCTAGGTCTCGCTCATCTGGAGGAAATTCGAACTCCCCTTCTGCGAGCACATTCTCAACATCATGTACTGAATACATGACCTTGAACTTATGTGCCTTCTATTTGGGTCTAAATCTTTGGATCTAAATCTTTTGGCGTGTGATATATAGGTTAGACAGCTCCTTGGGATTGCTCTTGGGTTGCAGGTACACAGTCTGTTGTAGCCGTTTCTTGTTTCGAGGGGTAGTCCTGGTGTGTTTTGTTTTAACTCATTTACACCATATGGTTGGACTTGGTTCATTGTTTTCTTTTAGGGATTCAGGTGTAAGATATGTCCGTAACCACCCCGAATCATATGAACTGATGGTATGGATCACGATGCTCTCATTGGGATCCCCGTACGATAGTCTCGTCTACATGTGTTTATACTGTACTGGTATTACATCTTTCGCTGTACAACGCAATGAATATTTGCATCTATATCATAAAAGCGAAACTATAATGATATATGGAGGTTCCGCATATGCCGACCATTCGTCCTAGCGCCGATCTGAGAAACAAATACCACGAGATATCCGAATTCTGTCATCAATATCCTGAACCGGTGTTCATCACAAAAAACGGAAAGGGAGACCTGGCAGTGATGAGCATTGAGACCTATGAGATGCTCACCGGGAAAATGGAACTGTACAACCTGCTTGACGAAGGATTGAAGGCACGGGATGCCGGCCAGGTCGAACCCGCGGACAAGGTAATCGCTGATATCCGAGAATCGCTGAAACAGAGATGAACGACCTGCAGTGGACATCTCTGGCGAAGAAAGACCTGATTCCCTCCATCACGTACATCTCTGATGTGCTTACAGCTCCAGTCTCCGCCGAGAAACTACTTGATGATAGTGAAAGAGAATCTGCGGTTCTGACAGAGAATCCATATCTGTTCCCCCTCTCTCATGACGAGTATATCGCGCACCGTGGGATACGGTCCGTGATGGTGAAGAACTATATGCTGTTCCATACCGTCAAGGAGGATGCACAAACAGTCACGATCATCAGGATGTTGTATGCCAGACGAGATTGGATACAGTTGTTGGGTGAGCTCTCACCATAAGTTGCTGATTGATCGCAGCAGCAGGACCGTCCCACTACAGCACAAGCACCATACTTCGGTACGTAGCTGATCGTTCGTGATACAGAAGTACTGGAACACCATGTCTCCACTCCTGACGTACGCCGTATCTTGCATGCTGACATACACATCTATACTATTCATGTTCTCTCCCTATTCTTTTCTCAGAGGACCCCATGCTGTACATGGAAAATATTTGTTGACACGACATTGTTTTTGTTGACACGACATAACTATCATGGTATACCTGTAGTACAGAGAAAGGAGAGATCGGACATGGCAAAGAGTGTAAAGACTCCCAAGGCGGAGACCATCGAGAAGGTGGCGGGTGTGTACAAGAAGGTAGGATCCATCAGTGAGACTGCCCTGCAGACAGAGATCTCGGCTACGAAGGTGAGAAAGATCCTCATTACCGAAGGCTTATGGTCAAGCCCGAGGTCTCAGCAGATCCGTGAACTATCTGATCAGGGAAAGTCCTCATCAGAGATTGCCGAAACATTGCAGATCAGTGTGGTGATGGTGCAGAACTATCTCCCCTACGGGAAGGGGCCGTATGATGAACTGGAGAAGACAGACACGGCTATTCGAAGCGAGAAGTATCGTACGCGAAATCGTACGTATGCGAAAAAGAGTCAATCCCGTGAACAGCAGACACCAGGAGAGCCCCTTGCGGTGCAAGAGACTGCAACACCAGGGGAGAAGAAGCCTCCTTATGCCATGCAGCTGCATCTGGAGCTGCGTGACAGTTCTCTTGCTTCCATGCCTGCCGATGATGCAAAGATCCTTGCCACCTATGGCGGTGTTACACAGTCCATTTCCCGTGATATCGTGGTCCCCTCTTCCCTGGCCCTGCATCAGCTTCATTACCTCATCATTGTGGCCTTTGGATGGACAAACAGCCATCTGCACAATTTCCAGCTGCCGCAACCGTTGTTCGACACACTGACTGACCGAACGTTTCTGGAGATCGCTCCGCTATTCGGATACTATCTTCAGTTCCCGAACAGCACGTTCAGTGATGTATTCTGGGATGACGATTATGATGAAAGCAAGAGCCCAAGGACCTGGATGCGTTCTAAGTATCTGAAGCAGTACAGATATGGCGGATGCAGCGAATATTGGATAGAGAATCAGGCCGAGATCCAACATATGGTACATCATGTCCCTGAGCTGAGGGTGCATCCGTTCCGATGGAAAGAGGACGTGAAGCCCAAACAGGTCAAAATCGAGGATGCGACGTTACACGACCTGCTGGTTGCAATCTCCTTCGATCTAAGTACGCCCGATGTACTCAAAGAGAGCCTCGATTGAGCGAGATCCTTTCACTGGATCCCATGGACATCAATTCAGCGAAGGCTGCTGCCTTGGCAACTGACGCCAGCAGTGTCGGTCTGTACAAGCAGTACCGTGAGAGCGCGATCCTGGAGGCCCAACGAGCTGAAGGGTCTCGAGATACGTCTGCCTATTTCCAAGCTGTCAGGGATATGGAACGTCTGCAGAAGCAGACAGAACCGAAGCACATCATGCCCATCACTACAGAACTGCTCTATAGTTACGACTACGGTGATGAATGGGAAGTAGATATCTCATTGGTCAAGGAATTCGGCAAAGATGACCAGAAGGTAGAGGATGAGACGGCTGCGGCAGTCATTGCCAATCGCAAACCGATATGTATAGCCAAAGATGGTCTGCATGTGCTCGATGACTGTGGGAATGTCCCCGGGTATATCGAGATACTCCGTACGATCCATGAAGGCGAGAAGGAAGAAGCGATGGAGATGAGAGAGTGGGCTCGGGGTCAAGGGTGGACAGGCAGGAACGTGAGTCCGAAGCAGGTGCTCTAGCTTCGAGATACCCTACCAGCTATTCCCCTGGAAGACTCGTGGAACATGCGTGAAAGAGGTCACAAGAGAAGGAGAACGAACCAAGAAGAGAGAGAGCTCTATCAGACACCGGAGAGACTCTCATGCTCTGGTCCCCAGAGCTCATCCTCAAGGCTCATGCACAGGGCATGATAGACCGGCAGGTGGAGCTCCTGGATCTGATAGGTCTCATCCTCGGGAACACAGATGCACAGGTCACAGTGCTCTTTGAGCTGACCGCCGGTCCTCCCGGTCATCCCGATGACCTGCATCCCCTTCGCCCGGGCGGTGATCGCACCATAGATGACATTCTTCGCATCTCCTGATGTCGAGATCCCCCAGAAGAGGTCCCCGGGACTCCCGAGTACCGCTACCTGCTGGGCATAGAGCAGATAGGGATCGACGTCGTTCAGGAAGGCAGTGGAGAAGGCAGGCTGCTGGTGGAGGGCAAGCGCAGGGATGCCTCCCTGCAGCTTGTGTGCGATGGCTCTGCCGAGAAAGGGGTCGGTCTGCTCAAGGGCTCGGGAGAGCGAAAGGGGTATCGGGCGGGTCCTGACAAAGGATTTCATCAGCTCTCCGACGATATGATCAGCATCAGAGGCACTGCCGCCATTGCCGCAGAGGAGGAACTTCCCCCTGAGCATGCACAGCCTGCCATGAGTCCTGAGGCTTGCAGGAGCACATCCCTCAACGGCTGGAGCCGGGGGTACCGCCTGAGCAGCTGTTCGATCGCCGCAGGGCTCTCACAGGAGTCACGGGGTATCATCAAGCTCTCCCTCCCCTGCCTGATCGGCTGGCAGCTGCCGGTGAGAGGAGATATGCATCCTCTCTCACCTGCAGCCTCGGATCAACGGGGAAGCACATGGGCAGAGACCGGATCGAAGTCGATCTGGATCTTCTCTCCATCCCGGTAGAACCCCTCTTTGACCGGGTTGTAGGTGACCGCGAGCATGAGGGCATCCAGTCCCTCGAGCTCGATCTCATACTCTACCGTAGGACCGAGGTAGACAGAACGTTTGATCACGCCTTTGGCGAACGGCTTGCCCGCTTCCAGCTTGCCAAGGATCAGCGACTCAGGCCTGAGGACGATGTTCACCTGCTCATCTTTGACGAACTCTCCATTCCAGCTGGGGATGACCCGCTGCTGACCGAAACACTTCACCACGACCCCGTCGGTACCTGCCGAGATGACCGTCGCAGGGAAGAAGTTGACCCTGCCGATGAAATCGGAGACGAAGGTGTTGGCCGGCCGTGAATAGATCTCGAAGGGCGTACCGATCTGCATCACCTCTCCCTCGTTCATGACCATGATCCGGTCTGAGACGGTCATCGCCTCATCCTGATCATGGGTCACATAGATACTGGTGATCCCGAAGGTCTGCTGGATCCTTCTGATCTCGATGCGCATCTGGTCACGCAGCTTGGCATCGAGGTTCGACAGCGGCTCATCGAAGAGCAGCACCTTCGGCTTGTTGATGATCGCTCGTGCCAGCGCCACGCGCTGCTGCTGACCACCAGAGAGCTGATCAGGTCTTCTGTTATAGAGGTCCTTGAGATTCATGACCTCCATGATGGTCTCCACCTGAGTCCTGATCTCCTTCTTGCTGATTCCCTTGAGATCCAGACCGAAGCCTATGTTCTGAGAGACCGACAGATGCGGGAAGATCGCATAGCTCTGGAATACCATGGAGGTATCGCGTTTGTTGGGAGGGTCATTGTTGACCATCCTCCCCGATATCCATACCTCACCTTCAGTCGGTGACTCGAACCCTGAGATGACCCTGAGGGTGGTGGTCTTCCCGCACCCCGATGGCCCCAGAAAAGTCACCATCTCCCCCTCATGCACGTCCAGGTTCACATCCTTGACGGCAGTGAACTCTTTGGCCGCATTGTTCGGATCCTTAAAAATCTTGGTGATATGTTTCAATGTTACACTCATAACTTCCCCTATATCTTCATGAACGTGCCGCCGAGCTTCCCGTACTTGTAGGTCAGCAGTGAGCGGATCAGTAGAATCGCTACCAGAATTATCATAACCAGCACCAGAGAGAACGCAGCTGCTGCACCGAGGCGACCGGAGTTCACCTGCGACATGATCTGTACGGTCATCAGGTTCCACTGAGAGGAGACCAGGAAGATCGCAGCGCTGATCGCCGTCATGGCCCTGACGAACGAGTAGATCAGACCGGAAAAGAACGCAGGGATCATCAGCGGCAGGGTGATCTTCTTGAACGTCGTCTGTGAGTCAGCCCCGAGGTCGATGGCTGCCTCCTCGATCGACGGGTCCACCTGCCGCAGGACTGCGATCCCCGACTGTATGCCTACCGGGACATACCGGAAGATGAAATTGATCAGCAGGATGGCCAGCGTACCGGTGAGGACCAGAGGCCTGCTGTTGAAGGCCAGGACATACCCGATACCGATCACCGTACCGGGAACGGCGAAGCTCAGCATGGAAGAGAACTCCAGGGCATGCTTGCCGGGGAACTTCTTTCGTACGACCAGGAAGGCGATGACCATCCCCAGGATACCGGAGATCGGGGTGGCAAGACCTGCGATGATGATCGTATCGGTCACCGCACCGAAGCCCACACCGAAGACATAGGCGAAGTGCCTGAGCGTCAGCGTGTTGTCATTGCCCCAGGTATTGGCGAACGCACCCCAGATGATCGTCAGATAGATCATGATGATCACCGCGGCAAAGAGCGAGAGGACGGCAAAGAGGATCCAGGTGACACGGGGACTCACCAGCTTGATCGAAGAGGTGGTGGGCTTGCCGGTGATGGTGATGTACTGCTTCTTCGAGACCCAGTACTTCTGCAGCAGGAAGGCAGTCATCGAGGGGATCAGGAGGATGAATGCTATCGCTGCACCCTTTGAGAGGTTATACATCCCGGTGATCTCAAGATACGCCTGTACCGAGAGGATGGGAAAGCGACTTCCAGCGAGGATCAGGGGGTTACCGAAATCCGCGAGTGTCTCGACGAAGAGGATCAGCATCGCACTTGCGATACCGGGGATCGCCAGAGGCAGGGTGACCTTCCTGAAGACCTTGAACCGGGACCCGCCGAGATCCATCGCGGCATCTTCCAGCGTGGGACTGATCGATTCGAGCACCCCTTTGAGGGTGATGTAGGCGACAGGGAAGAAGGTGATCACCTGTGCGAAGAGCAGCCCTCTGATCCCGTAGATCCTGGTGTTCGTCAGTCCCAGGATGGTCGACGAGATCAGACCGTTGTTCCCGAAGAGCATGATGATCGCCAGAGCCCCGATGAACGGCGGCGAGATGATGGGGATGATCGCTATGAGATTGAAGAACTTCTTACAGGGAATATTGGTCCTGGTGATGGTGAAAGCGAAGATGAACCCAACGAGGGATCCCAGCACAGCCGTGAGGGTCCCCATGAGCAGACTGTTCAGGAAGGCCGTGCGCAGATGCCAGGAGCTTACCACTTTACCCAGCATCGAAAGTGAGAAGGCCCCATCGGGGAACACACTCACGATGATCACCTTGAACAGAGGGTAGAGGATAAAGAGTATCACTGAGGCAAAGATCACCAGCACGACTGTCAACAGCAGCGGGTCCTTGGCCATCAGACGCAGTTCGCGTATTTTTTCCTTCATAGATGTATCCATTGTGTGGTGTAGTGACGAACCGGGGATGATACTTGAGCAGAACATCCCCAGTGAAGATCACTGATCGCAGGAGGCGACAGCCTCCACGATCAGTGCTGGTACGATCCGTGCTATTTCGCAGCGAGTACTTCGTTGACCCAACGCTCTACCAGTCGTTCCTTGTTCGCTCCAGCCCATTCTGACGATACAGCGATCGTCTTCAGAGTCGAGAACTCAGGCATGCCCGGAGCGAGTTCTGCTTCAGGGTTCACCGGATAGAAGTAGGTGTTGACTTCTGAGAGCACATCCTGTCCTGCTTTCGATACGAGCCAGTCTGCAAGGATCTGAGCTGATTCGAGGTTCTTCGCACCTTTGATGATCGACAGAGCAGGTGCCTCGAAACCTACACCTTCTGAGGGGAAGACCACTTCCAGAGGGTACCCTTCTGCGATGAACTGGAAGAAGGCAGGAGTGAACTGGATGCCGATGGCACACTGTCCGACTGCTACACCTTTCGAAGGACCGGTACCTGAAGAGGTATAGGTCTGGATGTTGGCATTCAGTTTCGCCATGTATGCAAAGGCCTCATCCTCTCCCCAGGCCTGAGTAAGGCTGGTCACGATATTGTAGGCAGTCCCTGATGCCTGAGGGGTCGGAGACTGGATCAGCCTTTGTAGACCGGGTCCAGCAGATCATCCCAGGAGGTCGGGATCGGAGCACCGACTTTCGCAAGAGCTTCAGTGTTCACACCGAATGCCATGGGATTCATGTAGAAGCTTCTCCAGTAGCCTTCGGGATCCTTGAACTCAGGAGCGAGTTTATCGAGGGCCGCAGACTTGTAGGCGACCGTCAGTCCCTCGTTCTTTGCCAGGATGTGGTTCTCATTAGGAGCACCGAGCCATACATCAGCCTGTGGGTTGTTTTCCTCAGCCTTGATCCTTGAGTAGGCAGGTCCTGATGAGAGGTGCACGAATGCAGCCTTGATCCCGGTATCGGCAGTGAACGCATCGAGAATGCTCTTGGCATTCGCCTCATCGACACTGGCATAGACTACGACTTCCTTGACTTCGGATGTCTCCTGTACGCCGGCGGCGAACAGGCTTGATGTCGCAAGAGCGACGATCAGACAGAGATAGATTCCTTTCTTCATAATACTAAGGCCTCCGATTATAGTTTCTCATACCATTGCATACTCCGTGCCAAGCGGGCAGGACCACGCTGGAGCACCCTGTGTCGATAGAGTGTGCAATCATCGGCTGCACAGCTGTGTGCAACATGCTGCTGTTCTGCACACAGGAGATCACAGATCGAACTCCGCATCCTGGATGTGGTATTTGCTGATCTTGTAGTAGAGGGTCCTGCGCGAGAGGCCGAGGACTCTGCAGGCTCTGCTCTTGTTCCCCCGCAGGCCCTGAGGGCATCGAGGATCCTCGAGCGCTCATCTTCGATCTCCGGGACCCTCAGCTCTGAGAACTCCCGTTCGCTCAGCAGCAGCTGTACACCCAGGACCTCCGGTCTGTTCAGGATCAGCAGTCGCTCGATGATGTTCTCGAGCTCTCTGATGTTCCCGGGCCAGCTGTAGCTCCTGAGCAGTGAGAGGAACTCCCCTGAGACCGAAGGGACCTTCAGCCCCTCCCTGCTGCAGATCGTCCGGCTCAGGTACTCCACGAGCTCGGGCAGGTCCTCGGGGTGCTCTCGCAGCGGCGGCAGGTGAAAGGGGATGACATTGAGTCGGTAGTAGAGATCCTCTCTGAACCTCCGCTGTGCTACCTGATCCGAGAGCTGCTTGTTCGAGGCTGCTATGATCCTGAGATCGGCGGGGATCAGTTCGTTCCCCCCTACCCGGGTGAAGACCTTCTCCTGCAGCACTCTCAACAGCTTGAGCTGGATGGAGGCAGAGAGCTCTGAGACCTCATCAAGAAAGAGTGTACCTCCCTTCGCCTCTTCGAAGATGCCCCTCTTCTGCCGTATCGCATCGGTGAAGGCCCCCTTCTCATGTCCGAAGAGCTCGGACTCGAGCAGATGCTCGTTGAAGGCAGAGCAGTTCACGGCGACGAAGGGTCTGGAAGCCTGCTTCCCTGAGCGGTGGATCGCCCGTGCGACGAGTTCCTTGCCGGTACCGCTCTCCCCTTCGAGCAGGACGGTGGAACCTGCACGTGCCACAGTCTCGATGCGCTCATAGATCTGCACCATGGCGCTGCTCGAACCGATCAGCCGCTTGGAACCCGAGAGGCTGCCGGGCTGCCGTGAGGCACTCCTATCGAGCAGCAGGTGGATCCTGCTGCCGAGCTGCTGGTAGTCGATGGGTTTGGTCATATAATCGACAGCACCGCTCTTCATCAGACTCACCGCATCATCGATGGTCCCATAGGCGGTGATGAAGATCACCGGGATCTGAAAGCCTCTGCTCTTGAGGGCATAGAAGAGTTCCTTGCCGCTCATGGGTTCCATCTGGATATCTGAGATGATCAGGTCGGGGGCATGCAGCACGATATGTCTCATGGCTGCAGGGGCATCGCTGAAGGTCTGCACGGCAAAGCCCTGCTTCTCCAGGATGACTTTCAGCACCTTCAGGATGTTCTCTTTATCATCAACGATCACGATGTTCTGCATGGTCACTCCTCTGCGTGTGTGAATTCCGTTCACTGCTGTGTATGGGGTAGAAAATATTTTGAGTCACTCCTCTGCGTGTGTGAATTCCGTATCGATCGGCAGTCTCACGGTCACGGTGGTGCCCCTCCCCGGGGCTGAGTCGATCCCCAAGGTCCCGCCGTGTCGTTCGATGATCTGATTACTGATCGCAAGACCTATCCCCGATCCATTCTGCTTGGTCGTGAAGTAGGGCTCGAAGACCTGCCCGAGAGCCTCAGGTGCGATCCCGCACCCGCTGTCCTCGATCGTGATGACTGCCTGGTCTGCATCCTGCCTGCTCATGACCTTCAGCTGCCGATGCGCTTCGTCACCGCTCTCATCGATCGCCTCTATGCTGTTGAGCATGATGTTGATCAGGACCCGTTTGATCTGTCCGGCATCGGCGGGTAATTCTGGGAGCAGGGGGGAGAGATCAGTGCAGCAGTGGATGCGCTTCTTCGCATAGACCGGCCTGAGCAGCAGCAGGGTGCTGCTGATCAGACTGTTCATATCGACCGGGCGCCTGTTCACCGGCTGCTGCCGGGAGAACTCGAGGAAGTTCTCCAGATAGTCGTTGAGCGTATCGATCTCCTCTCTGATGATCGACAGGTATTCGAACTCGGGCAGGGCCTCGTCGATATGGTAGCTCAGGATCTCCACCGATCCTGAGATGGCTTCCAGGGGATTTCGGATCTCATGGGCGAAGTTGGCAGCGATCTTTCCCATGGTGGCCATCCGGGTCTTGATGACGATCTCCTGCTGTGCCTGCTGCAGATTGCTCTTCATGAGATCTATGGCCTGTGCCACCCGAGTGATCTCCGGCACGCTGCCGGCAGCGAGCTCTATGGGATGATCGAGGGACTGGGAGGTGATGTTCGTCACCTGAGAGGTCAGCTGATCGAGCGGTTTCACCAGCTGGAACTCGGTGAAGATACCGAAGAGGACCGAGATGAGGATCTCGAAGAAGAGGAAGAAGAGGAAGATCATCGTACTGGTCCGGAGCTTCTGGTTGTAGGCATCAAGGGAGAAGAGGATCTCCACATTGCCTATGAGACTGCCGAACATGCGTATCGGGGATCTGACGAGCATGGTATCATGGCGGAACTCCACGGTGGTCTCTTCGGTGAGGGGTCCTGAGAAGAACCAGCCCTCTACCGCCTCACGGGTATCAGCAAGCACCTGGTTGCGACTGTCCACGATGCTGATGTGATCGATGTCACTCTGCTGCTGTATCGACTGGATCTGCATGATGAGTCTGCTGAACTGATAGTTGATGATGGGATCCCGGCTGATCTCCGCAAGGTTGTCTGCGACCAGCGTGCCTTTCTCCTGCATCTCGCTGGTGAAGATCCGGTGTTCATAGGTGATGAAGAAGACCCACTGGAGCACCAGCAGCAGGAAGAGGCAGGCGAAGAAGATGAAGACCTTACTTTGCAGGCGCATAAGCTGCTTCTTCTATACAGGTGAGATACCCCTCGTCGATGACAAGGGGGCTGTTCCCGATCTCCGAGAACCTGGTGAATCCCGCACGCTCGAGCACGTCCATCCCTTCCTCCTGCGTTCCCATACCGATGACCGCTTCGATGAACCTGTCGATCATCACCTCTTTCACCCCGTTCTGGGCAATGAGTGCCCACTGTGGCAGCGCACTGGATACGGCCAGGATCCGTATCTGCTCCCGGTAGGCGTCCATCTCTGCATCGAGCAGGGTACTGGTCGTGATGGCACCTGCATCCACCGCCCCGTATACCACACCTTTGAGGATACTGTCAAAGGTCCCCGAGTAGATGATCTGGTCGAATCGCTCATAGGGGTCTATACCGGCCTGGGTGAGCATGCACAGGGGTACATAGTACCCTCCGAGCGACTCCCCTTCGACCGTGAGGGCCAGGTACCTGCCGCGCAGCTCGTGCAGTGAACGGATCACCGAGTCGGTGTTGACGATGATCACCGTGGCAAAGGTATCAGAGCCATGTACGAGGACCCGTGCCCGTGAATCGATCCCGGTACTCCCGGCAGTCATCTGACTCTCCCACAGGGCGTTCACGAATCCCACGTCATAGAACTTGTCTTTCATCCCCTGAGCAAGTGCCCGGTGGTCCTTCACCATGATCAGATCTATCTCCAGACCGGTGGTCTCTTCGATATGACGGACTATGGGAGTCCACTGCTGCAGTCTCTCTATCCCGCTGTGCATCGCCGGGATCGCCAGCTGCAGTGCTACAGCCCTCAGCTGCGCAGAGGAGACGGTGGTCATCAGGATCATCAGCAGCAGGACCCTGTATGGAGCATGCTTCATCGCTATACACTTCCCTGTGAGATCTTCCGCTGCTGCCTCCCGCATGCATGAGGGCCGGCAGATCAGGGTGATCTGTATGTGATCGAACAGAACCAGAGGTTCAGGAGCCCGGCGGTACCGCCGGGTGCACATCGTTCTGCAGGAGGTCAGTATACCATAGATATCGAAGAGTGCCAAAAGGTGCAGTATGACCGATCATCTGATCAGAGGAAGGAACCCAAAGAGAACGAAGAGAGGAAGTGCATGTGTGGTATCGTGTGGGTGTGGGTGTGCATGGTAATAAGAAGCTAAACGGGGACATGAATAGAAGTGGGAACATACATAGAAAGAGGCAGGGGAATAGGAATATGAACAGGAATGGGAACAGGAATGTGAATGGGAGAGAGAGCATGCGAGGACCTGGAGGAGGAAGGAAGTGAGCAGGAAGGTGCATCTGGGGTGAGAGCGACTTGAGGATCAGAGAACAGGACCGGCTCGTCCTGCCGGTCTCTCCCCTCTTCAGCTGCGCAGCTTATCGCTGGTTCTTTACCATCAGTCGGTCCACATCCAGAGGGTGCAGATAGGTGGGGGCCTCGGTGAGGAGTCCTCCCCGTGCCCCGTAGTTATCTGCTGCCATCAGGCGCCGCAGCGTCTGGACTACCAGATCGGTATCAGAGATCTGCCGGGCAAAACCGGGGAAGACCTCTTCTGCAGCACGATCGAAGAGGATGGCGAACTCAAAATCGAGCGTAGTACACGACTCGAAGGCCGCCTGGTCGGTCGCGAAGAAGGCCTCGGTCAACTTAAGCCCGATCTCCGGGGGGATCGTATCCACATCAAGGCAATCGAGCATGTCGGTGAGGATGTTCAGGATCTCAGGTCCTGAGAGCTGTCTGCTGCCTCGGGAGGGACAGGTGATCTCTTCCAGATGTTCCTTGAACCGCTCGATGTTCTCAACAGGCGTAGAGATCAGCCTCTCTACCATCAGACGTGCCTGCTGTGACTCCGCAGCGAGTTTCAGCAGTGCAGCAGAGAGCACCTCGGGTCTCAGCTTCATCAGGCTCTTCAGATTCATCTCATAGGTCTCGATCGTATACAAGGGCAACTCCTCTTCGTATCCCGTGAGGGGACATGCTTTCAGATGATCTGATGCGTACGATAGCAGGATTCAGGCAGTCTGTACAGCTGCAGGTATGCTATTCCCCGTCTTGTTCTACCCATCGCTGGCGCTCATCCCAGCGTAGAGGTCGCTTTGGCCAGTAGCAGAGTCAGGGTCTCCAGTTCTCTCTCGGTGAGCTTCATTGCCATCGAAGAGAGCAGCTGGTCACTCACCGCTGTCACTTCAGGTTCCAGAGCCCTCCCCTCATCGGTAAGCACCACCAGAGAGACCCGGGCATCCTCCTGATCAGCTGCTCTGGTGATATACCCCTTCTGCTCCAGTTTCTTCACAGCCCGTCCGATATTACTTCTATCTATGCTCAGAGCAGTTGCAAGGGACTCCTGGGTCACCATGCTCTCTGATGAGGTGTATACAGCGGTGAGTACCCTCACCTCCACGATCGTCAGACCATAGCGGCCCAGCTGCCTCTCTACCCTGCTTCTATACTGCTTGAGGAAGCGGTGGGCAGCTCCATAGATGACCTCACTGTTCTTCACATGACCCTCCTGTGCAAGCGCACGCATAGAATAGCGTATAACGCAGGACTCATCAAGGGCATGAGAGGAGCTGATCCTACACCTGCTGCAGGAGTCCCTCTCGGGTCCCTTCCCGGTCACAGTCCCATGCAGGCAAGTTCTGAGACATAGGAGACATGCAGTCTGTCACTGGAGTAGATACTGACCTCAGGGGTACAAATGTGCTCATAGATCGACAGTTCCGGAGTCGTCAGGACGATGGCATCCGGAGAGGAGCTCTGCAGTCCGGTGAGGATATGGCTGAAGGTCAGTTCATCGATAGCCGCTCTGCTGAAGTCCCTGACAGACGGATGGGCCAGCGTCTCGAGGGTATCCTGATCCTCTGCCGATGGGACGATGGTGCTGATCCCGGCATGTGAGAGGGCGTGGCGATAGAGCGTACTCTCCACAGTGAAGGTATCTCCGATGAGAGCCACGCTCTTGTGCCCATCATGCTGGAGTCGCTCTGAGACTGCGTCCCGATGTGGATGAGCGGTATGGCTACAGCCTCCTGGATGTCATCGAAGATCAGATGGGCCTGTTCTGAGCAGATCACGCACAGCTGTGCGCCTGATCGTTCCAGATTCCGGGCTGCACAGCGGTAGAGCGAGAGGATACCCTCCCAGTCTGCTCTCTCGAGCAGCTGGTTGAGCTGTACATAATCAAGACTCTCGAAGACGATCTCCGGTCCGCATACCCCATGGGCCTGTCGTACCAGAGACAGGCAGAGGTTGTTGTAGTACCAGATGTTGTTATCGAGATCGAATCCCCCGAGAAGCCCGATTTTCTGCATGCTGACCCACCTTTTGTTACATAGTGTATAAGTATGAGTGACAGCTTATATCATACAGTGCTTTGTGTAAATGGTAACAGGTGTTTACTCGTTCATAGGTACAGATGAGAATGGGTCTCATGTTCACAGGAGATCAGGACGCTCGATCCTGCTGTGCAGGGACTGCATCAGGAGGGAGCATCGCCGCCTTCAGGTCAGCGGGGATGCTCCGGTGCGGGTACAGAAGATGGTCTGAAGTACGGCGTACCACCGGGACCGTGTGGTCAGTCATCCTGACGGTACGGTACTCCAGACCATGACAGATTGGAGAGATGGTACCCAAAGAACCCCTTTGGATACCGTATCGGTCATTTTCCCTGACCGTAGTGATTCTTCGCAAAATCCTGCATGGCAGCTACATCCTCATCGGTGATGAGGATCGGTTTACCGATGGTCTTTGCCAGTACGTAGACCTGTGCTGACTTCTCTACGACGAAGCAGACCTTCATGACCATATCCCAGTCAGCACCGACACAGACCGTGCCGTGATTGGGGATCATGACTGCATTCTTCTGTCCCAGTCCCGCTACCACGTTATCGGCAAGATCGAGGGTACCCGGCAGGGCATACGTGCAGTTGCTGATCTTATCACCTACGAGCTGTACGAAGTCCTCGCAGATACCAGGGAGGTCCATATCGAGGGTCCCGAGGACCGCAGAGTAGACCGGATGGGTATGGATCACACAGTTCACATCAGGCCGTGCGTTCATGATGGCGATGTGGAACTGGTATTCGATCGTCGGCTTGCGATGACCATCGACCCGTTCAAAATCGGAGTTGTAGACCAGGATGTCATCGGTGGTGATCTCAGAGTACTTCATCGCAGAGGGCTTGAGATAGATCAGATTGGTCTCAGGGTCCCTGATACTCAAGTTCCCCCAGGTACCGACAGTCAGATGCTCTGCTACCATCTGGTTCCCGCCGTCTACGATCATCTGTTTGAATGCTTCTTTTACGTTGCTCTTGTCCATGGTACTTCCTTATGGTGTTGGCTGTATGCAGCTGTGCTGTACTCATACTCAGCCATGTGTTACGTGTGCGAACTCAGAAAGCTTCCTCTTCAGAAGGTCCTGATCGATCCTGTTCGGGAGATACAGGTCCCGCTCCTGTCCGGTCGATCGGATCACGACCTCTCGGATGTCGGTGAGTGAGAGACTTGGATCCAGATAGGTGAGCTGCAGGGCGAGGTTGCCGATCGAGGCGGCCTCGACCGGTCCGGTGTGTACCCTGCGTCCGGTTATATCGGCGGTGAGCTGGTTCACATAGGCATCTCTGCAGCCGCCTCCGATGATGTAGATCTCTGAGAACTCCTTGAGGGTCACCTGCTGCAGGTCCTCGATGGTCTTCTGATAACATAGGGCCAGAGAGACATAGCAGCTCGCCAGCAGTATCTCGTAATCATCACTGCCGGTCAAGCGGGAGAGGGTGGCGAACATATCTCTGGTGCTGAAGATCTCAGGGTGGTTTGGATCGATCAGCGGGACGTCCATGCCTTTGGACTTCGCCGCATCGGAGATCTCATCCCAGCTCATATGCAGCCCGCTGCTCTTGAGATACTTCTTCATCTCCTGCAGCAGATAGAGCCCGGTCGAGTTCTTCAGCAGGGTGGTCGTGTCATGGACTCCGGCCTCATTGGCAAAGCGGCAGTCAGCTGCGCTCGGGGAGATGATCGGATAGGTCAGTTCTGCCCCTACCAGAGACCAGGTACCCGAGCTGATGAACAGCTGATCGGCCTCGGTGGAAGGCATGGCAGTGACCGCCGATGCGGTATCATGGCTCGGGGTGCAGATGAAGGGACAGGGGTTCACCCCCAGTTCCTGTGCAAGACTCTCTGTGAGGACTCCCACACACTTCCCGTGCTCCACGATCGGTGAGAGCAGCCCAGGTGAGATGTCATAGCGCTCCAGGATCTCATCGGAGTAGGAGTCCTTCATGACATTGTAGAGCTGCGAGGTACTGGCGATCGATCGCTCGGTCGCCTTGACGCCGGTAAAGAGGAAGATCAGCAGATCGGGGATGAACAGCAGCGAGCGGGCGGCACGGTAGCGTGCAGGCAGCTTGTCTCTGATCCCCAGCAGCTGGTAGAGGGAGTTCATCGGATGGTTCTGGATACCGCTGTGCTCCCAGTTGAAGAGCCGCTGCTGCTCATCGAGCCCATCGAGCACCTCCACCCCGAGGGTGTTCCGGTAGCACAGGGGGTCGGCTACCAGCTCATCGTGCTCATCGAGCAGGGCGAAATCGATACCCCAGGTAGTCACCCCTACGGTGTCTATCCTGCCAGTCCGTGCATGGGCCTTCTGCAGACCGGCTTTCAGCCCGCTGAAGATCCTGATGATATCCCAGTGGAGATACCCCCCGACCTCGACCGGGTCGTTGGGTATCTGGTCGATCACCTCGACCTTCAGGGATTCCCCGTCATAGATTCCCAGCACCGTCCTGAAGGAGGAGTTCCCGCAGTCGAATGCCACATGATAGCTCTTCTCAGTTCTCTTAGGTACAGACATGATAGGTGTTCGCTCCGATCGCATAGTGCAGGACATCTTCCTGTGACAGGTTGTCGTTCTCTATGATCGCCTGGCAGCATCCTTCCCGCATGATCAGGATCCTGTCAGCCATTCTCAGTACTTCCGGCATCTCTGATGAGATCATGATGATCGAGGCTCCTTCTGCAAGCAGGCTCTCCATCAGTTTGTAGATCTCAGCCTTGGCTCCCACATCGATCCCCCGGGTGGGTTCATCGAAGATGTAGACCTGAGCCTGGGTGAGCAGCCATTTGGCGATGATGACCTTCTGCTGGTTCCCGCCGCTGAGGGTCTCCGCTTTGACCTGATCGTTCGGGGTCTTGATGTTCAGCTGTTCTATCGATGAGAGGGAGGTCTTCCTGATCTTCCCCGGATCGAGCAGCTTCCGCTTCATCAGTTTCTGCAGGGAGGAGATGGCGATGTTCATCTGCACCGAGTGCTTGAGGAACAGACCCTCCTTCTTGCGGTCCTCACTGAGGTAGACGATCCCGTTCTTCACCGATTCGGCCACCGACTTGTTCTCAATCTCCTTGCCATGATACCGTACGGTCCCTGATGCTCTTGTATACTCGCCGATGAGGGTCTTGGCGATCTCGGTACGACCTGAGCCTACCAGACCTGCGAAGGCCAGACACTCCCCCTTCTTCAGCGTGAAGCTCACATCCTTCACCCGGTCCCGGTAGCTCAGATGCTGCACATCGAGGACCACATCCTCGATGACCGATCTGGTATGGGTCTGACTCGCATCGACCATGCGGCCGACCATCATCTTGATCAGCTCCGGTATGGTAAGGTCCTTGACCGCTCTGGTGTCGATGTACCTGCCGTCACGCAGGACGGTGCAGGTGTCCCCGATCTCGAAGAGCTCTTCGAGTCGGTGGGAGATGTAGATGATACCGTAGCCCTGCTGCTTCAGGTTCGCGATGATCGAGAAGAGCGTGCGGGTCTCGGTCTCGCTGAGAGAGGAGGTCGGTTCATCGAAGATGATGATCTTCGCATTGAAGGAGAGCGCCTTGGCGATCTCCACCATCTGCATCTCAGCGATACTCAGATCCATGATGCGGGTACAGGGGTCGACATCCAGCCCTACGATATCGAGGAGCTTCTTCGCCTCCCTGATCTGGCCTTTGATGTCGATGAACAGCCCGGCCCGAAGCAGTTCCTTGCCGTAGAAGATGTTCTCATAGACACTGGTGTAGTTGTTGAGGTTCAGCTCCTGATAGATGGTGGCGATCCCCATCTCCAGGGCTTTTCTCGGGGTCAGTCCATCAAGCTCCAGTTCGTTGCCGTCAAAGGTGATCGTGCCCGAATCGGCCTGATAGACTCCTGCAAGGATCTTCATCAGGGTGGACTTCCCTGCTCCGTTCTCTCCGATGAGTATGCGTACCTCCCCGGCGCTGAGAGAGAAGTCCACATCCTGCAGAGCTTTCACTCCGGGAAATTCTTTACTAATACCTTGCATTTTTAGTAAATTATTCGTATCATTCATACCATCTCCATTGTCAGGTGATGGTTTTGGCGGGCGCTACACTTGCCAAAACCATCTCTGATCCTATTCGAACTGTTTCAGATAATCTTTGAATTCAGCTACATTGTCTTTGGTGATCACTTCGGTCTTGGTGTAGGTCACCAGATCGATGCTCTTCCCGTCGATGAGATCCAGCGCTGCCTGTACTCCGAGGATCCCCATCTCTGCAGGGAACTGTGCGACCGTACCGCAGAGGGTGCCCTCTTCGACTGCATCGAGGGCTGAGGAGATCGCATCGAATCCCAGGACATGGATCTGTCCCTCTTTGGACTCCTCTTTCACTGCCCGTGCAGCACCGAGAGCCATGTTGTCATTACCGCATGCTACGAACGAGATGTTCGGGTTTGCCTGCAGGATGTTCTGGAACACGCTGTAGCCCTGTTCCACTTCCCAGTTCGCTGTCTGTTCTGCTACGATATTGATCCCTTTCGCTCCGTCGACGAACCCGTTCCTTCGGTCAGCGGCATTCTGCTGTCCGCTGATCCCTGTGAGGACAGCTACTTCCTTCCCTGCCAGATCGTAGGTCTCAAGGGCATACTTCCCGCCTTTTACCGCTCCGTCATAGTTGTCGGTCCCGATGAAGGGTACGGGTTTCAGTCCGCTGGAGGCTACCATGTCAGGATCGATCATCGTATCGATGTTGATCACCGGGATGCCTGCCTCTTCGGCTTTTCTCAGGGCTACCATCAGGGAGCTCGAGGAGCTCGGGACGATACAGATCGCACTGACCTGTCGCTGGATCATGTTCTCGATGATCGTCAGCTGTGCATCGGCAGAACTGTGAGAATCCCCTGCCTGTACGATCAGCTTGGTCCCGCTCTGTGCAGCCTCTTTCTCTGCGGCATTCACCATAGTGATGAAGTACTCGTTGTTCATGGTCATCGGGATGAACCCGATCGTCACAGCTTCTTCTTCTTTCTGTCCCTGAGCAAACAGTGCCAGGGGTGCGATGAGCAGTAGGATACCTACCAGGATCATCATCTTCTTCATATTACGTTCCTCCTTGTATTTCATCATGCACTGACGGCATGAAGGTCACATGTTTCGTATGCAGTTCGTCTCTTACTGCTGTTTCTGTTTATCCAGGAAGACTGCCAGCACGATCACGATACCGATGATCATCTGCTGCAGATAGGATGAGACGTTCATGAGCGTCAGACCGTTCTTGAGCATCCCGATGAGGATCGCTCCCAGGAAGGTCATCAGGATGTTCCCCTGCCCTCCTGCCAGACTGGTCCCGCCTATGACTGCCGCTGCTATGGCATCCATCTCGAAGCCGTTCCCCGCCGTCGGGGTGGCATAGTTCAGTCGTGCGGTGAGCAGGATGCCGCCGATCCCCGCTGTGAAGCCGCAGATCACATAGGCCATGGTCTCATGGAACTTCACGTTGATCCCCGATAAGCGCGCTGAGTCCCGGTTCCCGCCGATGGCATAGATGTAGCGTCCGCCCCGGGTACGTTTGAGGTACAGCCAGGCCAGTGAGTAGGTGATGATACAGTAGATGATGAACACCGGGATGCCCAGGACCTTGCTGCTGGCGATCGCTCATAGGTCAGCGGTAGCTGAGCTATGGGTTTCCCACCGGTGGAGAAGAGGGCAAGCCCCCGTGCGAAGCTCATCATCCCCAGCGTGGCGATGAACGCCGGGACCTTCCCGTAGCTGATGATGATCCCGTTGATCAGGCCACAGAGCCCTCCGACGAGGATCCCCAGCAGGACACTGACCCAGACAGGCAGACAGAACTGCGAGATGAGCACAGCAGAGATCATGGAGGTCAGTGCCACCACGGATCCCACGCTCAGCTCTATGCCGCCGGTGAGGATGACCAGAGTCAGCCCGATGGCGATCACGGCGATGATCGATGACTGGACCACGATATTCTTGATGTTGTTCACATCGAAGAAATAGGGGCTGCTGAACGAGAAGAGCAGAAAGATCAGAAAGAATCCGATATAGATGCCATTGTTCTTCAGCAGGTGCAGCACGGCAGTGCGGCTGAATGCAGATGTCTTTTCATTACTCATGATAGGAGACTCCTTGTTCTCTTGTACTGGCGGCTATACAGCCCGATTCGTATGGTCAGCCCGAAGGCTGTTCCCAGCTCCTTCCAGGGCAGCAGCTGCTGCTCGTTCAGTGAAGGATGACCGCTGAACTCATTGTCCATGGCAAGGGATCGATACTTGCTGTTGCCCAGGTTATGGTAGGGCAGCAGCTCGATCGTCGAGGTGCAGCCGATCCGCTGCAGATGGGAGAACATGCGGTCCATGCTCTGCCGATCGTGGTTGAAACCGGGGATCACCGGTATGCGTACGATGGTCTTCTGTGCATGTTCGCGTACCAGGTACTCCAGTGCCTCCAGAGAGGCTTCGTTACTGCTTCCGGTCATATCCAGATGCCGCTGCCGATCAATATGCTTGAAGTCGATGAAGACCATGTCGATCGCATCTATGAGAGCAGTGAGCCAGTGCAGCGGATAGGCTCCTGCGGTCTCGATAGCCGTATGGATCCTCTGCTCGTTCAGCCAGGGCAGCAACTGCTGCAGAAAGGCTCTCTGGAGCATCGGTTCTCCTCCGGTGATCGTGACCCCTCCGTTCGACTCACGGAAGAACTCGAGGTCCTTGCTGATGATCCGCTTCACCTGCTCAAGTGACATGCGCTCCCCTATGAGAGTCCTGGCACCGAAGGCACAGACAGAGGCACATCGGCCGCAGAGGGTACACAATCCTGGATCGGTCACCACCCCCCGTTCGCTGTCGATCGAGAGGGCGTGAGAAGGACACTCGTCGATACATCTGCCGCAGCCGATACAGTGGTCGCCATGGTACATCAGCTGTACCGCAGCATGCTGTGACTCAGGATTGTGGCACCATCTGCAGGAGAGGTCGCAGCCTTTGAAGAAGAGTACCGTGCGTATTCCCGGTCCGTCCTTGGTACCGTAGTACTCCACATCGAAGATCTGTGCCTGCAGCTCCGGCTCACAGGCAGTACTGCTGCTGTCGGTCGTTCGTAGCACATCTGTAGTGATCATTTAGAGTATGTACTCCATGCGTTCGATCAGATCGTTCTGTACATCAGGGTGCAGGGGGGTGAAGAACGCACTGTATCCTGATACACGTACCATCAGGTCCTGGAACTCTTCAGGATCTGCCTGTGCCTTTCGCAAGGTCTCACTTCCGATGACGTTGAACTGGATGTGCTGTCCGCCGTGGGAGAAGAAGACTCTCAGCAGGGACTTCGCACGATCGAGACCTGACTCATTGTTCAGCGTGTCGGGGGTGAGCCGCACATTGAAGATCGCACCCTTCTGGAACCAGATCGAGGGGAGTTTACTCATGGAACGGATCGCTGCTGTGGGTCCGTGCAGTTCTGCCCCGTTCGAGGGGGACATACCGTTGTTCACCGGTGCCCCGTCGCGCTTTCCGTTCGGCAGTGCTCCGACCGAGGTGCCGAAGGCAATGTTCCCGGTCACCGGGGAGGAGCTCATCGCATAGCAGGCCGGTACCGGTCCCTTGCCGTAGCGGGGAGACTTGAAGTCCTGCTGGTAGGTCCTGCCGATGTATTCGGTGACGAAGTGAGCCCAGCTGTCAGCCCGCTCATCGTCGTTACCGAACTTCGGTACGCTCTTGACCATGGCCAGGATCTCAGGTCCCGAGGGGCTGGTATCGGTTCGGGTGAAGTCACTCTTCATCGCTTCGAGCAGCTGTGCTCCGGTCAGGCTCCTGTCGCTGAACAGCAGCTGATCGAGGACGGTGAGCGAATCGGCCGCAGTGATCGAACCGCAGGTGGGTCCTCCCTCTGCCGTGTAGACCGCTCCCCCTTCGATCAGACTCTTTCCCCGTGCGATGCAGTCGTCGACCAGCGATGACCTGAAGGCATTCTGATCAAGCCGTTCATGCAGATCGTTGTTCACGTGCTCGGTCTCTGCGATCAGTTCCATGAAGTAGTGCAGTGCTCTGGTGTAGTCCTCTCTGATCTCATCCATGCTCTGGTAGCTGCTGAGGTCTTTGTCCTGGCTGAGATACCGCACCCCGGTCTTCGGATCCACCCCACCGTTGAGCGTGACTTCCAGTACCTTGGATACACTCAGCCAGGGGCCTTTCGCTGCATAGTCCCACTTGCCCTGGATGGCCGATTCGATACATCCGACCGGTGCCCAGTTGTGCAGGTCCTCTTCAGCGATGCCCATGTTCCTGAGGATGTCCATCCCGACGGTGTCGTTGTAGAAGGCGGGCATACCGCCCTTATGGACATTCGCAGCTGCGAGGGCTTTGACGATGAAGGTATCGGGGGTCTTCTCGAAGACTTTCACCGAGACTGACGGGGTGAACAGGCGTACGTTCTCACAGGCGGTCACACAGAGCTCTGAGAGCAGGTTCACCGCATCATCTCCGTCTGCAGTCTGTCCGCCGACCGTCAGGTTGACGAACATCTGGTAGCCGAGGAAGAAGGAGGTATCGGGCCAGGATCGCAGTTTGTTCAGTTCGTTCACTTTGATGAAGAAGACATCGACGAGCTCCTGTGCCTGTTCCATGGTCAGCCTGCTCTCTCGCAGGTCCTTCTCGAGCAGCGGGTAGAGGAACTGGTCGAACCGTCCGAGGGAGATCGCATGGCCGTTCGATTCCAGATGCAGTGCCATCGTGACCAGCCATACCGACTGCAGTCCCTGCCAGAAGGTCTCTGCAGGCTGTTCGGGTACGATGCGGCAGTTCTGTGCCATGATACGCAGTTCCTCGTTCCTGTGTGCATCCGGTTCCTGCTGTGCAAGTCCATCGAGCATCACCGCCAGTCTCTGTGAGAAGGAGCAGACAGCTTCGTTGACCAGCACCACCGATTCGAGGAACCACTTCTGCTGGAGGGCTCCCGGTTCGGTCATGCGCAGTCCCGCGATGCGCTGTCGTGCCCGCTGTATGACTGACCGCAGCCCACCGGTCAGCACCACCTCATAATCGACGAGCAGATTGCCGATCCCTGCAGAGGAGACCCAGGTGTCATCGATGATCCCGCCGTCCCATGCCTGATTGATCGTTTCGGGGAGGAGGTCTCTGAAGGTCTCATAGAGGGAGGAATCCTTCCAGAAGGAGATCAGCGAGAGGATCTCATCCTTGGTCTCTTCAGTATAGAAGAACTGGTCTCCCGGTCTCTGATCGAAGTGGTAGGGGGTTCCGGCGAACTCTTCTACCAGCCAGCTGCAGGAGTATTCAGGGTATACCGGGGAGGCTTTGGGTGATGATGCCTGGTTCCCGGCGAACAGTTCATCCTCTCCGAGGTAGATGCTCATCTGCTCGAGCACGTGGGAGAAGGCCTGTGCCCGTCGCAGGATGATGGGATCGGACTGGTGCTGCTGCATGCTCTGCGTGAAGTACCGTGCCCGTTCGGGGCATATCATGGGTCGGGTGTCCAGGATTCTGCTTCTCATTCGTTCTACTCGTTCGTTCATGGTCATGATCCTCTCTTCGATCTTAGTCTCGTAATCGTGCACAGGTGTCTCCGATCTCCAGTGCGGTATCGATCAGATGTCGCCCTGTGACCTTCTTTCCCCTGACTGAGTCAAACAGCAGGTTCATGGTGGTCTTGCTGATCTTTCCCACGTCCTGGCTGATCGTCGTCAACTGCGGTCGTATCTGCATGACGCTGGGGGTCCCGTCGAAGCCTATGACCGAGAAGTCCCCGGGGACGCTCAGGTTCATCAGCTGTGCCTGATTCATGAAGCCCAGGGCCATCTGGTCGTTGGCCGCGAAGACGGCCGTGGGCCATTGCGGCAGACTGGTGAAGTGTCTGCAGGCTTCGATGCCTGCGAACATCTGCAGGTTCCCCTGGAACACATAGGAGGGGTCGAAGGGGATCCCCGCATCACTCAAGGCACTCTTGTAGCCTTCCAGTCGCTGCTGGGCACTGCTCCACCCTCCAGGTCCGGCTATGAAGGCTATCTTCGTATGGTTGAGCCGCAGCAGATACTCCACGGCCTGTCTGGCTCCCTTGTAGTTGTCACTTGCCACCTCGGGGATGTTCAGGTGTTCACAGTGCTGGTCGATCACGACCACCGGGAACTGTGAGTGCGCCCGCTGCACGATCTCCTCCGAGACTCCTGCGGTGAAGACGACGCCTGAGACCCGGTTCTTGATCAGGGTGTTCAGATAGAGTTCTTCACGATCCTTGTTGTTCAGGGTCTCGAAGACGAACATGGGGATGTTCTTCTGTATCGAGAGGGTCGTCAGTCCCCGTGTGATGAGGGAGAAGAAGGGGTTCACGATGTCATACACGAAGAGGGCCGTCCCCCACTCTCCCTCGGATCTTCCGAGCTTCTGAGCGAACTGATTCGGGATGTAACCGGTTTCACGTATAGCACATAAAATACGGTCTCTCTGAGCCTTCGAGACCTTCTCCGGGTTGTTTATCACTCGAGAGACGGTCGCTTTGGAGACATTACAGATCTTTGCTATGTCATCGATGCGTATTTTACTCATATGCTTCCTTTCCCTAAGATGTAACCGGTTTCACAATGAAGCCTGTAATTGTTATACCATGGGTCTTGTGAGCCGTCAAGAAATATTTGTTAATCTTTTACCATTAGTCTGAGACTATAGGCACACCCCAGGTCTGATTCATGCAGGACCTGGGGTGCTGCGGCAACGGTTGAGAACTGATCAGGGGCTCTGAGGCAGAGACACAGGCAGGAGGGATCTGTTCCGAAAGGGATACTGCTGTCCTCCTGCTTCGACCGAGAGCCGGTACACCCTGCCTGATCCCTCTGTTGAATAGAATCGAAAGCTGTATTATGATACAGGTTCATCGGATCGGATCGATCCGAACCTGAAGAGAAAGGATGGTAGTGTGAAGATAGTCATCGTAGGGGCAGGGAACGTAGGGTATACACTTGCATCGACTCTTTCGAGTTCTGGACATGATGTGGTAGTGATAGAGAGTCGTGAAGAGTATGCACAGCAGCTGGAGAACGAGATCGATGTGCAGGTGGTCATCGGGAATGGGTCACGCCCTTCGGTACTTGCAGAGGCCGGGATCACAGAAGGTTCTTCTGTCGATTTCCTCATTGCCTGCTCGAACAAGGATGAGGTGAACATCATGGCCTGCTGGCAGGCAAAACACCTCGGAGTCCAGCATGTGATCTCGCGTGCGATGAGTGTGGAGTATACCGAGACCCCGGAATGGGCCGAGGCACTGCAGATCGATGAGATCCTCTCACCGGAACGATCGGTCGCCCGTGAGATCGAGGAGATGCTCTTCGTCAATTCAGCGGTACATACGACCGAGTTCCTCTCAGGGGAGGCTGGATCATATGCCTTCATGGTGACAGAAGACTCACCTGTCCTGGGAAAGAGTCTCTCGCAGATCGCCGGTGAGCATCCTGACTTCAAAGCGGTATTCGTCTATGTCGAGCGGAAACTCGAAGGGTTCACGCCCTCAGGGGACTGGGTCGCTCAGGAGGGGGATCTCTGCTACCTGATCACCTTCAAGAATCACAGCACCCAGATAGAGCGCCTGTTCACTCGGACGAAGCCGAAGCGGATACGCAGGGTCATGATCGTCGGCGGGGGCAAGAGCGCCATGGCCATCACCAGACGACTGATCAAGCTTCATCCGAGTATGGAGATCAAGGTCATCGATAATGATCCGATCGTCTGTCAGCAGATCAACATAGAGTTCCCGAAGATCATCGTCCTCAACGCAGACGGGATCAATGAGAGCCTTCTGGAGAATGAGGGGATCTCGAAGATGGATGGGTTCATCGCTGCGACGGGATCCGATGAGAAGAATCTCATCCTTGCCTCCCTGGCAAAGACGATGGAGGCAAGGAAGACCATCGCCATCGTGCACAGCAGTACGTTGACCAGACTGGCACGGGCCCTTCCGGTCGATGCGGTGGTCAATCCCAACGAGTCGCTCTCCTCGGTGATCCTCCGGTATATACGGTATCCGATGAGTGCGAGTGCCCTGTCACTCATCGACCGGATCAACTCAGAGATCCTTGAGGTGACCGTGCAGCAGGACTGCCCGATCGCCGGCAAGCGTATCTCATCCCTGAACATCCCCAAGGGCTGATCTTTGCCATGATCAAGAGGAAGCAGGAGATCCTGCTTCCCAACGGCAGTACCGAGATCCTTCCGGGGGATCTGCTGCTCATATTCTCTTCTCAGGCACACATGAAGAAATTGACCGATATGATGGGTATCAGCGTATGAAGTTCACGCTGGTCATCCGCGTCCTCGGCTTATTGGGTATGATCATCTCCCTGACGATGCTCTGGCCGCTCGCCTGGAGTATCAGCTCGGGAGGGACCGATACCACCGCGTTCCTGCAGAGTATCGCGATAGGTATGGGCATAGGACTCACCCTCTTTCTGATCGGAAAGACCAGGAAGGGGTATCAGGAACTGCGTGTCCGTGAGGCGTTCGCCGTGGTCTCTCTGGCCTGGGTCCTCGCTTCGATCATCGGAGCATTGCCGTTCTATCTCAGCGGGATGGTACCCACCTATACCGATGCGTTCTTCGAGGCGATGTCGGGGTTCAGTACCACCGGGGCTACGATCCTTCAGGATATCGAGGGACAGCAGGCAGGACTGCTCTTCTGGCGCTCACTGACCCACTGGCTCGGGGGTATGGGTATCATCGTCCTGGGTCTTGCGATCCTGCCGTTCATCGGGGTCGGTGGTATGCAGCTGTTCAAGGCTGAGGTGCCCGGTCCCACGCCCGAGAAACTCACTCCCCGCATTCAGGAGACTGCGATGCTGCTGTGGGTCGTCTATGTGGTGATCAGCGCAGCGGAGACCGTTTCACTGCTGCTGTGCGGCATGAACCTGTTCGATGCGCTCACTCATACCTTCGGGACCATGGCGACCGGTGGGTTCTCTCCCAGGAATCTCAGTATCGGGGCCTATGACAGCCCGGTCATCGAGTGGGTGATCACGTTCTTCATGTTCCTCGCCGGGGCGAACTTCGTGCTCCACTACATGGCACTCAAAGGTCGCTTCAAGGCCTTCTTCAAGGATGAGGAGTTTCGTTTCTACCTGGTGATCACCGTAGGGATCAGTCTGCTTGTCACCGTGCTGCTCCTCACGCAGGGGGGGTATACCTCGGTATCCACCGCCGTGCGACATAGTTTCTTCCAGGTGGTCAGTATCATGACCACCACCGGCTATGGTACGGCAGATTTCAACATGTGGCCTCATGCTGCGCGGTTCATTCTCCTGTCCCTGATGTTCCTCGGCGGTTCCAGCGGTTCTACCGGTGGTTCGATCAAGCAGGTGCGTATCCAGATCATCAACAAGCGGATCATCGTAGAAGCACGTCGACTGCTCCACCCACAGCAGGTGCAGAGGATCAGATTCAATCAGAAGGTGCTCAAAGATGATGTGGTCTCATCAGTGACTGCCTTCTTCATCCTCTATATCGGTATCTTCGTCATCGGTACGGTGGTGATCATGATCACCTCCCAGCTTGATCTTGAATCAGGTCTCTCGAGTGTCGCAGCGACTCTGGGTAACATCGGTCCAGGACTCGGAAGTGTGGGACCCATGGAGAACTATGCACATATCAATAGTGCAGGGAAATGGATCCTCTCCTTCTTCATGCTCCTCGGTCGTCTGGAACTCTTCTCAGTCATCATGCTCTTTGTCCCCGGGACGTGGAAGCAGTAGGGAGATGAGCTCCTCATCATGCGGTGTACACGAGAGGAACATCCGCTCTTCGAGGTGTATGGGGCATTCAGATGGTAGGTCAGTGATCGATCGAGCTGGAGAGCCTGCTCTCTCTGAGCTGAGAGCAGGGACGTACGTACGTCTCTTCAATAGATGCACCTCTTCGCCTCATCAGCGAACGCGGCGATGAGTTCAGGGGACGCATCGAAGAAATGGTCAGAGGGAGCGAGGATATAGCCTCCACCTTCACCTGCCTCGCTGAAGCATCGTCTGACCGCTTCGCGGGTCTCCCGTTCAGTACAGCCGAAGAGATGATGGCCCTGATCGAACCCTCCGATCATGCAGACCTGATCCCCGATGCGTCTCTTAGCCTCCCGCAGATCGGTGTCCCCACCCATCCCCACCGGGGAGAAGGTCTCCATGGCATCCGGTCCCATCGCTGCGATGTCTTCGAGGATGGGCATGATACTGCCGCACACATGATAGACGATCCGCTGTCCCGCTTCGTGTGCGGCAGTGATCAGCGGAGCATCATACGGTGCGACGAACTCAGAGAACAGCGCAGGAGAGATCACCGAGGTGGAGGCATCTCCTCCCCCGAGCTCAAGCAGGTCATAGCGGGCACCAGCAAGCGATCGTGTGTAGATGAGCTTTCTGTGCTGCAGGATCCGCAGGAAGCTGTGGACCCATGAGGGATCATCGAAGGTCTCCATGATCAGCTGCTGGGTACCGAACAGGCAGCAGGCATCCTGCCAGCAGCCCGGCTGACCAAAGAATTCGAAGGAACAGATATGGGCACGTACCAGACCGCGATCCCCATACTCATCAGCGATGGCATTCACCGCTTCTGTATCACACAGCACACTGGTCATATGGGATCCGATGATCTCGATGTCCCGCTTCTTCTTGACAAGGGGTTCTGTGACCCATGAGGTATACCCGTTGTCTTGAAGCACCATGGTCAGTTCTCCTGAGGGGGTCCATATGGTATGACGGGTGGTCTTGTACTCCTGGCAGGCGATGGGTTCGCTCGTCACACGCCAGGAGTCTGATACGATACGTCTGCTTTCGATCACTCCGCTGAATCCAAGCTCGTTCTGATCGGGATCATACCACTGATCCAATGCTGCATCAGGCCGGTGCAGTACCGGATAGATGATCGGGTCGAGTCCGAAGTGATCGAAGAACTGCTGGTCGGAGATGCCGTTCATATAGGTATCAGTAAAATAGGGCATGACCTGATGGGTGGTCACCGGAAGTCGATCCGGGATCCCCCTCTCGAGTGCCGTTATGCAGCGCTGCTTTGCTGTCATCTTCGATCCTCCCTGGCTATGGTGTGCAGAAGAGCCCCATCAGCGGTTGTTCCGGATCGCTCCGCCGCTGATGGATTGCGGTAGCGACTGTATGCAGGATACGAGCGGACAGAGACTCTGCTCTGTCCGCTCTGTCGATCAACCTTCCCCGGTCTCTACAGTCAGTTCAGGGAGTATGCTACTCATCGAACGAACGACGCAGCGAGTCTACCGATACGGCGAACACGATGACAAGACCGATAGCGACCATCTGCCAGTACGGTGAGACATGCAGCAGGTTCAGGCCATTACGGAGCACTCCCATGAGTACTGCTCCAACGAGAGTCCCCCATACGATCCCCTCTCCGCCGAACATGGAGGTCCCTCCGATGACTACTGCAGCGATGGCATCGAGTTCATAGCCGGTAGCCATGACACCCATGGTACTGTTCAGTCGCCCTGCCAGGACCAGCCCCCCGAGTCCGGAGAGGAACCCATGGAGACAGAAGAGCTTGACCTTCACTGATTTGACATTGATCCCCGAAAGATGTGCTGCCTGTTCATTACCGCCGATGGCGTAGGTTGAGAGACCGAAGGGGGTCTTTCCCAGAATGAAGGATGCGATGCTGTAGACGATCACCGTGATGATCACGGGGACCGGTATCGGGCCCACATACCCCTGCCCGAGATACTTGATGATCTCCGGAAGCCCGAAGGAGGTAGAACCTCCGGTGAACTGCAGGGCAAGACCTCTCCATACCGACATCGACCCGAGAGTGGCGATGAAAGCCGGGATACCGATGGAGGTGATGACCAGACCGCTGATCAATCCGGTGAGCGTTCCCAGAGAGAGTGCGAGCAGGATACCGAGAAATGGGTTCAGGCCATAGTTGACCATCAGGAAACCTGTGATGGAACCGGCAAAGGCAGCAACAGAGCCAACGGCAAGGTCGATGTTCCCGGTGATGATGATGAAGGTCATCCCCAGAGCAAGGATACTGTTGATCGAAGACTGCAACAGCACACTGATGATGTTCCCGGTCGTGAGAAATCGGGGAGTCAGGATACTCAGGATCAGGCAGAGCACGATCAATGCCGCTACGGTACTGAGCTGACTTCCATAGGCTCCCTGAATCCTGTTCTTATACGCTTTGAGCGTCTCTATTCGTGCACTGCTCATACGGTCACCTCTCTTACTCCGGATGCATGTCTCATGATGGTCTCCTGAGAGACCTGATCATTTACCAGCTCACAGCTCTTTGTCCCTTCATGCATTACCATGATCCGGTCACTCATTCCCAGTATTTCATTCAATTCACTTGATATCATGATGATCGCAGCTCCTGATTTCTTGAGTTCGTTCATAAGTCTGTAGACTTCGACTTTGGCGCCCACGTCGATCCCTCTGGTGGGTTCGTCGAAGATGATGATCTTCGCCTCGGCAAGCAGCCATTTCGCTATGACGACTTTCTGCTGGTTCCCTCCCGAGAGTTGACTGACCTGTTTCTCGATCCCGCTGGTCCTGATGTTCATGGCCTTCACCATGTTCTGGCACTTCTGGATGATCATCTGAGGCTGAAAGACTCCGCCTCTGGTGTATGTCTTCTGTGAGGCGAGGATCAGGTTGTTCTTGATGGAGAACATCTGGATGAGTCCTTCACTCTTCCTGTCCTCAGGGACCAGCGAGATACCCAGCCCTATGGCCTGTTCCGGGGAGGTGATCGACACTTCCCTGCCGTTCACCCAGATCCTGCCTTCCTGCGCCGGGGTCACTCCGAACAGGGTCTTCGCCACCTCTGTCCTCCCTGCTCCTACAAGGCCTGAGATACCGAGGATCTCACCGGCATGGACAGAGAACGAGATATCATGGAAGAGCTTTCCATACCCGAGGGACTCTACCTTCAGCAACTCCTCTCCTGCGGGTATCTTGCAGGGAGGGTACTGTTCATTGAGCGATCGGCCTACCATATGGGAGATCAGCTGATCGATCGTTACCGGGTCTCTGCGTACATCGAGGGTGGTGATCTTCTCTCCGTCTCGGAAGACGGTGATCCGGTCGGCGATCTTGAAGATCTCTTCGAGCCGGTGAGAGATATATATGATGCTGACCCCTTTCTGCTGCAGTTTCCTGATGATCTCAAAGAGCAGGACGGTCTCTTCGGTCGTGATGACCGCAGTAGGTTCATCAAGGATCAGGACTTTACAGTCCCATACCAGTGATTTGGCGATCTCGACGAGCTGCTTGTAGGCGACACTGATATTCTTCACAAGGGCCTTTGGATCTATGTGTACTCCCAACTCCTTGAGTATCTCCCGGCTCCTGGTCATCATGTACTGCTTGTCAAGCCGTTTTACGAAGGTACCGGTCACCGGCTGATGTCGCAGGAAGATGTTATCAGCGACACTCAGCTGAGGCACCAGATTGAATTCCTGATACACTACACTGATGCCCCTGTTCTGTGCAGCGATGGGTCTGTCGAAGACCACCTGCTCTCCGTTGAAGAAGATCGTACCGCTGTCAGGGTGGTAGGCCCCCGATATGGTCTTGATCAGTGTTGATTTTCCTGCACCATTCTCTCCGACGAGTGCGTGTACTTCTCCGGGAATCAGATCGAAATCGATGTTGTGCAGCGCCTGGGTCTGTTGGAATCGTTTACTGATCCCCTTCAGCTCCAGTATATAGTCTGTCGTTTGTTCCAGTGATGCAGTATCACTCATTGCATTCCTCTTCTTTCACTAACGTAGTACGGTATGGTTGACCGCACAGGTAACCCTGTGCGGTCCTCAAGCTCAAATCAGTTGATCGTCAGATGATTATCTTCGATGAATGCATCAACGTTCTCCGGGGTCACGATCATGGTTCCGGTGTCGATCCTCTTCTCTACCGGTTCGCCTTTCGCTGCTTTGACTGCAGCCTCTATGCCTTTGTATCCGATCATGTAGAGGAACTGTGCGACATCCCCCTGCACCTTGCCCTGTTTCATGGCTTTGAGGGCATCAGGAGCACAATCGAATCCCAGCAGTACGATGTCATCGCTTCGTCCGGACTGTTCGATCGCTGAGAGTGCAGCGATCGTCCCGCCGTCCCATGCACAGAACACCCCATCGATCACATCATGTGCCTGCAGCGCATCTTCCATCGCTGCCATAGCTCGTTCAGCCTGCCAGTCTGTGGCGACTTCCATGATGATCTCTATTCCCGGGTAATCTCTCTTCATGAGGTCATAGAACCCGTCTCTTCTCGCTGCACCGGTCTCCTGTGCGATCATCCCGTTGATCATCACCACATTACCGGTCCCGCCGAGCTGTTCTGCCATCCATGCGGCACCTACTGAAGCGGCAAGGTAGTTGTCCGTTGCAACATAACTGGCGATGTCCCCGCCTTTGATGGCAGTATCGACGGCAACGACCGGTATCCCGGCTTTGTTCGCCTTCTCTACGGCGACCACGATCGCAGATGAGTCAGTGGGGGCTATGGCTATGGCATCGACCTGACTGTTGATCATATCCTCAACGACACCGAGCTGGCCTGCGATGTCATTCTCTCTTGGCGGCCCTACCATAAGCAGTTCGACCCCATAATCTGCTGCTGCCTGTTTAGCTCCATTGTTGATGATGATCCAGCCCTGATTGGTCGCTGACTTCGTGGCATACCCTATGACGATCCCGTCAGACTCCTGTGCACCGCCGGCTGTCACAGTCATCGTGACCATGAGCAGCATAAGTACGATACCAAACCCTTTTGTAAAACCTTTCATTAGTAGAACCTCCTGTAATGTTAAGAATCTGTCACTAGACGTTTATGTAATCTGGTATCAATGTATCATGTGATAGTTGGTCTGTCAAAATATTTTTATTATTATTTATATTTACTATTTGTTATTTATAACTTATGATACTTTTCAAGTCATGGATTTGCTTGGACTGCATGCAGGATCCGGCGTATACTGTTCATCTGGAGGAGTTATGGGACACTATGTACTGGGTATCGATCTGGGGACCAGTGGGATCAAAGTCGGGATCATCGACGAACAGCTGCGTATGCTCTGCAGTCAGTATCGGGATGCCAGGCCGCTGAGTGGCGAATCCAGACAGACTACTGATCACATCGATCGATTCTATGGTGATCTGCTCTCTCATATACAGGATGTCATGTCCTGCTCTCAGCTGAGCGCTCACGAGATCTCAGCGATCGCCGTATCGGGGCAGATGGGCGGAGTGATCGGGATCGATCGTGATTTCAATGCCACCACCGGTTTCGATATCGGGATCGATACCCGGTCAGAGTCGTACAACCTGCAGGTACACGAGACCCTCGGTACTGAGCTGTTCACCACCACCTGCGGTTCTCCGAGAAACACACCGAAGATCATGTGGTGGAAGGAGCATGCCCCTGCAGTATACCGTGACAGTGTGACATTCCTGACACTCAATGCGTTCATTGCCGGAAAGCTGGCAGGTAATCGTGCAGATCAGGCGGCCATCGATCATACGATCACTGCCTTCTTCGGTAATGAGGACCTCAACGGGCTGTGCTGGTCTCCTGAGATCACCAGAGCGCTCGGTCTCGATCTATCCAAATTCCCCAGGATCGTCTCTCCCTTCGATACCATCGGATATCTTTCTGTGGAGGCGGCACGCGGCTGTGGTCTTACTGAAGGGATCCCGATCATGGCTGGTGCAGGTGACCAGCCGGCAGGGCTGCTCGGGGCAGGCATGAACCGGAAGGGAATGAGTATGGATGTCTCAGGGAGCACCACGCTGATCTTTTCGAGTACCGACACCTTCAGTCCAGATCGTACCGGACGGATGATGTATATCCCTTCGGTCTTTACCGGGCTCTACTACGGTTTCAGCTATATCAACGGTGCAGGTATCGACCTGAGCTGGTTCAAACAGCTCGTTGCCGGAGAATCTACGAAAGAGGAGTTCTTCTCCCGCATGTCTCGAGAGGCCGCCCTGGTCTCTGCAGGGTCCGACCATCTGCTGTTCAGTCCCTACTTCGGCGGGAGACAGTGTCCCTACCAGGCACAGCTGCGGGGTGCCTGGATCGGACTGGACTGGCATCACAGGGCAGAGCATCTCTATCGTGCCATGCTCGAGTCTGTCGCCTACTCGTATGCTGACGGGCTCCAGCGCCAGCAGGAACTGCTGGGCTATACGCCCGATGTCATCTTCGCCAGCGGAGGTGGATCGAAGAATCTGCTGTGGAATCAGATCAAGGCCGATGTGCTTGGTATTCCCATCCAGCCGATCGCAGACAGCGACAGCTCTCTGCTCGGTACCGGCATCATCGGGCTGCTGGGACTGCATATAGAGGTGGATCTCAGCCTGATCGAACGCTCCTTCGATCCTCAGGCGCCCTGGTTCACTCCCGATGGATCCCTGGCTCCTGTCTACAACCGCTACTGCGACCTGTTCTCTGCCATGGACAGGCTCTCCATCTCCGAACTCTCTGATCGACTTCGAAGCATCTAACCACACAGCTTTCAGCAGATCCGCAGGTCAGCTGTCCCCTGCAGAGGGGTCAGGTGGGTTCATCCTGCGTCATGGAGGCTGTTTCAGGGATAAGCCCCCGGAGATGCCAGAAGGGGCTGAAGACCAAGAGAACACCAGGTCGGTGCGCAGGCACCCCCTGGTGTTCTCTCTGATCAACTACTTGTGTTAGCCCAGATAATCCTTTTGTATATGAAGCATCACATCAGAGCTCTTCTCCGCAGCCAGAAGAGTGTTCTGAAAACAGGGAACAGCATATTCCATGATCTCCGGGTATGCGTCTCTTCCAGAATCCCGATATCGGGCGTCAAGGAGCACACTGAAAGGGGTAAGACCACAGGCCTTTTTCAGATAGATCGTCACATGGGATACCAAGGATCTTTGGCAGATGGATCTACGATAATCAGAAAAGTAGAACCATAGCCTTGCATAGTGCCAAAAACCTTTGAAGTATCCTATGTAAACACTGTTTGAAGTTTGTCCTATGCATGTTCCTCACTTTGTAGTATATGAATATTCAGTCTGCTATCTCAGATGTAATGATAGAGGATTGGTTTGTTGAGTTGGTCAGTCATACGAATGGCACAGAGCTTTCTGACGATTCAAAGAATACGGTACTGTTCTGCTTTCGGATGGTACTGCAGGAAGCAAAGCGACAGCGATACATCAAAGATAACCCGGCTCTGACCGTAAAGGAGATCACTGCAGAGCATGTAAGACGGAACCTTTTACGGATATCGAACTGTTCACGATGTTCCCAAGGAATGAACAGGATCTGCTAAGGATATGGGGATCTCGAATGTGGGCTGCCTATTTCGTGGTGATGCGGGATACGGGCTTCCGACCAGGAGAGGTTGCGGCTCTCAGTCCTTCGAACATCAGTGAGAAATAAGCTAAATCAGGCTCAGAGGAACAATCCAGTTATTTTTGTCTAAAGGTACAAGTTCTTTCGTCATGCAGATAACTGCCCCAGTTCCGAGCGCAAACCCGTTTTTCTCTAAAATAGAGAAATGCCTTGTTGCATCCTTCTTCGGAGCACAGCTCTTTTGATCTCTATGGGGAAATACTGACCGTCCTGTTCAAGAATCAGATCAATCTCCCTCTTATCTTTATCCCTGTAGTACAATATGGGAGGATTCTTCCCCTGGTTCTGATATCCTTTGATGATCTCACTAATCACATACGTTTCAAATAGTGCACCAGACATAGCCCCTGCTTCCAGACTCTCAGGAGACTGCCATCGAGTAAGATATGAACATAACCCAGTATCGAGAAAATAGAGATTTGGTGATTTAATCAGACGGTTCAACCTATTGCTGTGCAATGGTTCCAGAAGAACAACGATTCCTGAAGTCACCAAGATTGATAACCATTGTTTTGCAGTGGGTATGGAAATACCAATATCCCTGGAAATATCGGAGAGATTCAGCATCTGACTTGTCCTGGCAGCTGTAGCTGTAAGGAATTTCAGGAAGAGCATCTCATCAGCAACTTGAGTCAGTTCTTTGATATCTCTCTGAATATAGGTACTGACATATGAGCTGTAAAACAGTTCAGGATCTATATCCCGATCATATACTCCCGGCATCTGTCCCTTGAAGATTCTCTCATATACCTCTTTCAGAGATTTGGGCTGTCTGACCTTAGCTTTATCAAGCAGGCCTTTCGGGTTCGTGGAAAAGGGTATCTCCTCATAACTATCCATTTCAGCTGCTGAAAAACCCTGCATTCTTAAAATACCGACTCTTCCCGCAAGACTCTCACTGACATTCTTCATGAGGTGAAACATCTGCGAACCAGTCATCCAGATATCTCCCATCCTCTTATGCTCATCTACATACATCTTGATGTATTCCATGAGATTTGGAGCATATTGTATCTCATCGATCATGACAGGAGGCTCATATCTCTCAAGGAATAACCCTGGTTCATTGACTGCAAGACTTCTTGCTAAAGGATCGTCAAGTGACACATAGGCTCTCTTTCCCCCTGCAAGAGTTCTTAACATCGTTGTCTTACCGACTTGGCGAGGTCCAGTCACCAATACTGCGGGAAACCTTTCTGACATATATTCAACTGTCTTCTCGATACTTCTGTGCAGATACATCTTAGAAACCTCGACTTATCTAAAGTGTTATTTAATATTAGTCGACTTTTGTTTCATTGTCAAATGCTGATCCCTCAGGTCCGTACACCATGAAGGGTTGAAAGGACATGGACTGATCAACAATATATTGGCTCAACATGAATTCTTGTGTGAATATGCTGTGGTTCCCAATCAGATATTCTCATTTCACATGAAGAGCCTCGGCACGTAGGATAGTCTTTGGGGACTTGCATTTGAATTTCTTATAGATATCACTCCCCTGCAGAGGGGTCAGGTGGGTTCATCCTGCGTCATGGAGGCTGTTTCGGGGATAAGCCCCCGGAGATGCCAGAAGGGGCTGAAGACCAAGAGAACACCAGGTCGGTGCGCAGGCACCCTCTGGTGTTCTCTTGTGTTGACTGAACTATGCAGCACGCCCTTCGGTCTCCGTGGCAGCGTACTGCTGTCTGTAGTGTTAGATCCCGTACCAGGAGAGCAGGACCTCTTCGGCTTCTGACGACCAGAGTCCTCCGTGGTCCCTCACAATCTCTGCCAAGGTACTGAACAGTCTGTCATCAGCACCCTTCGCTTCGAAGTCAGTGATAGCGGTCAGTTCCATATCGATGTGCGGATAGATCAGTTTCTTGCCTCCGGGTATGTTCGGGAGGTTCAACGTGGTCTCTACGGCACTTTCAAGTCCTCCGATGTGAGTGACCATCACCGAGGGGTTTATCAGTCCCTTCCCCATCATCTCAAGGGCTTCTCTCATGTCTGAGGTATACCCACCACTGGTCCCTGCGATATGGGTCCGGGCATAGTGCACCTTATAGAAATTGAACGATGCCGAGAACGAGGTATCGGTGGGGCCTGCGAAGAAGTTCATGCATCCGTTATCAGCGAGGATCGCATCGCCCATCTCTACCACGGCCGCTACCGGAGCGAAGACGAAGACATCATCGAACCCCTTGCCACCACTGCAGTCCATCAGCTGCTTCACAGGGTCGTCACTCTCAGCGGTATTCAGGTAGATCAGCTCGATGCCGTTCCTGGCTGCCTCTTCTACGGTCAGCAGGCTTCCGCCCGCTCGAGCCGCTCTGAGTCGATGTCGGTGACCACCAGCACAGATGGTTTACGATCCTGATGCATGGCATAGTCAATAGCACCAAGACCCATGGGACCGGCTCCTGCCAGGATGGCCATCCTGCCGCCGGGGACCGCTCCCATCGAGAGCTCATAGGTCTCTGCCTGTGCATGATAGGTAGCATGAAAGGCTGCTATGATGCAGGACATGGGTTCTGCAAGAGATGCCTTGTAGAAGGCATCTCCGGAGTACTCAAGATAGAAGCCGTTCTCCATGACTTCGTTCGGTATGATGATGTAGGTGGCATCACCTCCGAAGCATGGGAAGGAGTACCCCGGGGCATAGCCCAGACCTTTATGATTGATGTTCGGCTGTACGGAGAACTTGTCACCGGGATGATACCGGTCTTTCCACGCCTCACCGACTTCTATGACTTCTCCAGCGAACTCATGCCCTATGATGATGGGGTTCTCCGCTATGTCCGCCGGGACTCGTTTATGATCGGCCCCGAGCAGTGTTGCTTTATAGGTCGACATGCAAACACTGTCAGTGATCACCTTAGCCAGGATCTCATCCCTTCCAATCGGCGGCAGTTCGAATTCATCAACAGAGAGGTTCTGTTTCCCATGGAGTCTGACGGCCTTTGTCTTCATCTGTGTATGCTCCTTGTGTTGTGTTTCAGCTGAGGTCACTCATATCGATCAGATCGTATTTCATGAGGATCTCTGCACTCCAGCTTGATGCTGTAGCTATGACGGTCGTACATTTATCGAGGTGAGCACCGGCTTCTTCGAAGTCAGCCCGTACCGCTTTGGTCCGCAGACAGTAGTCCGTTCCGCCGAAGATCCCTCTATGGATGTCAGAGCAGGTCACGCTGCCGTAGGTCTCGATATACTTGTCATGGAGTTCCTGAGCCATATCGAAGGAGGTATACTGAGCGACCTTGTCACCATCAGATAGGTGTTCCAGTCTTCTCCCGATACGGGAACTCATACACAGGATACCTCCGGCATAGCCTCCGCAGGACCCGTCCCCGGTGATCGCCATCCCTCCGGAGAATCCGCTGGTTGCTTTGAACAGGGTCGAGTCCACTCCTCCGGTAAGTTCCCCGAGTGCTTTCACGGTGCATTGTGCACATCCCCTGATCGTCAGCTCGTTGGTGAACCCCAGTTGGTAGGCTCGTTTGCGTATGGCGACTCTGTTCCGGTCTTCCAGGATACCGGTCATACCGCTGGTGCGTATGCGGTCGTAGTGTTCTCTGATCAGCTGCATCAGTTCAAGCTCTCCGTGGAGGTTCGAATACCGTCTGAGAGCATCTTTGATCTCATAGGTCTTCAGATAATCCTGGATCTCCACAGCTGCAGCATCTGATTCTCTGGTGAACAGATAGCCACAGGCTATCGCTGCTGACAGATAATAGGGCATGACCCCCTGCATCCTGCACTCGAGGGCTGGCCCTATCAGACGGTCAGTCCGTGAGAGTTTCCGCTTCGGGTCTCCTCCTACCCGTTCTACCGTATCCTGCAGGATCGGATTTGCCATGTTCTTCAGTACTTCTGCGTTCCACTTGATCATCTCCTGCTCGGTGAACCCGAACTTCCTCTTGAGTGCCTCACTGATCTCATCGAGCGCTCCTTGAGCGATGCAGGCTACATCCTTGTCTCTCGCAGCATCAACGATCAGATCGTATCCTTTCACCGCGCCTGCATAGGCATAGACGGCATGGATCATATTGTAGGTATACATCTTTCGCATCTCTTCAGCTGCGATACATTCGGTATACCGAAATCCCGCGATCTCAGGGAGGGGGTTCTTGAAGGCGCTCTTATCGGCTGTGAGCTGCTCATACCCGTTCGTCATCACTACCAGCGGGTCTTCTTCAAGCATCTGAGCTGTAGGCTGTACCGCCATCCGTATGACCAGAGTCTCCACGAGCCCGATGTTCTTCGCATAATAGGCCCTTCCCTGCTCGGAAAGAGCCGCTTCGATCAGGTTTCCCAATACCGGTCCCGGGTGATGCATATTGGCACAGATGAGAATATCCAGAGGGGGGGCGGACTGCTGGTCCTTTCTCAGTTCGATGTGTTCTGCAAGCATCTTCGCCGTCTCAGGAAAGTGCTGAGGAAAGATCGATAGCGCAAGCAGCTGCGTTGAGCTCAATGCAGCCTCGATTGCCTGACGATCTTCAGTATGAAGGACGGTATAGCCATCTATGACCACGCGCTCCTGCTCATCTGCCGATCTCATGTTGTAGAGGGTATAGGCCCCTGTTCTTCGAGCTGCCGCACGAAGCGTTCATCGGCATCTACAAAGGTCATGGTATATCCGGATTTATAGGCAAGGTCGCCCAGGAATCCACGCCCGATCTTCCCTGCTCCCCATATCACCATATGTCTGTCATGTTTCATGTGTACTTCCTTCAGTGTGTTCTCCAGGCCGATCCACGATCAGCTCTTCAAAACTTTACAGTGATATTATATATTGTATGTTACTTTTGTCAATTGTTATTTTTATCTTTTCAAATTTATATCTTATAATACTAAATCAGAATCGTGACTTCAGGATCCTGCAGGTGAACAGAAGCACCTGAAAGACAGAAGCAGCAGCTAAGCAGGGTATGCGGGTCCTGAGGGCGGGCATGCTGATGAGATTTCCATACTGATTTGAGGATATGCTGCTAAGATGAGAACAGGCTCAGCAGATGTGTCTGCTGAGCCTGTTCTCGCTATGATCGGATCTGTCTGTTCTAGTGCTGCTGCAGGTGGATGATCTGTTCTGCTGTATCTTCATCGGTGACCAGATGGGTGATCATACCCGAACGGAGTGCACCGAGGATCGCCGGGGCTTTCTCGACTCCTCCGGAGATCGCCACACGTTTTTTCACGTTCCGCAGCATCTCTACCGGTATACTTACCAGTCTGTCCTCGATGACGGTCTTCAGGAAGGTCCCGTCGGCATTGAAACAGTGTCCCAGGATATCACCGATGGTACCCTGCTCATTGATGCTTTCAAGGTCTGCGGTATTTCGCAGCGATTCTGCAAAGAATGTCCCGGTCTCTCTGCAGCCGATACCAAAATAGGCTTCATCGCAGGCAGCCCACAGATCATAGACCCCGTTGGTGTGAATATCATTGGAGAGTATCCGTTCACAGCTCTGGGCATCATCTACGATAGCATAGGAAGTAAGATAGGTCCCATTGGATGACAACTTGCTGCAGGTCTCCTGAATGATGGAGAAAGGGTTCCCACGTGAGACTGTCGCAAGTCCTCCCATCAACTGGACCACATGCACATTCTGTGTCTTTATGGGCATGATGTTCTCAACGACCTTCCCGACAGTCTCCCCGACTCCCATACCATATACGGTGTCTTTGGGTACTTCGAGCATGAGGTAGAAGGCTGTCACTCCGCCGAGAAAGTCCCGTATCGGCATGGCCTGTTTGCCCGTCGGCGGCCTTACGACCGTAGCCTGCTCCAGGTCGAAGAGTCTTTCAAGTTTTCGAGCCAGCGCCTCCTGCTCTTTGAAGGGAAGTTTCACCGTGGTATGTACGATCTTCGTATCTTTCGCCTTCTGCAGCATACGCGATACATTCATCTTCGATATATTCAGGTACTCTGCTACCTCCTGCTGTGACATATCATTCTGATAATACAGAAGGGCAACCTGTTCTAACATGTAATCATTCAAAACTGACTCCTTATAACATTCATTATTAATATCTAATGTTATTTTGTCAACACAATACGTATTCGGTTTCTTGTGTTCCAGTATCTATCTCTTATATGATAATCAGTTAAGTTATTCCGACCCTCTACACATACGAGCATAGCGCTAGGTGACAGAGATATCGGGATCACAGATCCCATCGGCCAGCACTACAGCCTGTCAACAGATCTGAGGACTCTCTGAAGCTGAGGCAGGAGGAATCTGATTGGTACGAGTGTGTACAGCATTCACCCTCTACCGGTTCCCTGCTATACTGGTTTCCTACACGTATACACAGATGAGGTGGCATGATGAGTTCAAGCGATATTCTCTCCTCTTTGACCGGTCATCAGGCCTATATCCTGGTGCAGCGGGTTGCCGGTACGTATGACCACCTGGCAGCGATACTGCGAACAGAGGCACGGGACCTCCTGAATGAGCCGGATCGGCAGGAGGTGGCACGATCGGTCCTGGAAGCACTGCAGAGCATCGAATCCGATGAGATCTACAGCAGATCAGGCAAGACGGAATTCGGGTATCTCTATCCCGGAGAGGCTGCCGATGAGTTGCTGGAGGAGCGCATGGAGGGGTTTCTCTATCGAGTCGATCAGCTTCGTGATTTCAGCGATCAGAGGCTCGCACAGGAGTTCGTCATCGGGATCCTGCTGGGGTTCCACCTGTGCAGCAGCGAGGGAAGAGCAGATCTGCTCGATGACAGTCCTGATGCTCTTATGGAATTCTCAGAGAGGATCGCACAGGACTGGATCAGATCCCTCACAGACCCGAAGACTGTCAAGTCGTTCGTTGAAGAGGTCAGCAGAGTCTGTCCTGATTTCACCCATCTCCATAGACTGACCGGTCAATGAGCTGAAGAGATAGGGCTATCCCGGTCTGAGCAGGTCAGGACCGGGATAGTCTGGTTTGAAGACTAACGGAGCACAGGAGCGATCTGTCCAGCGATCCCGGTGGGTACTACCGTTGTGTAGGACTTCGCAAGAAGTAAGGGGATCTCTGAAGCCTTCTTCCTGGATGAGAGATTCGAGGTTTCTGTCATCCATTTCTCAGCAGCTTCATACATCTTCCTCATCGTGCCGGGGGCTTTCAGCCCTGCTGAAAAAAACCTTCTCCCATTTGATTACTATATATCGGCATATAGAACTTCACGTCCGGATTAGGAGAATCCATCTCAACAACATCGATCATAGCGAACATGTGGTCATGCAATTCTGTACTCTTCAGCTGATCAAGAGTCTTGATCCTGGAAACATCCAGGGTCTGAAACTTTTGACATGCGATCCATAGATTATCAAGCCTTCTTCTTTTGACTCGGATCAGGAAC
>LQAJ01000058.1_pt1 | contig 98368 bp, 116 predicted proteins | sample 1535811 | NCBI WGS metagenome assembly LQAJ01 (sample SAMN04331587, study PRJNA305678) | bioreactor metagenome | isolation source: bioreactor_6 inoculated with Wadden Sea sediment 2nd replicate of a... | place: Germany: Wadden Sea, Janssand Flat | reverse complement strand
TAAGAGGGGCATGCCCATCGGCATGCCCCCTGAAAGCTAGTTCTGGAACAGAGATGCGTCTTCCGGTGCGATCATGTATACCCTGGGCCACTCCTCTGTGGTTGGGTCGAATCCCAGAATTCCGTATTTACCAATGACAGGCATTACATCTTCATGGAACTCGTCGGTTCTCAGGGCGGAGGTGAAAAGGTAATCGCCTGTATCGGTATCGTAGACCCTGAATACGGCCCCGTCATAGAGTCCGCTCATCACCCAGAGCCTGTTCAGACTGTCGATGCAAAGCATACCGATCATGGAGCGGTAGGGATCCGGCTCGTAGCTTTCAGCCATCGCTTCAGGGCGCCCTGGCGATCATACCGTTCCTGACCATCTCCCGCTCGATCTCGATGTCCTCTTCGGGCTTGAGTACCATGGGATACTCCTCCTGAATGGTCCACTGCTCGGTGCCGTCGGGGCCGTAGGCCGTAACCAGATACTCCTCGGTGTCGTACTGCGCAAGGAAAACGTCCTCGTCCTGGTCAACGGCAAAGATGATCATGGTTTGGGCCATGGCTCCCATGTTGTTGAAATCGAAGGGAACAAGGTTCTCTCTGTAAACCACATCAGCCTCTGATGAGTCGGTCCAGAGACTAACGGCCATTCCTGAGAACATCTCCTCACCATCCTGTTCCCAAGCTGGCTTGAGCCCCACGAAACCGTTCTCAACCGGTGTTATATCCATTGGGGGTGAGGGGAAGAAGCCTGTCATCTCTTCGGTGAAGTTGTACTCGGAGTCGTAGAAATTGATCTTGCCACCCATGGCGTCCGTAATGATGAAGCCGTTATCAGGTTTTATCGCAAAGCTCGAGAGCAGCAGGTACTCCCCGGGTCCCTGACCCTTCTGACCAACTGAGGCGATGTAATCTCCCCGGGGGGAGTAGATGTTCACCGTTACTTTGGTCATATCCCCTATGGCAATGTTGCCATTCGGCAGATACTCGGCCCCCACTATGGTTCCGAAAACCAGATTGCTGTCTCCCAGTTCAACACCGATGGAGTCCTCGATGACAAGCCAGTGGTCCACTTCAGGCATCTCAAGGGCGGTTATCTCTCCTGACTCGTTCTCAGTGGCAACCACCTCGTCGGAAGGCACAGAACCTCCGCAGCCTGTCAAGATCACTGCTATCAGAGCGGTGACGATCATTTCTTTCATTATCTCTCCTTAGAGTTGGAAGTAAAGCCTGTGCTCAAGGGGAGGGTGTTACCCCTGAAGAGCTGGATCTCGTTTCTACTCATACCTGCCTCCTGAAAATAGTTTACATGGTAAACCAAATAGACAAAAAAACTATATTCCCGGTTGAATGTACTTTTTCAAACTATTGACATAGGTTTCGAATGCTTCCCTTCCTTTCCTGGTAATTGACACCGATGTATTGGGATAATTATTCCTAAAAGATTTTTTAATCTTAACATATCCTGCTTCACTCAGTTTTTTAAACTGGATACTGATGTTTCCTGATGTAGCGTTGGTTTTTTCTTTGATGAAATTGAAGTTGGCTTCCTCTACGGTCATTAAGATCGAAACGATTGATAAGCGAAGCTGGGAATGGAGAATGGGATCAAGGTCTTTAAACATGTTCTCTCCCGCTCGACCTGTTGAGCAGTATTCCAGGTATGATGAATCCGACTATTGCAGCCAGCATCAGGCTGAATCCATGATGATCACGGGGAAGCCAGAATGTAGAAAAGCCGATCAAGTTAAGTGCTAAGCCTCCGATGAAGAGTGGTTTGAACCTGATAGATGCGCCGATAACAATCATCGACAAAGCAAAGAGAATGATAAATATCGGTGCCATGGCATCACCTAGATGGTCGCTGAAAACAAAACCCAATACCATAAGATTCATACCCATTGCCCATCCCATGGTTTGAATTACCCTTAACAACATGGTTTTGGGCACATTGTTTTTCTTGACAGTCTTCCTCGTGTATAGAAAGGTATAAATTCCACCAAGCGGAAAGAGGGCACATGTCCAGATGATATCAAACTGCTTGTACAAGCCTGTTATGGAAAAGATGTACTGACTGAAAAACACCGCAAAAGTCAACACACCCCATAGGATTATGATGTGACCATTCTGCTGAAACATTTGTTTTGTGTCTTCGATTGTCTTTGAGATCAGCAAGAGACTTTCTTCTGGTGTAAAGCTTTTGTTTTCCATTGTTCCGCCCACGTTAGATGAATAAGTTCTGTCATTGCCCATATATATAAACAAGTTTATGATGCAAAGCAAATGCTAAGTATGAACTCCCTATTGCATTGATATTCAGTGAGATAGGAAGAGCCCTAAAACACTCACCCTGTTATCCCTCTATTGCTTCCTGAGATTTTGCCCTGGGTAAGCTGAAGTCGGTTAGAAATACTTCGATACTTTGAACGGGCTTCCCAGGGGGGCAGTACACCTTGATGCATTTCATCATGCTGAGATCTGCTCGAAACCATGTTTGACCACGCTTATTTCGGTCAGTATGATCAGTCTCAGGCAGGAATCGCGGAGTTATTGGGATGAATGGACTGCTCTGGATGCAGAAGACTGAAAGGAGTTGAATCCACTTTCCAATGCCAATCTGACGGAAGGAAGGCCGCAATGAAGATCCGCACAAAAATCCATGATGCAGTCAGACGCGCTCTCGGAGGAATCTTTGCCGCTCTCCCGCTTTTACTCTGTCTCATGCCGGGCCGGTCCGAAGCCGGGCAGGGGAACCTCAGCACGTACATATCGGCGATTGCCGACTCCACCGAGGTATCGGACAGTCTGCTAGCGGCCATCGATTACCAGCTTGCCGATGATCCCGGAAATGTCACTCTCCTGGTGGACCGAGCTCTGATACTGGCTGCATTGGACCGCATGGATGCCGCCCTCGAGACCGCAGAAAGAGCAGTCGATCTCGAACCCGAAAGAGCCACAGGATATCTGATCACGTCTGTACTGGCCCTCCATATGGAGGACTACCCCCGGGCCATCGAGTACGCTGATATGGCCATCGAGCTGGCGCCGGATTCCATTGCCGCATATCAAACGAAAGTCCTGGCGGCATCCGCTTCGGGAGATATCGAGGCTGCCCTTTATGCCAGTTGCAGGATTGCTGAGCTGTTATCCGATGACGCCAACAACTACAACACAATGGCCACACTGGAGATGCAACTGGGCCAGTACCACCAGGCCTATTCCCACTACACGCAGGCATTGTCTCTAGCTCCCGACTCCGCTGTCTATTTCTGCAACCGGGGTCTGCTCCTCCTGTATATGGGCCATTACGACGAAGCTCTGGAAGACTTCGATCAGGCGGTATCCTTGGACAGCACCAATGCCAACGTCTACGCGGTACGCTCCAGATACTACGCGGAGTCGCCATACCGTAACCTGGAGATGGCCCTTCAGGATCTCAACAGGGCAATCGAGCTGGAACCGGAGAATTCACTCAGGTACCGGCAGAGAGCCGCCATCTACTACTACCAGCTCGGCGATTTCGAAGCTACAATCGAAGACATGGACAGGGCAGTTGCAGTGGACCCCATCAACCCCGAAGTCGTCCACGCCAGAGGGATCTTCTACATGGAGCACGAGGACTACGACTTAGCCATCAGGGATTTTGACAGGGCCCTGGAACTCGACCCGGACTACGCCCACGTGCTTATCAACAGGGCATCGATCCTATCCGAAGCGGGCCTTGCAGACGAAGCGCTGGAGGACCTCTCAAGGGCCATAGGCATAGACCCGACCTATGCTCAAGCCTACTACCTCCGGGGAATGGTCTACGAACAGAGTGGCGACTTGGAGAGAGCAAGGGCCGACTACGAGAGATGCCTTCAGACCAATGAGGAACCCATGCTGCAGATGAACGTCCAGTCCGCGTTGAGAAGAGTGTCTCAATAGACCCTGTTCACAGGGGCAGGTTCAGTGCGTTGCCAGTAAGCTCCCTGTCCGCAGTATGTGGAAGCAGATCAGCGGGGTTTTGGTGGATCAGCAAGTCTCATCGATGATATTGATCCTTCTGTGGTCTTCACTCCCCGAGTTACTTATAAACCGGGACAGCGCTTGTGAAACCTGACGGAGTCTTTTTGGAAGGGGTAATGAATGGGAAAGTATGACAGGAACTATACCGATCGGGGGTATCTGCTGAACTACAGGACCCCGAAGCTCACCGCCCCTCGGAAGAGAAGGGTGCTTCAGTTCAGGGTGGAGCTTCTGGAGATCGAGCCCCTGGTATGGAGGCGGATACAGATAGACAGTGCGAGTAACTTCTGGGACCTTCATGTGGCGATACAGGATGCCATGGGCTGGCTTGATTACCACCTGCACCGTTTCGAGATAAGGGGCAAGGGGAAGCGGGACGAATACCACATCGGCATGCCGGATTTTATAGAGAACTCCATGATTTCAAGGAGGTGTTCCCCGGGTGGGAGGTTCCTGTGGAGGAGCATTTCAACGACCTCGGGGTAACGGCGGGATATCTCTACGACTACGGCGACTGCTGGATGCACAGGGTGGTGCTGGAGGGGTACATAGTGAAGGATGAAGGCGGGAAGTACCCTGTGTGCCTTGCCGGTGAGAGATCATGCCCCCCTGAGGACTGCGGCGGTGTTGGCGGGTACTATGATCTGCTTTCGATACTTCGAGACCCGGAGCACGAAGAATACGAGGAAACACGGGTCTGGGCCGGGGAGAACTGGTCGCCGGAGGATTTCGACCCCGCCAGTGTGAAGTTCTTTGACCCCCATGAACGGTGGGTCAACGCCTTCATTCTTCGCTGAGGCGGGCCGTCAGAAAACGGACTTGATCGAACCCCAGGTGGTTGCTTCCAGTGACAGGGATGGAAGAACCGAGATGAAGAAGTTGCAGGCTCCGCCAATGTCCCATGGTTCCCAGGCGATGAAGTCATCGCTGTAGAAGCTGTGGTAGATGGTTCCACCCATGCCGTCGCTCAGTAAGGAGGGCCATCCCCCTGTGCTTGCTTCAGTGTTGGCAATGCACCAGAAGTGCTGGCTGACAAGGAAACCTGGATCGTAACTGGCATAAACTGGAGCGAAATGAACGGCTGTCACCAGGGTTTGATCGATTCTGGTGGTTGGTCCCGTTGCATCGCCGTTCCATAACTCAAAATAGACATCGCTGGTGTCCCAGGGTTTCTCAGAGAAATGATAGAACCACATCTCTGATGTACCAATGTGCGCAGATTGATAACTTGGAAAGAAATCCTGAAGGTTGAACCAGACCCCCCTGTAGGTTCCCTTCCATGGGGCCCATAGGGGTGTACCATTGTCGTATCGAAGCCAGTCATTTCTTTGAATCTCAGGGAGGTCCACAGCGACCCTGCCTGCGATCGAGCAAGTGGCAAGCATAAACACAACAGCCAATAATGCTTTCATATTTATTCCCTTCCATTACGGCTTCCCTGGAACAGAAAATGACTACAACTGACTTATAATAACGATTCAAGTCAGTGAAACACACTCCTTTCCGAGGATCTCACTTAGATGTTCATGTGTGCAACCTGTTCAGGATGGCGGGGGTGAAAAGTTGCTGAAGTGCTTGCAGCATGGATTCAGACACAGGAAATGCTCAGTTCTGTATCCACTGGAACATTTCCTATCGATTTAGTATATATCTCACGTTTGAGTATCTGTTCAAATATTCACTCATTTCGTGAGGTTCGTTATGAAATACCCTTCCCTCCCCTTGCTTGCCGTGGTTCTTTCTGCTGTTTTCCTGCTTGGCATGAGCTGTTCTGAAGCCTCTGCTGAAACTGTTCCCTCCGGGGACTGCTCGGATCATGATCATGCCCTGGAGGTACCGGAAGAGGATGATGACCATGATGCGCATGAGGACCTTCATGCTCATGATGAGGATGATCACGGGGATCCCGGTGTTGATGTTGATGTGCATGATGAATCCACTCACAGCGAAACTGTGATCGAACTTACCGACAGGGATATTGCCGATGCTGGAATAGAGGTTTCCGTTGCAGGAGGGGGTGAGATCAGGCAGTCCGCAACCCATTACGGGGAGATAACCATCAACCGGGAACGGCTGGCTCATCTGTCGCCCCCTGTGGCAGGGGTGGTTCGCACGGTAAATGCAAGGCTGGGTGACGATGTTCAGCAGGGCGAGTTGATCGCGGTGATCGCAAGCAGAGAGCTAGCCGATGCCAGGACCGCTTACATCAATGCAAGGGCGGGCATGCAGCTTGCCGAGGAGGTGTTTCAGAGCCAGCAGCAGCTGTTCCAGGAAGGTTTTCTTTCGGAGCAGGGTTTCCTTGCGGAGAGGCAGGCCTACACCACTGCACAGGCTGAGTTCAACAGCACCCGCCAGACACTCAGTGCCCTTGGAGTAAGCGATTATCAGCTGAACACCCTGTCATCCTCGGGAGAACTCACCAGGTATGAGGTCCGTTCCCCGATATCAGGAACGATAATTGAGATGCACATCACACCGGGAGAGAATATCATGCCCGGGGGTGACCTGGCCGCTGTCGCCGATCTGTCCCGGGTATGGGTTTCACTGAATGTTCCCCAGAATGCCCTTGGGGGAGTTCACTCGGGACAGGAGATGACAGTTTCCCATTCACGGTCTGACATCCCCTCTGCTGTAACTTCAGTAGACTATGTGGCTTCCGTCTTTGACGGTGAGACACGCGCTGCGGTGGTCCGGGGCGAGCTGGATAATACCCACGGACTCTGGCGGCCGGGGTTGTTCGTTTCCGCTGAAGTGAGTTCCGGTGTGCTGGATGAGCCCGTGGTGGTCAACTCGGATGCGGTTCAGTTCGTGCAGGGTGAGAATGTGGTTTTCATACCCGAGGGACACGGATTTGCTTCGGTGCCCGTTACACTGGGCGCATCCGACGGAGAATTCGTTGGAATAACTTCAGGGCTTCACCCTGGAGACAGATATGTGAGCCATGGAGCTTTTTCCCTGAAGGCGGAGATCGTGACCAGCGGCCTGGACAGCCACGCCGGCCACGGTCACTGACCGGGAAGGGAATAGGATGCTTGAGAGAATAACGAAGTTCTCCCTGGAGAACAGGCTGCTGATAGTTCTTGGTGTCATCGGCGTAATAGTCGGTGGTGTCTTTGCCTATGAAAGCCTCCCGGTGGATGCCTTTCCGGACATATCTCCGGTGATGGTTCCCGTGTTCGCCGAGGCCCACGGCATGTCCCCTGAAGAGGTGGAAAGGCTGGTCTCTTACCCCATAGAATCCTCGATGAACGGCCTGCCGGGTGTTGTTCGCATCAAGTCCACCTCCGCCTTCGGCATGGCGGTTATCTATGTGTATTTCACCGATGACACCGACATCTACTTCGCCAGGCAGCTCGTTGCGGAAAGGCTGAATGCCGCTCTTCCTGAACTGCCTGAAATGGATGAACCGCCCTCTCTGGGGCCCATATCCACCGGACTCGGGCAGATATTCATCTACTACCTCACCGCGGATGAAGACCTTCCCACGGGTGGAATGCCCCTGGACATTTATCTGAGGGACCTGAATGACCGTGTGGTGAAGTACCAGCTCCAGTCGGTGCCCGGTGTTACCGAGGTGCTTTCAATGGGGGGCCATGTACTGCAGTATCAGATACAGGTCAATCCCAACTCTCTGCTGGAGTTCGATGTATCCCTGGATGACATCGTAGAAGCGGTGAACGAGAACAACAGGAACGCCGGGGGCCAGTTCCTGGTCATTGGCTCGGAAGAGCACCTGGTAAGGGGAATTGGTCTCCTTGAAAACCTTGAGGACATAAGGGCCTGGCGGTGAAGACCGTTGACGGCGTTCCCGTTACCATAGGCCAGCTGGGCACGGTGCAGTACGGTTCGGAGATACGCAGGGGAGTGGTTTCCCACAACGGCTCCGAGGAAGTTGTATCCGGGATCGTTCTCAAGCTGTACGGAGAGAACACCTCGGAGGTCATTGAGAGGCTGTACAGTAAGATCGAGGAGGTGAGGGAAAGCCTTCCCGAAGGTGTACACCTGGTTCCTTACTATGAGCAGGCGGAGCTGGTGGAGAACGCCACGGGAACAGTAAACTCCGCGCTGATGATCGGAGCCTTTCTGGTGCTTCTCACCCTGGCGCTCTTCCTTGGAAACCTCAGGTCATCCCTGATCGTTGCCCTGGCACTTCCCTTCTCGGCCCTTACCGCCATTATTCTCATGAAGCTCACGGGTGTTTCCGCCAACCTGATGTCCCTGGGAGGGATCGCCGTGGCGATAGGAATGCTTGGAGACGGATCCATAGTTATGGTGGAAAACATTTTCAGACACCTTAACATTCCTGAAAAAAGCTCCTTCACGAAGACACGGGTGATAATGGACTCCTCCAGGGAGGTTGCGAAACCCATTGTATTCTCCACCATAGTGATAATCCTGGTGTTCCTGCCGATACTGTCCCTTCAGGGAGTTGAGGGAAAGATGTTCGGGCCCATGGCCAGAACCGTTTCCTTTGCCCTGGCGGGTTCACTTATCATGGCGGTGATCGCGGTACCCGCTCTCTCTTCATTCCTGCTGAAAAAGGGAAAACACGCAGAGTTCAGGCTCCTTGCAAGGCTTAAGGCCATTTACAGACCCGCGGTTGAGAAGGCCCTTCGTAAAAGGAAGACCGTGGTGCTGTCGGCCCTTGGGATTTTCCTTGTGTGCATGGCCCTTGTGCCCCTGATCGGAACTGAATTCCTTCCAACCCTGGAAGAGGGTTCCATTTTCATCGGGGTGGTGATGGCTCCCTCCATTGCACTGGAGGAAGCCACAGAAACCATAATGACCCTGGAGAGTCGGATACTTGAGTTCGGGCCGGTGGAGGAAACCGTTTCCAGAATAGGCAGGCCGGAAGCCGGCAGCCATCCCCATCCGGTTAACTACGGTGAGATCCATATCGAGCTGAAGCCCGAGGATGAGTGGGGTGAATACGGTTCCAGGGAAGAGATCGTCGAGGCTATAAGGAACGACCTCGGGGGATACCCGGGGGTGCAGCTGAACTTCACCCAGCCGATTCAGAACGCCTTTGACGAGCTTCTCTCGGGCTCCAGGGCGGAACTGGCGATCAAGGTATACGGTGAGGATCTCACCGTGCTCAGGGAAACATCACAGAGCATCACAGAGGCGGTCAGGGGGGTACCCGGGCTGGTGGACCTTGCCACGGAGCAGGGATTCGGACAGCCCCAGGTGCAGATAGTGACCGACAGAGAAGCCTGCGCCCGGTACGGTGTTTCGGTTGCTCAGATCATGGAAACCGTTGAGCTTGCCATCGGTGGTGAGGTTATCGACCACATGTATCTGAACGTTCGAAGGTACGGTATTCACCTGAGGCTTCAGGAAGGATTCAGGGACGATCCTGAAAGCATATCATCACTGCTGGTACACACCGGGGACGGCTCCCTCATTACCCTCTCCATGGTGGCTGATGTAAAACAGGTCATCGGACCTATTCAGATCAACCGGGAGAAGAACCAGCGGTACTGGACGGTTCAGGGGAACATAGACGGCAGGGACCTGGGAAGCGTGGTCGCTGATGTTCAGCGCGCAATAGAAGAGAACGTGGATATGCCCCCCGGATACTTCGTTGAGTACGGCGGTCAGTTCGAGAACCAGCAGAGGGCCATGAAGCGTCTTTCCATCATCGTTCCCCTTGTGCTTGCCGGTGTAATGACAATTCTATGGATGTCCTTCGGCATTTTCAGGCACGCCCTGGTGATCCTCCTTAACATACCCCTGGCCCTTATCGGCGGGATACTTGGCCTGATTCTCACCGGGGAATACCTGTCCGTTCCGGCGGCGGTGGGCTTCATTGCCCTCTTCGGCATTGCGGTGCAGAACGGGGTCGTTCTCGTGAGCTACTTCAACATGCACCGAAGAAGCGGAACGGACCTGAAGGAAGCTCTGGTGGAAGGATCCCTGTTAAGGCTGCAGCCGGTACTCATGACGGCAATGACCACGGTTCTGGGCCTCTTCCCTCTGCTGCTTTCAACGGGGATCGGATCAGAGGTTCAAAGGCCCCTTGCGGCGGTGGTGGTTTTCGGGCTCACCTCGTCCACACTTCTGACCCTTTTCGTTCTTCCCGCAGTCTACTGCTGGATCGAGGAGAGGTTCGATCCTGCCCTGAGGAAATAGGCAATGGTATCTGGAAGGCAGCGGATACCAGTTCGATGTTGTTTCAGCCGGGGAGGCGGCCGCCTCCCCGGCATTGATCCCTACGGTATCAGGAGAAGTTTGCCGGTTACCGTTTCACAGTTCGCAGTAACCGAGTAGAAGTACATGCCTGCGGCAAAGCTTTCCCCTCGGAAGCTTACCGTCTGGCGGCCGGAGCAAGATAGCCGCTGAAGGGTGAAGCCACCGTTCTTCCCATTGCGTCGTAGATAGTTACCGTTACATCGGCCGGTTCGAGGAGCTCGAATGTTACGGTACTTTCAGAGCAGTAGTGGGAAGCAATGGCGCTTGATGCTGGTGGTTCCAGGGGACTCGCCTCAGAGGCACAGTTCCCGCCGTCGGAACCCCACCACCAGCCCCACCTGTGGTGCATTGCGGTGCAGAGGAACTCCAGGGCGATGGGGAACCTCTCATCCAGTTTATCGAAGTGGCCCCTTCGAATATCTGGTATTCGTAGTCGGCTCCCATTGCGTCCAGATTTGCCGCGAAGGCATTGCACGCCGGAACGGTGTAGAACTGGTCTTCGGTGCCCGCATCGAAGTAAATTGTGGTCTGATCCCACCAGCAGTCACTGCCCAGCCAGCCCAGGTACTGGGTGAGATCGTGCTCCAGCCACAGGGCCCAGACCTCAGGGATCATATTGGCGTATTCATCGATCGGCAGATCAACATAGTAGGGCGGGTTGGACATGTTGGGGGAGAAGGCCCCGGACATGCTGAACAGAACGCCGTTTGCGAAACCCGCAGACGGATCGTAGTAGTAGGGTGGGCCCTCAAGCTCAGCCAGCACTCCATAGATATTGATGCCCATCATGGTGGTCAGGTCAGCGCCGGAGATGCAAACACCGGCGGCGGCACAGTAGATGTCCGGATGTTCACCATAGTACTTGATGGCGCCGTAGGCTCCCATGGAGTGCCCCATCACCGCACGCTTTCTTTTCCAGGGTATGGTGTTGTAGTTCGAGTCGGTCCATTGGATAAGGTCATCGATCAGACAGCCCTCAATGTCACCGTACAATACCGAACTGGTGTAGAAACCCGCGGGGTATGGCGAAGTGAATCCATCTGGCTTTACCACAATAACCGGCCAGATGCCTCCATCCGCGATCATCTCATCCAATGAGCTTACCAGTGTTGGGAATTCGTCGTGCCCCAGAAGCTGCCCAGCACCATGCAGGTAGTAAATAACCGGGTACCTCATCCACCAATGGTTGCCGTAACCATCAGGCAGATAAACGCTAACATTCTTTTCCTGACCCAGAGCCTCACTGTAGAACGATGTTTCCACCACGGTGCCTTGAGCAAGTACCGAAAGTGGCAGAGCCAGAAGAAGGAATGCGACAGACTTCAGTCTGTACATCAGATTCTCCTTCCTTAGGGCTGCTTGAACCGGTGTCTCCGGTCTTTTTCGCAGGCCTTACCGTCTGCCGGTCAGGAAGGTGGCTGTCTGGGTGATCGGAGCTTCCCGATCGTGCAGGCAATGAACCTGCAGCAGCCAGCGCCAGTATTGTAAAGGGGTAGAGATGGCATGTCAATAGGGGAAATGAAATATAAAAAAAGTAAGTATAGTATTATTATAGAATTTGTAAAGGGTAGCTCATTTGGAGCAAACAGATACAAGAGGCATTTATAAAGAAAATATATTGGAATATCATGATATAAGTGGTGTATCAGCAAGTTAAGTTACCTTGAATACCATTGTGCGGTGTGTTATGTGTATGTAAATAATAAGCAATAATTTTGATATGAATAATATACTAATTTTGCTGATGATGGTGAAGAAGTTATTGATACCATACACACCGCTGGGTTCAGGTACATACGGCAGAGGTTTCTTCCAGTCATAATCATCTTTAGGCATGCCTCAGACGGAAGCTGACAGATAGACGGCATGAAACTGCCCTGAAAAGGGAGTCCTGGAAGAGCCCGCCCTGTTGTCCTTTCGTAATGAATTTGACAAAAAAGAGTATGATGATATAAATATGGAAAGTCTTTTGTTAAAAATAAGAAGGGTAGGATGAAATGCTTTTCCTCTGCAGTTCCCTTTGTGATCAAGTAAGACAGCTTCAGGTGCCTTTGCATGCTTAACTCACAACCGATCGGGGGAGATATGAAGTTCAGGTATTTTCTGGCAGCCCTTACCGTTGGGCTCGCATGCGGGAACGGAGGGTCGGGGGATACCGAGTCCGCTTCTGCTCCGTCGGTTCCCGACACAGTGGTGATCTCAGTGGTGGATACCATCGGTGTACTCTTCGGCGATTCCCTCCGGGAGTTCGGAAGCCTGGCCGACGTGGAGTTCGACCGGGGGGGGAACATCCTGGCCCTGGACGCTTTGAAGGGCAGGATAACCGTGTTCGGTCCAGAGGGCGATTTCATTGGATACATTGGAAGGCATGGAGCAGGTCCCGGTGAGTTCCAGTATCCCAACTGTTTCGCACAGCTTTCAGACGGGCGGCTGATAGTAAGCGATTTTTCCGGGTCGACCCTTTCGTTCTTCGATGAGAACGGGGAGTTCACCGAAAGGGTGGAGGGCTTCCCCCTGGTGCCTCCCATGTTCCCGGTCCCGCTAAATGATGGAACGTTCTACGCAGGATGCATGGCAATAGACTTCTCGATAGAGGGAGAGCTTCCCACGGGCAACGCCTTCATAGGCATCTACTCAGGTTCGCTGACCCCGGATGAGGTGATGGTCTCCTTCCCGCTTACGATCACCATTGCAGAAGACGGGGACGTAAACGTGGACAACGTGGATGTTCTCTGGGACAGCGACAATGAAGGAAATCTCTACTGGGCGGTGAGCGATACCGAAACCTATGCCATACACGGTGTCAGCAGCACAGGTGAGGAGTTCTTCACGGTGGAGAAGAGCTGGGAGCCGGTTCCGAAGTCCGAGGAGGAACTTCAGGAAGCCATCTACACAGAAGGACTTTCACGCGGTGATGAGGGCGAATCAACGGTGAACAGGGGTGAACAGGTTATCCCAGAACCCAACCATCTGGCCATATCGGGTCTGTTCGTCGATGACAGGGACAACATCTGGGTGGCGCAGGGCTACACGGCGGTGCCAACATTCGAGATCTACTCCCCGGCGGGAGAACTTGAAGGCTATGCGGTGATCCCGGAGCTGGAGGGAGTGACACAGCTTCGATACTGCCTGAAGAACGGAATGCTGGCCTTCGATTACGGTCCCGTGGACTACCCCAAGATCTATGTCCTGGAAGCTGCCGGGGATTCAGGAATCTAGCTTTGCGGGAATAACGCCCCCCATGTTCTGCTGGAGCTGATGGAAGAACCGGTGCGGGGGACAGCCATGTTCGTAACTCGTCCTCGGGATCGTTCCCTGCCCGGTGCCCGGGAATCAGTGTCTTGCTTTTTGGACGCGTATTACATAGTGTTCAATTAAAGCATTTGATAAATGATGACATTGAATCCCAATGGAGGCAGTTATGAGCAAGTACTTGTGTATGGTGGCCCTTGCGGTAATGTGCGGCGTTTCATCGGCTTCCCAGGGATTCCAGACCGACTGGTCCGGTTCATCTGGAGTTATAGGGCCGGTGATACAGCTTGGAACCGACTACTGGTACGACTCCGACGTGAACGTTCTTGGGAATCCGGGCGACCTTGCCCTTGAGTATTCCTCCCAGGGCGTTCCGATATCTGGCATTGACCATTCCCGTGTGGTTCTTCTTGACTTCGACCAGGACGGAGACCAGGACATTGCCTCGATTACCGAATCCCCCGACGGGTTCAGGATACTGGAGAACGCCGACGGGCAGGGGACCCTGTGGAACGAGTTCATGGTTGCCACTGTATCGGGATACGCCTGGACAGTTACCGCAGGGGATTTCACCGGAGACGGTTACCCGGATCTCGTGGGAACCGACGAAAGCCAGAACGACATAATCCTGATGATCAATCCAGCCGGTGCGGGTTCCTGGGAAACCAGCCTTGTGGATGACGAACGTGCTGCCTTTTGCCTGGAGCCTGCGGATCTCAACGGCGATGGCATGCTGGACCTTATCGGAGGGCACGACTACCCCGAGTTCCTCTGCTGCTGGATCAATCTCGGCGGGGGCAACTGGGAGTTCCACTCCGTGGGAGGAACCTATGTTCCCTCTGACATCGCCGCGGGAGATGTGGACCTCGACGGCGACATCGACATTTTCATGGCCAGTTCCCTCGGTGGGCACCTTGCCTGGTACAGGAACACCACCGGCCAGGGCACCATCTGGCAGCACATGTACATCATGGGGGGTATCCAGTACATCAACGGGGTATCATGCGGTGATGCCGACGGCGACGGCGACCTCGACCTTGCAACCAGCAGGTTTCAGCAGAACATTTCCTACTGGGAGAATGTGGATGGAGCCGGGGATGACTGGGAGAGCACCCTGCTTGAGGTGGTTCCCCAGTGCCAGTCGGTCCTCATGGCCGACCTCGACCAGGACGGCGACCTGGACATAGCCGCGGTAACCGTTCTGAAAGACTACATTCCCATTTTCCTGAATGACGGCACCGCCCAGAACTGGACCAGGCACGAGATATCCCCGGTGACCAGCCCCAGATTGATCCTGGACTGCGATCTGAATTCAGACGGCGCTCTGGACCTGCTGGTATCCTCGTCCGCCGCCGACACCCTCCTGTGGATGGACGACCTCTGCTCCTACACAGGGGGTTATCTGGAATCATCCATCATTCAGGTCTCCATCGGGGTTCCCGATTCCACCTGGTGGGGCACCATCACCTGGGATGCCACGGTGCCCGGGGGCACCTCCCTCGGTTTCGCCTTAAGGGGTTCAAACGATTTCTTCGAACTTCAGAGCACCCAGTGGAGCGACACCATGACAGTATCCGGCACATCCCTGGAGGGGCTTTTCCCGGAGGACTGCATGTATGCCCAGTACGCCTCGGTGCTGTCCACCTCCGATTCCCTGATTACGCCGGTTCTTCATGAAGTGATCTTCGACTGGGTGGTCCAGGGAATCGAGCATGGCGGAGACCAGCCGACTCTGAGGATCCTTGAGAATCCCGTTGGCGGCGCAGCCGGTATCGAATACCACATGAACGGCATGGCGGGCTCCCGGCTCACCGTGTACGACATGGCTGGAAGAGCTGTCCGCTCCTACGGCCCGGAAGCTCCCGGTGCGGGAACCGTGAGCATTCAGGGGCTCCCCCCGGGGGTTTACACCGTTGTCATGCACTGCGGTTCCGAGACACTCACTGAAAAGTTCGTGCAGCTGGAGCGCTGAATCGGCAGTGTTACCTGGCTGCTCGTATTGCTGCTCTCTCCGCTGTTTACCCTGCCGGGGAGAACTGGTCGCCGGGGGATTTCGACCCCGCCAGGGTTAAGTTCCTGGACCCGATGAACAGTGTTCTTCGCTGAGGCGGGCCGTCAGAAAACGGTCTTGATCGAACCCCAGGTGGTTGCTTCCAGTGACAGGGGGTCTGTAACCGAGATGAAGTAGTTGCAGGGTCCGTCTCCTATGGTCCAGGGTTCCCAGGCGATGAACTCATCGCTGTAGAAACTGTGGGCAACGCCGCCCCAACTACTGCCCTGGGCGTCGTCGCCGAGGATGGAAGGCCAGCCGCCTGCACTCATCTCGGTGTTGGCCAGGGCCCAGAAGTTCTGCTCGGTTTCAATTTTGGGATTGTAGTTGGTGTATACCGGAGTGAGGTGGAGGGCGGTTACCATTGTCTGGTCGAGCCGGGTCATGGGGCCCATCGCGTCGCCGTTCCAGAGTTCCATGTAGAAATCACCGGTGTCCCAGGGGTAGCTGGTGTGGTGATAGAACCACATCTGTGATATACCAATTTCAAAACCTGTTGCACCCGGGATGAAATCCTGAAGGTTGAACCAGACCCCTCTGTAGGTTCCCTCCCATGTAAGCCAGTTGAATGTACCATTGTCGTATTTGAGCCAATCATATCTTTGGGGCCCGGGCAGGTCCACGGCGACCCTGCCCGCCGTGGAAAAAGATGCAAGGATGAGCAAAACAGCCAATGATGCCTTCATTTTTTATAGCCTCCCATTACTGCGCCCCTGGAACAGAAAATGACTTCAACTGAGTTATGATAACCATCCTTGACAGTGAAGCAAATCCCCGTTCCGGCCCAGCGATTTCCTGCACAGTCACCGTAACTTCAGCAGGGTAATCAATTCCTTATATCCCGGCTTATTGACCATAGACTGCTTCGTGATTAGCTTTATTTGAAGGCCCAAAGGGGGTCGGCGTTTACTAAGGGGGAGTCATGAGGAAGTACGGAGCGGAGTTTTTCGGTACCTTCTGGCTGGTTCTGGGGGATGCGGCAGTGCGGTGCTGGCGGCGGCTTTCCCGGGGTGGGGATAGGACTGCTGGGGGTTTCCCTTGCCTTCGGTCTTACGGTGCTTACCATGGCCTTTGCCATAGGGCACATTTCAGGTTGTCACCTGAATCCCGCGGTTTCCTTCGGCCTCTGGGCCGGTGGAAGGTTTTCGGGGAAGGAACTGGTTCCCTACATCCTTTTCCAGGTGCTGGGGGGAATCGCCGCGGGAGCGGTGCTTCTTGTGATAGCAAGCGGACAGCCGGGGTTCGATGTCCACGCAGGGTTCGCCTCCAACGGCTTCGGGGAGCATTCACCCGGCGGTTACTCCATGGTGGCCGCCCTGGTCACCGAAGTTGTGATGACCATGATGTTCCTGCTGGTGATAATGGGAGCCACCGACAAGAGGGCCCCTGCGGGTTTCGCGCCTGTGGCCATAGGCCTCTGCCTTACCCTTATCCATCTAATCAGCATCCCCGTAACCAATACATCGGTGAACCCCGCCAGAAGCACAGGAGTGGCGGTATTCGCCGGGGGATGGGCGATTTCCCAGCTCTGGCTGTTCTGGGTTGCACCCATAGTGGGCGGCATCCTTGGAGCAGTGATCTACAACCTCATCGGAGGGGAAAGGAAGTAACCAGGTCACGGTATTCCGCACTTCCATTTGAGATGCGTTGACATAGAGCGGTTATGTACCATATAGTGGAGAATCATGACAGGCTGCAGTGGCCTGTTAACAAGGGAGGGAATATTATGAGACTGTTGCTTGTCTGTCTCCTTGCCTTCGCGGGGATCATGATGGCCATGGACCCCGACGGGGGACCCCGGGCCAGTTACGAGACTCCGCCGCCGGGCAGGGCGGACATCACCATGACGGTGATAAACGACTATGGTCTGACCGGTATTTCAAGCCCCAGGGGGCTTGACTATGTGGACACCTCCGGGGAACTGATAATGTCCGACTATGGATCGGATATGCTGTACTCACTTGACCCCGATGACGGAACCGTTGGCGGATCCATGGCCTGTCCGCCGGAGCTTCCTAACATCCTTGGTGTGGCCGTAATCGAAGTCTCACCATCGGTCTGGGAGCTGTATGCGAATGACTGGCAGGATGTGATGGACGTCTGGTTATTACAGATGGGTACATGGAGCTATGCCTTCCCCAACCCAGTTAACACAGAGCCCAGGGGTATGGATTCCGATGATGAAGACATGCTCTGGTCCATAGACGCCTCCACCAGGTATCTGGTCCAGTTCGACACCAGCGGTGGCAACATAACCAGCTGGGGACTCACCGAACTGCCCGCCGCTTACGCCTGCGGGTTATCCACATTCCCATATGATGGAACCTCGGCATAGTGGTTGGCGGTTATTCATACGGGAGCTTCTACTTCTACGAGTACGACGGAGCATCAATGAGCTACATTGGAGCCGCCGCGGAGCCCCAGACATCCACCGCTTCCTACGGGATAGCCTACAGCTACGACCGGGACAGCTTCTTCTGGCTCTACAGGACCGGATCCTCCGATTACCGGATAACCGAGTTCGAGCTTGACATAGAAACCTCGCTCACAAGGGACACCTGGGGCGGTATAAAGACCTCATTCTAGGGAAGACCTGAACGGTTTGCCCCGGGGCTTCGGCCCCGGGGTTTTGATGTTGCTTCATCCCGCCTTCTCTTTCCCGTCTGCAGTTTGGCATATTGGTTCGTACATCGCACGCGATTATCTGTATGGGGGTGGTTTTGAAAAAGCGTTACCTTACCAAGTCCAGGTTCAGGCTTGCCCTTGAGTGCCCCACCAAGCTGTTTTACACCGGCAAGGCACAGTACGCCAACCAGAGCCTTGAAGACAGCTTCCTGGCGGCTCTGGCCGAGGGCGGTTTCCAGGTGGGGGAGCTGGCGAAGCTCTATTTCCCCGGCGGCCATGACATAAAAACACTCGATTACGAAGAGGCCCTTTCCCGGACCGATGAGCTGCTTGCCCTGGATTCTGTGATCATCTACGAGGGGGCATTTCGCCACGGGAACCTCTTCATCCGCGCCGACATCATCGAGAAGAGGGGTAATACGCTGTTCCTTCACGAGGTCAAGGCGAAGTCCTTCGACCCCGGGGAGGAGAACCTCTTCCTTACGGGAAAAGGCGATATTCAGTCCGGTTGGAAGCCCTACCTTTATGACGTGGCATTTCAGAAGTTCGTTATCAAAAGGGCTTGCCCCGGGTTCCAGGTCTTCGCGCACCTGATGATGGCGGACAAGACCGCCCTGTGTCCCACCCACGGGCTTAACCAGAAGTTCCGCATAGTGAAGGATGGGAGGGGCAGGAAATCCGTTGCTGTCTCCCATGACATTTCCCCCTCTGACCTTTCCCCCCGCATCCTCCGCAGTGTGGGGGTGGACGGCATCTGCCAGGGGATCTTCACAGACACACTGACCGCCGGGGAGTATGAGCTGGGTTTTGAGTCGATGGTGGAGTTCCTTTCAGAAAGGTATTCAGCCGACATGAAGATCCCCTCGCCGGTGAGCACCGCCTGCGCCGGGTGCGAGTTCGTCGCAACCGATGAAGAGGAGCGCAGGGGTCTTCTCAGCGGCAGGAAGGAATGCTGGAAGGCGGACCTGGGCTTCAGTGAAAAAGACTTCCTGGACCCAACGGTACTGGATGTGTGGTCCTTCAGGAAAAAGGATAAGCTCCTTCGGGAAAAGCGGGTGAAGATGTCGCAGATGAACAGGGACGACATCTCCCCGAAGCCAGGAAGAAAGAAGGGCATCTCACCCAGCGAGAGGCAGTGGCTCCAGGTCGAAAAGACCGTCAATCACGATGACAGCCTTTGGCTGGACAGGGACGGCCTCCTGGCTGAAATGGACAGCTGGGTCTTTCCCCTGCACTTCATAGACTTCGAGACAACCATGACTGCCATTCCCTTCAACGCCGGCAGGCGTCCCTACGAGGGGGTGGCATTTCAGTTCTCCCACCACATGGTGCATGGGGACGGCACCGTGGAGCACGCCGGGGAGTACCTGAACGCCGAGAGGGGAGTGTTCCCCAACTATTCCTTTACAAGGGCCCTGAAGGCCCAGCTTGAGAACGACCGGGGAACCGTCTTCCGCTACTCGAACCACGAGAACACATACCTCTGCGCCATATACAGGCAGCTCATGGATGACCCGTCGGTTCCCGACGGCAGCGAGCTCTGCGATTTCATAAGGAGCATCACCCATTCCACGGGGAACTCCGCTGAGAAGTGGTCGGGGGAGAGGAACATGGTTGACCAGTGGGAGCTGGTTAAAAGGTATTTCTATCATCCCGAAATGGGTGGCTCCAACTCCATCAAGAAGGTCCTTCCCGCCATTCTCAACAATTCAGCCTTCCTCAGGGAGAAGTATTCGAAGCCGATATACGGCGCCCGGGGGCATCAGGAGCCTGAACTTCACCAACTGGAAGTGGGTGGAGATGGAGAAGGGCAGAGTAAAAGACCCATACCTGCTGCTGCCCAGGATGTTCTCTGACCTGCCGGAGAAGGAGAACCGCATCCTCAGCGACGACGACCGGCTGAAGGACGGCGGGGGAGCCCTCACCGCCTACGCCAGGATGCAGTTCGAAGAGATGAGCGACTACGAACGGAGTGAGCTCAGCGCCGCCCTGCTGAAGTACTGCGAGCTGGACACCATGGCAATGGTGATGATCTACGAGGGATGGAGGGAGCTTCTCCGAAATTAGTGTTATCCAGAGCAATGCGGGTTGTTGTTTCTGAGTATCTGCTGGTATTATTGCTATGTTTAAAATGAAGGGAGTCTGTGAGTTACCTGTTGTTCATGGATGAAAGCGGCCATGATCATCGCACGATGCCTTATGAGGTCAGGGGCGGTATCGCATTGCATATCTCGAAGATATGGCCGTTCGTACAAGCTGTGCAGCGTCTTGAACTCAGCACATTTGGAACATTGCTGCACGAGTTCCGAATTGAGTTGAAAGGATGCAAGCTTCTTGATAAGGATAGATTCAGGTGGGCACAGCAGGGATCACAGATGCTTCCTGAGGAGCGCAGAAAGCACTGCAGGAGCTTTCTGACTAAAGGCCTGGAGAGAAAAGCTCCATCAAGATCAGAGTTTACTGCTTACGGTCAGGCATCACTGGAAATGGCTACCGGTATTTTCGAGTTACTTCTGCAACACGATGCCACCATCTTTGCATCAATGATTCAGAAAGGCGTAGGAAAGCCTGAGACCTATGAGGCAGATGAGTACTTAAGGAAAGATCATGTTTTTCTTTTCGAGCGCTATTTCTATCTCCTTGAGCAAATGGGAGAACATGGATTAATTGTGATGGATGAGGTGGAAAAATCGGAAGATCGCAGGTTTGTGAAACGACTGGAAGCTTACTTCAGAAAGACCGAGACCGGAAGATTCCGATCTACTCACATTGTACCAAGTCCTTTGTTTGTTTCTTCTGATATGACCTATCCAATACAAGCTGCTGATTTAGCAATATATTGTATCAATTGGGGATTTAGAATTCCATCCAGAGGAATGAATGCAGGAACAAGAAGAGAAATTGCAGATAACTATGGCAGGTGGCTTGCGCAATTGCAGTTTGAAAGAAGCATTGAAAGGGATGGCGCTGAGTTTACCTCATACGGGATCGTATTTGTTCCTGATCCATTTGATCCCAGAACATGAAAAAAGGAGGCAATGCCTTTGCAGCCACCCGAAAGCAACTACTAGGCCGAGCCTCCGAGACGACTATTACCTGGAAGTGCCCATTTGTCAAGGACAAAGAATGGTAAACCCCGGAACCTGCCCGAATTCAGAAAAACGGATGATCACGAAGGGGGACAGCTAAGCGCGGCCCTGTTGAAGTACTGCGAGCTGGATACCAGGGCTATATTCAGACCCATACCGATCAGGTTTCAGTTTACAGGAGGGAGTTTCATGGGAAGGCTTTTTCTGTTTTCAGCTGTGATGCTGGCATTCGCCGGGGCATACGGATACACACTGGACATCGTGCACGTGAACGACACCCATTCCAACCTGGAGCCTGTGGGCCTTCAACTGGAGTGCCACCGGGACGGTGAGGTTTCCACGATTTCAGCGGGGTCGGTGGCGGCAATTGCCTCCGAGGTGGAAAGGATCAGGGGCGAGGGGGGCAACGTGCTCTTCCTCCACGCCGGGGACATGGTGCAGGGCACACTGTTCTACACCGTTTACGGAGCAGGGCGGATGCCGCGGTTTACAACGACATCATGCCCGACGCCATGGTGACAGGCAACCACGAGTTCGACCGGGGAAGTGAGGGACTTGCCTTCCTCCTTGATCTGGCTGAGTTCCCGGTGATATGCGCCAACCTCGATGTTTCCGGCGACTCCCTGCTGGCCGGTCTCGTTCAGCCCTTTGTCATTCTTGAAAGGGGCGTTGAGCGGATCGGAGTGGTGGGAGTGGTCACCGAAGAGCTGGCAAGCGTTTCAAGCCCCTCGGCGGAAACGGTGGTGCTCCCAGCAGCGGAGTCGGTGCAGGGGGGCATAGACGAACTTGCCGGTTCCGGGATTAACAAGATAATAGTTCTTTCCCACATGGGTTACGAGAATGACATAGAGCTGGCAATGGCCCTCAGTGGAGCCGATGTGATAGTGGGAGGCCACACCCATACCCTTCTGGGGGACTTCACTTCAGTGGGGCTGGAGTCCTCCGGCGGCTATCCCACCGTTGTGCAGGGAGCAGACGGGGAGAGGGCCCTGGTGGTGCAGGCCTGGAGCTACACGAGGGTGCTTGGCAGGCTTCAGGTTGAGTTCGATGAGAACGGCGTGATCAGGGACTATGCCGGCATGCCCAGGATTCTGGCAGGTGAGCATCTTTTCGGTTCAGAGGACCCCATCCCGGAGTGCCTGATCGCCGAATATTCTGTGGATGTCACTCCAGGTGACCAGTTCGTACAGGGTCTTGTTGACACCTACGGAGAGGTGATAGCCGATTACGAGAATGAGCCCGCTGCCGTTGCCTCTGAAGACCTTCCCAACCAGAGGGTGCCCGGGGGAAGCCTTCCCCGGGGAAGCATGACAGCTCCCCTTGTCTGCGACGCAATGCTGTGGAAGGCCAACCGGCTGGGGTCCGGGGCCGACATCGCCCTGCAGAATGCCGGGGGGTACGCATAGACATACCCGCCGGGGAGATAACCGTGGGAACGGTGTACAGGCTGCTGCCCTTCGCCAACACACTGGCGGTGCTGGATGTAACCGGCTCTGAACTGAGGCAAACGCTGGAGGGGGCCATGGAGGCCATCTTCGACCAGGGGCTTTCAGACGGCGCCTTCCCCTATGTGGCAGGTCTGGAGTACCATGCCGAAAAGAGCGGCGCTCCCGGGGAGAGGATAACCTCCCTTTCCAGGATACTCCCCGACGGATCGTTGACGGATGTACACCCGGACACAACATACAGGCTGGTGACCAACGCCTTTGTGGCAAGGGGCGGTGACGGCTACGGAGTACTTGCGGGGAAGCCCTTCACCGACACCGGCTTCACCGACTCGGAGGTTTTCCTGGAATACATAAGGCAGCTGGGAACCGTGAACCCGGCGCCGGAGAGGGTGTTCCTTACGGACTGAAGGAAGGCAGGACATTTGAACGATCTTGTCCAGCGGGCAGCCGCCCTGGCGGAGGAGGCCCACCGCAGGAAGGGCCAGGTGAGGAAGTTCACCGGGGAGCCGTACATCGTGCACCCGGGGCATGTGGCGGAGATAGTCGGGTCGGTGACATCGGATCCGGTGATAATTGCCGCCGCCTGGCTTCATGATGTGGTGGAGGACACCGATGTGACCCAGGCGGAGATAGAGAGGGACTTCGGACCTGAGGTTGCGGAGATCGTGGATTCCGTGACAAAGGTGGCTGACGGCACCGATATCGGCAGGGAGAGGGCGGCCCTGATCAACATAGAGCACGCCTCACATGGTTCCCCCTCGGCAAAAACGGTGAAGCTGGCCGACGTGATAGACAATGTGTCGGACATCGTTGAGCACGACAGGGAGTTCGCAAGGGTTTACCTCATGGAGAAAAGATGCTCATGGAGCACCTTAAGGAAGGGGACCCTATCCTTACGGAAAGGCAACGGAGCTGCTGAACCTGCTTCTTGATGAACTCCAGCGGAACTGCTGACCGCGGGCCGTATGGTGATCAGGGAACTATGTAGTTAACCCGGGCGAGATTTTCGAAATGGCTGTCCTGAGTCCACAATACCGCATCGATGTACCGGCTTGTGGCGTAGATCATGCTGTCAGCCATGGGGAGCTTGTATTCGATGCTGAACCTGGCGGCATGAAGGGCTATCTCTTCCGTAAGCTGGATCACTTTGCCCTGTTTCATGTGAGCCGCTGCTATCAGGGCCTTTTCCTCATCGGCGACAAGCAGTACCTTCCTGAATACTTCATACTGGTTGATGACGGATAGTTGCGTGATCCCGGAACTATCCTAGGCGAACCTGCTCCTGAAGATGAAGAACACCCCCCCCATGAGGCAGAGACCTGCCCAGAGATAATCCAGCTTCAGAGGTTCCTTAAGGTAGAACACGCTGAAGGGTACGAACACCCCGAGGCTATCACCTCCTGCATTATCTTCAGCTGCCCAACGGTGAGAACAGTGTAGCCGATCCGGTTCGCCGGCACCTGAAGCATGTATTCGAACAGGGCTATGCCCCAGCTTATCAGGGCCGCCACTATCCAGATCCTTCCGCTGAGCTCCTTAAGATGGGCATACCAGGCGAAGGTCATGAATATGTTGCTGCAGCCAAGCAGCAGAACGGTCTTCATTATCGGGTTCACGGTGTGTTCCTTTCCCGGGTTTGATGCACAACTCTAATCAAAGAATGGGAAAAGGCCAGTGCTTCCCGAAAGAGCTTGCCCAGGGGGTATATATCAGTTATCATAGCTGCTTCGCAGACTTTATAATGCGAATTGCCCGGTACTTTTACTGATAGTCCAGGGGAGGACGCTATGAAAAAGATGATCTTGCTTGTCACGATGGTTCTTTCAGTGCTGCTGCTCGCAGCGGGATGCGGAGAGGAGCAGGCCGAGGAGACCCTTCAGGAAACAATGGAAGCTGCTGATAATGCTGCTGATAATGTGGCTGAGACCGCTTTGGATGAACCCGCAGCCGCTCCACTCGAAGAACCATGGGCCCGGGTGGAATCCACCAACGGAGCCTACACCAACCTCGAGGTGCCCGTTGACTGGTCGTCCATCGGTACACAGCAGGCCTTCATTGCCGAGTACTACGACTACAGCTCATGCAGGATATTCATTGCGAACTTCGAAACCGGTGAGGACCTCAGCACCCTTGCCAGGGAACCCGGTCAGGGGATCATCAAGTTCACACTGAGAATGCCCCCGGAGAGCGATCCCCAGGTTGGCATCTACGACCTTACCCGCACCGGAGAGAGTTTCACCGGCGAAGCAGGGGTTATGGTCACAGGTGGCTCAACCGTTCAATTCGCCACTTCTTCCATGACCGACGGTGTGCTTGAGATAACATCGGTAACCGATGGCATCGTTGCCGGGACCTTCCAGCTGGAGGACAACTGGACAGTGGCGTCGGGAGCGTTCCAGGCCGAGATCAGATAGCTGCACTGGTGGAGCGGCTGGTCCCTGACCCGCCGCTTTACGCCAGTTCCCCATTTCACCGGGGCCAGTCAGGGGACAGGGCTGTGCACGGCATGTCCCCGGTATCTTAAGGGTATTCCTCACTGAAAAGAAATGCGTATGTACCGAGGGGGACCTGACCCTTTCAGAATGGCCTATGAGCCCCACTTAGTTCAAGTTGGTTCCTTGTTGGGCACATCGGATCATTATAGATTACAGTTTAATCATATATGAGTGGAGGGATGGGCTAGTGAAGAGGCTTGTTTTCTGCTCCGACGGCACCAGCAATACTGAGAAGAACAGGACCAATGTGTTTCAGGTGTTCAGTATGCTGGCCGAGCACCGGGGGCAGCTGAAGGCCTATGACCGGGGGGTGGGGGTAGGCTTCGGCAATGTCCTTCGGGGATGTGCCTTCGGCGTGGGGCTTCACCTGAACATACTCGACGGCTTCAGATTCCTTTCACGGAACTATCAGCCCGGGGACCGCATCTACCTGTTCGGTTTCAGCAGGGGCGCATATACGGTGCGAAGCCTGGCAAGCATGATAGCCCTTTGCGGCCTCGCTTCCCCCGACGCCGGAAAGGGGGATATCAATCTGTTCTGGAAGGCCTACAGGGCCAACAGGAACCCCGAAGAGTTCAGAAAACGGACCGCTGCCCTGAAGGATGCCCGGAGCTTCCGTGGAGGCCATCTGTGTCTGGGACACCGTGGGCTCAATAGGGAAGCAGACAAGGACCGAGGACATCCGCAAAAAGCTTGCACACAAATATCACAGGATGACGGTGCACCGGAATGTGAAGCGGATATATCATGCGGTTTCCCTGGACGAAAGACGGACCCAGTTCTTCCCCCACCTGCTCTACAGCCAGATGGAGGACAGCCACACCCATGTTGAGGAGGTGTGGTTCGCCGGTGTGCACTCCGATGTGGGCGGGTGCTTCAGGAGCGGGGACAACTCCCTGGGTGACATCACACTGAAATGGATGATAGAAAGGGTAAAGGGGGAGCTGGATTTCCAGGAGAACATGCTTTCGGAGCTTGCTCCGAACCCCCTGGGCAGGCTGCACAACAAAGAGGGCGGGCTGATATTCAGCTTTTTCAGGAAGAGGAACCGCCCGGTGAGGAGGGGAAGCGTTCTGCACCCCTCGGTTAGGGAAAGGATAGCCACCCCCCCTGTGGACTATCATCAGCACCGGGAGCCCACGGGCAACTACTGCCCCCTTGCGCTTGGCTTCTGCGACTTTTCAAGCCCGCCGGATTTCGGCATTGAGGGGAACTACAGGGTGGAAACCAGCCCCCGTTCATAGGGGCTGGTGATAACGACACTACTGAACCGGACCCGGGATCAGAAAAGGTAGGAGACCCCGGCTTCAACCGAAACGTAGTTCAGATCGACTGAGGTGGTTTCCGTTCCGATCTCGATGTCCCTGGAAAGGCTTCTGTAACGAACACCGGGGGTCAGTTTCCAGCTGGTTCCCATGGGAATGGAAACCCCTGCCCCCGCTTCCCACCCAAGACCATGCTCGGAATCTGAGACCATGTCGCCCTCGTCGTTCTCAAGCTCGATGTGATTTATGGTGGCTCCTGCCCTTATGTAGAAGGCGGTGGGACTGGAACACATTGGGTGCTCATACCTGAGACCAACCAGATATCCGGTCTCTTCAACATCGATGTCAGCACCGGCGAAGGACTCTTCGGTGTTGAAATGACGAAAACCCCAGCCTCCATAGGCCCAGAGGTGTGTCTGAAGGCTGTAACTGACCGTGGCTTCCATGCCGAGTCCGGTGCCGAGTTCGGCGTCCCCGAAGTCCTTCGTTGTGAAGGCGAGACCTCCCTGGAGGTCCGCGCTCCAGCTCCCCCCGGCTGACGCTTCCGGTGCGCTGACAAGGAGAGTAAGAATGGTTAATACGGCAGTGAGTGCGAGTTTCATTGGTATCCTTTCTGTTTGATGCTGCGGTGCGGGAAAAGGGTACCATAATGATACAATTGTGACAGTCAAGTATCGCATGCAAATAGCGCAAAATAGTGATAATATTTAATTAATAACCACTAATATTGCCATAATATCGACTTTTTATTACCGGGCTATCCATGGTAACGAAATACTATCTGCAGATGACAAGCCTTCCTGAACCCCTTTCGCCGCCGCTTCTCGCTGATATGTGGTAAATACCCGGCGGGAAACCGCTGACATCAAGGGTGGCTGTTCCCCGGGGTGCCTGTTCCCGCATCACAATTCTACCGCCGGTGTCGTAAACGGTGAGCACAGAGTTCTGTGCGGTTTCCACGGAAACGGATAGCGATGCCGGGGAAGGTGAAACCCTGACGGTGAGATCTGTTCGGGGCGTTCCGCCTTCAACACCGCTGGGGCCATTGGGCACCGCCAGGGAGGCAAGTGTGGCGGAGGTTGCCTTAGCTATCTCCGTGCCGAAGGGGAAGAACTCCATGTAGTTCTCCAGGAGGTCCTCCGAAGTGTGATACCAGGGAGGGAACAGGTACTCGTCACCCCCACCGCGGTGAAACCGTAGGCCCAGAAGGCGACATGGTCGCTTCCCCTCCAAACTCAGGGTCAGATGTGTGTCCAGCTGGGGGACATAGGTGTTGGCGCTGGAAACGAAATAGTTGGCAAGGTCCTCGGCGTAGTCGATGTGGTTGATGTTGAGAATGGCGTAGTCGCTGGGGCCTATCTCCGGGCCGTACAGTATCATGTCCAGGTTCAGGGCTGCTATGATCGAGTCGCCGTTCATCCATGCCTGCTCGGCGTAGTAATAGCTTCCCACAAGCCCGGCCTCCTCGGCGCCCCACAGGCAGAGGATCACCGTTGAGTCGAAGTTGTACTTCACCATGGCCCTTGCGGCTTCCATCACTGCGGCGGTGCCGCTGGCATTGTCGTCTGCGCCGGGGAAGATCTCAAAAGGGTTGTGGCCGCTGTCCAGATGGGCCCCGAAGAGGTAGATCCTCTCGGGATTAACCGTACCCGGGTAGGTGACGATAATGTTCTGGGAAGAATCCCCGCTTACGGGGAAGTTCTGTATCTCCACGGGACAGCCCTCCCGGACCAGCCAGTTAACCGCCCAGTCCCTGGCGGCGGGGAAGGAGTCGTTGCTCCAGAACCTGTTCTCGAACTGCTCCAGCCTTCCCACTATGGAGATTATGCTGTCCTGGCTTATGGAGGCCACGATGTCCGCCACATTGTCGTCGTAGTCCACCCTTTCGGGGATCAGCCCATAACCCGCCGGGGCGCGTATCTCCCTCAACCGCCGTGCCGCCGCGGTGGGGGTGGGGCTTGTTCCCGGGCCGGGCAGGGTTATGGCGATATCCGAATCCCTGTAGACAACCTCTCCGTAACTCTCAAGGGACTCCCCGGGGTGGAAAGCCCGGGGGTACACCATGAAATAGTCCCCCGGGGCGTTTCCGGCGGTGTCAAGGACCCGGCAGTTCTCACCGGGGGTCCCGATGTATACTATTTCCACGGCGTTCTTGTATACAGGGACAGCCGTTGAGTTATTCGAAAGGCTTTCCGAAGCGGGAAGGGAAAAGAGAGCCCCCTGAAAGAGCATGGCAAGAACGGTTGTTACTGCGGAGCAGAGCATGGCTACCTCCCTTCCGTTACTACAAGTTTGATCGAATGTGGTTCACCGTTCACCCGGGCCCTGAGGAGGTAAAGCCCGGGGGTCAGGTCGTTGACGGGTATGCCGTTCTCCCCGGGGGATAAGCTGCGGAGCTGAACTCCTGAACAACCCTTCCTCCTATGCTGTAAACCGTGAGAGAAACCTCCGAGGGCCCTTCCAGGGAGAATCTCAGTTCAGCTGAACCACCGGCGGGGTTGGGGGTGACAACGATGAGAGGACTTGGATCCTGGAAATGGATACCGGTGGGGGAGGTGGTGAGTTTGATCTCATATAGAGTGGAGGGTATGAAGTCTCCCTGGGCGTAGAGGGTTACAAGGTACTGACAGTATTCGTCTCCGGGGTTTATCAGTGATGACACTTCCTCTATCTGATCCCCAAGCTCACCGGACCACTGCCCCATGGCGCCTGGGTCGCCGGAGGCCCTGAACCTCATGGTGGCGTTTCCCTGTATATCATTCTCAAGGAACAGGGGGAAGAGCTGGTCCAGTGAATCGCAGTGGAGAATGGAAGAGGATAATGTGGCTGAGGTGTGGTAGGTGGTCTGAACGGCGCCTTCGCACCATACCGCAATGTCCTGGAAGAAGCAGGCCCCTGCAAGGTCTGGTGGAGCCTGGCCGTCGATGTCCGTAAGGGTCATGTCGCTGAAGCCGCTGGTCCCAAGGTCGGACTGGTATATGAGCCAGATACCCGTCTCGCCCTTGAGACATACCGTGGCGTAGTCAAGCAGCGGGCTTGAGGAAATGAGATCCAGGTCTCCGTCCTGGTCCAGGTCCGAGAGGACAAGGCACAGGCCCCTCTCATTACCCACCATGGCTTCGGCCCATTCCCCGGAGGGGTCTCCGGGATTCTCATATGTCCTGGTCCTGAAGTTCGTAAGGCTTGTGGCCGCAACATCCGGGAGGCCGTCTCCGTTCAGATCCCCGGCAGCGATATCTTCGATGACCCCAACGGAATCCACCACGGTGTGCTTCTCCCACAGTGGTGCGTTGTAGAGGAAGATCCCCCCGGCATCGCCGCCGGATGCCGTTACATCCATGGTCCCGTTGTTGTCCATGTCCGCCGCCGCCACGTTGTGGGCCGGCAGCAGTGACGGGTCCACCGGTTCGACCGACCAGGATGTGCCTGTGCCGTCCTGGTTCCAGCAGATGAAAACCCCCTGGCCCTCCGAGGCGCAGAGGATATCCGGGTCTCCGTCGTCGTCCATGTCCGCCGGGATGACTTCCCTGGGAGAATCCGACTGGTGAACAAGGTTGGATTCCCAGGTCGAACCGCCGGGAAGGGGGTTCTTGAACCAGAGAATGTCGCCCTGATCATACAGGCTCACCGCTATGTCATCCTTCCCGTCGCCATCGAAGTCAGCCAGGCGCAGTGAACCTATGGAACTGCCCGTGCCCGCCACTTCGATCTCTGTCCAGGAACCGCCGCCGTTCTGCAGGCAGACCCATATCTCTCCGGAATAGGTGGCCAGGGCCACATCCACAAGCCCGTCGTCGTTCAGATCCCGGGCGTCGATCGAGTAAACTTCATCGATGCCCTCAATGACAGGCTGGTAGGGAAGGAAACCCGCCGCTTCACCGTTTGACTGTATGGTTATTTCACCGGGGGTATCGTGATCCGCCTTGTTGTTCTGATTGTAGAAGTCGGTCCATTGCTCCACCGGCCCGGGCTGCCCCGGGCCCCCGCTCCAGTCGGTCTGAATGCCTGGCACTCCTGACAAAATGGTCGTTAGAAAGATCGCAGAAGCAAACAGCATGGTATTTCAGCCTTTCAATAAGTGTCTTTTTTATGATCTGTTCTGAATATAACTGCACAGGTGCTGTTGCGTTTGGTCAGCTTCAGTCCTGGAGATCCAGAACGTACACCCTGGGCCACTCCCCGGACATCGCCGGCAGGGCGGTGAAGCCCCACTTGTTAACGAAGACCATAAGCTCCCCGGTGTTTTCGCCGGTTTCAAGGGCGGCGGTGTAGAGGAATTCCCCGGTTTCCCGGTGATAGACCCTGAACACCGGATAGCCGTAAACACCGGTGCCCGCCCACAGGTTGCCCTGTGGCCCTATTGCCAGGGATGTGAGGGCGTACCTGTATTCCTCGGGCTGCATGCTCTCTATCATTTCCTCCGGAGCGCCGTTGCTTCGGAAGAGGTCGTGGATGTACTCACGCTCAGCCTCCACCTCTTCCGGTGTCTTCCTGACCCTCGTGAAGGGCTCTTCAATGGTGAAAGCTCGGTTCCGTCGGGGTTGTGGAAGCGAATCGTGAACTCCTCCGTTGAAAGTACCGATGTGTAGACCATGCCGTTCTCCGAAGCGGTGAACACCGGCTGCCCGGCTTCACTGGAACCGATATCCATCAGGTTGAAGGGCTTCAGGTCCATGAAGTAGACCACCTCCTCATCGAAGTTCCCCACTGTCCACCTGGCCACCTGGAACCCGGCAAGCATTTCCTCGCCCTGTGTCTCATAGGCTGTCATCCTGGCCACGAAGACCGAGTCGCCGGTGAAAACCCCATGCTCCGGAGGGGAGGGGAAGAAGTTGCCCATGTCCCCGGTATGGTTACCCAGGGGATCGAAGAAGAACAGCCTTCTTGCCCCGGCGTCGCTTACTACGAAACCCCCGGAGGGAGTCAGGGAGAGCCAGGATGGCATGAGGAACTCCCCGGGGCCGCTGCCCTGCCCTCCGAAGGCATTTGCAAATTCGCCGTTCCCGTTGAAAACGGATACCCGGCACTTCATGAAGTCAAGAACCGCGGTACCGCCGTTCTCAAGCCTGAGGCGGTTACAGGTTTGCCGAAAACAAGGATGCTGTCCCCTGTTTCAACACCGATGGTGTCGGTTATGGCAAGCCATAGATCCACCTCGGGAACAGCTGGAAAAACCGTTTCAGGAGAGGCATTGTCCGGGAAGGGGCCGCAGGCAAGAATGGCAAGGGCAATGAATGCAGGTATCCAGACCATTGTGTGTTTCATTGTGAATCCTCCCCTTTCGCCGCTGCTTATTCGCCATTTATGGATGTTACCCCGCTAATATGTGGGCAAAGTGGTGTTTTGCCAATGGAAAGTGATCCCCCCTCATATACTGGCCGGGCAGGTGATGCTGGATACCGATGTTCTGGTGGATTACCTTCGGGGTTATCAGCCGGCGATGGCTCTTGTGCAGGAAAATGCGGAAGTGATCGTTATTCCTGCTATTGTGGTGGCTGAATTGTATGCCGGTGTAAAGGGAGAAGAAGAACTGGCAGCCCTGGATCGCTTCCCGGGTCTTTTTCCGATAATCCCCGTTACCGGCGCTATTGCCAGGGCGGGGGGGCTTTACTCAAAACAATACGGCAAGTCTCACGGCACGGGCCTGGCGGACGCTGTCATTGCCGCCGCCGCAGATATGACCGGTTCCCATCTGAAAACACTTGATGTGAAGCACTTTCCCATGTACGAGAATCTTGAGCCCGCGTATCTGAAACCACCTTCCCGGCGAAACTGAGGCAAATGTTGTTAAGGCTGGAGCCTCAGCCGCTTCTGGCCTTCACCGCCAGGGCGACCAGTTTTCCGATCAGCTTCTTGAAGGGGTTTATCCTTACATCGATGTGGTAGTCCCGGTCCTTAAGGGGGAGGTAGTACCGGTAGTCCTCCGGGGAGAACCTTTTCGCCTTGGGGGTGGTGAGGAAGGTCTTCTGGGCGTTGAACTGGATCACCTGCTTCAGAGAGGGTTCCCATCTGGATGAGGTGAGCCTCCTGTGATACTTCTTTGCCGCCTTTTCTATATCGTTGTTCCCCTTTATCTCCTCTTCTGAAATGTCCGGGGGAGTTACCATTCCCAGTTTCGTAACCGAAGGTATGCCCCAGGTGGAGGCAACCTCTTCGAGATAGTTCAGTACACCCTTCAGGCCCATCACGCCGGTGGTGGAAATGGCCATGGCGTGCTGGCGGTGAAGGCCGGGACGGTGGCAGAGGAAGGAGAACCTGTCAATGAAGTTCTTCATCAGGCCTGTTACCTGGGACACATAGACCGGGGAGACGAAAATGATCCCGTCGGCTGACAGAATTGTCTCCAGGGTCTCGCTGATGCTGTCCGGCAGGGGGCACCTTTCCACGCCGTGGAAAAGACAGGCGTGGCACCCCTCGCAGGTGGCAAGTGAAAGCTCTTTCAGGAAAACATATTCGAATTCCGCTTCACAGAGCTTTTTGAGCTGGCTTTCCAGGGCCCTGGTGAGCAGGTAGCTGTTCTTCTTCCTGGGACTTCCGAATATCACCACTATTTTCATGAACTACTCCCTTCCTGCGATGATGGCGAACTGGTGCTTTTCCGGGGTGTATTCTGCCCCGGCAACATCCCCCTTTACATCCCTGATGGTGAAACCGGGGAACTCCTCTTCCATGTCATCGGGTTTGAAGTACTGGAGCCAGTTGTACACGGTGAAGCTTTCCTCCGGGGTGAAGATGGAATACTTTTCCAGTGTGACCTTTTCTTCCGGGTACCTGAAGGAGTTGTAGAAGCCCCAGTAGTCCCCCGGGGCCCAGAAGCCGTCCATCAGGTTCCTGGAGTATCTGCTTTCCTCGGTGCTTTCATGGAAGCCCGCCATGGAACACACATCCAGGAGCACCGCGCCGCCGGGATTGAGAAGGCTGTGGAACTTCCCTGCCAGGGATTTCCTCTGCCCTGGCCCAGGCGCAGAAGTCGCACATTATCATGATGATGAGGTCATATTTCTTTGTGGTATCAAGGCTGAGGTAATCGGCACACAGGTATGTAATGTCCAGGTCTTCCTTCAGGGCGGCCTTCCTGGCCCAGGCTATGGAGTTACGGGAAAAGTCTATCCCCGTTACCTCCGCCCCGGTCCGCGCCAGGCGGCTGGTCATCAGCCCCGGGCCGCAGCCCATGTCCGCCACCCTTACCCCTCTTTTCAGGTTGAAGGTGTCCCTGATCCACAGGGAGGACCTGTCCATGAACTCCCCGGAGCGGGAGGCGGCGTCTATTGCCGGGTTGAGGTGGTACTCAAGCATGCGCTTCGCTGTGTGGCTGTGGGTCCAGAGCCGCCTGGCGGTGTAGAACTGGAAGGGGGCGGGCCTGGAGCTTATCTCCTCCAGCCCATGGAACATGCCGTTCTTCATCCTTCCGAAAACCCATTCCTGTTCATGGAGAACATCAGGAACCCCTCTTCGGTGCCTTCTGTACGTTTCATTCTGATCTTTTCCAATACACGGATAGAGGCGGGGTTGTCAACCGCCACACCTGCGTCTATCACAGGAAGACCGAGTTCCTGAAAACCGTAACGGAGCATGGCCTTCGCCGCCTGGGTGGCGTAGCCCATGCCTCTGTGGGGCTCTTCGATCACATAGAAGAGAACCGGGTTGGCGCCGGTGCTTACCCTGTTGTCCAGGCCGCACCAGCCCACGAACTCCCCACTGCTTTTCAGGAACAGTCCAAGACAGAGATGAAACAGCCTTCCCGGTGAGTTCCTTCTGTGGTTTTCCATCATGCCGGTAATCTTCTCCAGAGTTTCCTCTGCTTCCGTTTTACCTGCCGGGATGGTCATGGCGTCCTCCGGCACCGCTTCACGGAGGATCAGGCTGGAGGTTTCCATTCGGACCGTCTTCATTTTCCATGTTCCTTCCGTTGTTGCCGGTAGTATAACCCCAGGGCTTTGAAACATTGGTTTTTCGAACCATTCCGGGGACTCAGGTGATATATTCGCCAAAGAGAATTCCCCTGAAAGGCGGAGATCATGGCAAAGGGACAGGACATCAGGAAGAACGTGAAACAGAAGCCGGAGAAAACACTGAAGGAAAAGCGCAAGGAGAAGAAGGCGAAAAAGGGCAGATAGAAGCTTATCTTAACTGATATCAGTATCATCTGAGGCGGCGGCACAGGCTTCACCGGTGCTGTCCGGCGGGAATCTTTATTAGAGCCGGGGAAGCGCCGGGGTCCCGAAGGAATCCCTGAAAAGACCCGGGGAGACCATTGATGACATGAAGGATGGTGAAACACTGAAGGGGACAGCAGCCGACAGGGGCCGGAACCGCAATGATGAAGGGTCCGACCGGGGCGGAATAACATGACTTCCTTCCTGAGCAGATATCCCGGGCACACCACATGAACAGAAGCGGTTCGCATTTCGGAGTATATCTGGGCACCTTTGCCGCGATGTTCTTCTGGGGCATCTCCTTCGTATGGACGAAGATGGTGTTCGAGTACTACGGCCCCTTCACCACACTGCTTTTCAGGATAGTCATTTCCTCAGTGCTCCTTACTCTCTACGCCAGGGTGGCAAAGAAAAGCGAAAGGGTCCACAGGAAGGACTGGCCGATGTTCTTCCTGCTGGCCTTCCTGGAGCCCTTCTGTTACTTCATAGGGGAGAGCTTCGGCCTGCTTCTGGTATCCTCTACACTTGCCTCCATAATGATAGCCCTGATACCGGTGGTCTCCCCGGTGTTCGCCTACATGTTCTACAGGGAAAGGCTCACCGCCATCAACATTTTCGGCCTGCTCATATCATTCCTGGGGCTGGGGGTTTTCACCATGACCAGGAACGCCAGACTGGAGGCATCCCCGGCGGGGCTGGCCTTCCTTCTCTTCGCGGTGGTATCAGGGATGGGTTACAGCATAGTGGTGAAGAACCTTTCCCACAGGTACCGGCCCCTCACCATAGTACGAATACAGAACATGATAGGGGGCATATACTTCCTGCCCTTCATGATAGGCTTTGAGTGGAGGGACACCATGGCGGCAAACCCCCCCGCCGGGATCATACTGAACCTGGTAATGCTGGCTGTTTTCGGCTCTTCGCTGGCCTTCATACTGGTTACCATCGCCATAAGGGAGATAGGCATAAGCAGGACCAACATCTTCACCAACATCATTCCGGTGATAACAGCGGTCTTTGCCTACATACTCCTCGGCGAGAGCTTTTCCGCCAGGAAGGTGGCGGGAATGGCGATAATCCTCGCTGGAATATTCCTGTCCCAGATACGAAGACGGGCCAGACAGAAGGTCATACACGAGAGGTAAAAAAATGCCCCCGCCGGGATGGCGGGGGCAGTGCTGACCCTGCGTCAGGCCTGGTACTGATAGTCTCCGAAGGCAAGCAGGGGATAGAAAATTATGGGAAGGAAGAGCATTCCGATGGCGAAACCGGCTCCCTGGCCGAACCTTTCCGCCAGAGATACAATGGTAACTATTCCAATGATAATATTCGCCACTGGAACGATGAAGAGGATGATCCACCATTCCGGTTTACCGGCCACCTGAAGGAAAACGATGACATTATAGATCGGTATGATCGCCGCCCAGCCGGGTTTGCCTGCCTTTTCAAATATTTTCCACTGGCAGATGATCATGAACAGGCCAACCACTATACCAATTATCATCATGGGCATAGCCACGAGCGCCGCCTCGGCGCCGGTAACCTCCGACTGCCTGGCGAAGGCGGTTCCGGTGAAAAGCAGCAGGATCAGGGCAACGGATGAAAATCCGAGAATTCTCTTCATCTTTGAAATCCTCCAGAAAAAGACCCCGTATGGCCGAGGACCCTCCCGGCCCCATAACCGGATAAAGGATAACTACCGATGCCGGTGCGGTCAATCGGCCCTTTTCACCTCGTATCCCCGTCGGTTCACGGGATCCCTCAGATCGATCCTCTGGAGCCTTCGGCTGTTGGTGACAACGTTTATGGAGCTGAAGGCCATGGCCATTTCCGCCAGTATGGGGTGCATCACGCCGATGATGGCAAGGGGCACCATGACGGCGTTGTAGAAGAAGGCCCAGAAGAGGTTCTGCCTGATCTTCCTGAAGGTCGCCCTGCTGAGCTTCACCGCCTTCACCACAGCGGTGAGGTCCCCCTGAACGAGGACTATGTCCGCGCTTTCGATGGCCACATCGGTTCCGGTCCCTATGGCAATTCCAACATCCGCCGCCGCCAGGGCCGGGGCGTCGTTAATGCCGTCGCCAACCATGGCCACCGGTTCGCCTGCACCCTGCAGTTTCCTTATCTCATCGGCCTTGCCCCCGGGAAGAACCCCGGCGATCACACGGCTGATCCCAACCTCCGCCGCCACGGCCTCGGCGGTCCTTCTGTTGTCCCCGGTTATCATCACCGGTTCCAGGCCGTATCCCTTCAGGGCTTCTATGGCCTGTCTGCTGTCGGGCTTTATGCCGTCGGCCACGGCTATCATTCCCGCAACTTCCCTTTCCTGAATTACAAGTATCACCGTTTTACCCCGGGCCTCCAGGCGTTCCTTCTCCTCCTGAAGCTCCTTCGATAGAGAGGCCCCCAGCTTTTCCCCGAGGCCGGTGGAGCCTACGCCAATGGTCTTTCCCGCAACGCTTGCCAGGCACCCTTTCCGGTTACCGCCCTGAATCCCACCGCCTCTTCAACCGCCAGGCCCAGGCTCCCGGCGTGTTCCACCACGGACCTTCCCAGGGGGTGTTCGCTGCCTGACTCCACCGAGGCTGCCAGGGAGATGATTTCCTTTTCCCCAAGGGCTCCGGCGGGGATGATATCGGTTACCACCGGCCTTCCCAGTGTTATGGTCCCGGTTTTGTCCAGAACGATGGTCCTTACATCCTTCATCACCTGAATGGCGCTTCCCCTCCTTATGAGAACGCCGTTCTCAGCACCCACACCGGAGCCCACCATGAGGGCGGTCGGGGTGGCAAGACCCAGGGCGCAGGGGCATGCTATCACCAGTACCGCCACCGCTGCAAAAAATGCCAGGCGCCGGTGCCCATGTCGGGATTTACCCAGGGAACCACACGGGAGGCCTGTTCCGCGATGGACCCGAAGAAACCCGGGAAGATCAGCCAGGCGGCCAGTGTTACCGCGGCAATGACTATCACCACCGGCACGAAGACAGATGTCACCCTGTCGGCGAACTCCTGTATGGGGATCTTCGACCCCTGGGCTTCCTCCACCAGCTTTATAACCTGGCTGAGGAAGGTTTCGGCACCAACCTTTTCAGCCCTTACATGGAGCAGACCGCTGGTGTTGATCGTTGCCCCTATCACGCCATCGCCGGGTTTCTTCTTCACAGGCATGGATTCACCGGTGGCCAGGGACTCGTCCACACTGCTGTCACCCCGAACCACAACGCCGTCGGTGGGTATCTTGCCACCGGGGCGAACCACCATTATGTCCCCGGGCTTCAGGCCGGTTACCGGGATGTTCTCTTCGGTGTCCCCCCGAAGGACGGTGGCCTCCTTCGCCCCAAGTGTGAGGAGTTTCTTTATGGCCATGGAGGCCCTGCCCTTTGCACGGGTCTCTATGTTCCTTCCGGTGAGGTGGATGGCCATTATCATGGCTCCTATACCGGCGAAGCTGGGGAAGCTGGGGCCAATGCCGTAGTGGTGAAGTACGGCCACCACACCGGTTGCAAGGGAGGAGAGCGTTCCCATGGCGATCAGGGCGTCCATGTTCGGGGCAAGGTGAGCCGCTGACCTCGCTGCGCTCCTTATGGTGGAAAGACCCGGTACGAACACCGCGAAGGCGGCCAGTATCAGTATGGAAACATCCATCACCCTCATGCCCAGGAACATATAATCAAAGAACATGTGGGGATCATCCAGATAACTATGGGTATGGTCACCGCCCAGGCCAGGATCATTTTCCTCCGGGCTTCCTTCATCCTTCTGTCATCCCTGGCCATGGGATCCTCCCCGGCGGATACGGCGGCTTCCACCATGCGGAACCCGGCGTTCTCCACCGCTTTTTTCAGGTCCGTTCCCGTTGCCCTCTCCGGCTGGTACTCAACCGACGCGGATTCCGTGGCCAGGTTCACCACCGCGGTTACCACACCGGGAACCTTCTTGAGTGACTTCTCCACCGAGGCAACACAGCTTGCGCAGTGCATTCCCTCTATCTTTACCGTTTTTTTCTCTGTGCCTTTGACCATTTTACCATTCCATTCGCCGGGGTCTACCGAATAACACTATACAGTGCCCGGGGCACGGTCAATGTCGGTGAAGGGTTACTTTTCCCCCGGAGGAAAACTATGTTTTCCGTTGCATGTTGTGAAACTCCTTACGGATCGAGGTACCGTGACTAAATACAAAAAGGTCCTTGTGGTGCTGAACCCCGTCTCAGGAAGGCAGTCCGGCGGTTCCCAGAAGAAGGAAATCCAGGTGGGTCTTCGCGATGTTCAGTACGAGATACGGGAATGGCAGGGGGGAGAGGGTCCCGGGGAATGGGCCGCCTCCGCTGCGGAGGAGGGCTTCGACCTGATCATCGCCGCCGGGGGCGACGGCACCGCCTGTGCGGTGGCCGATGGTCTGGCCAGGGCCGGCTCATCTGTTCCCATGGCCCTCTATCCAAGCGGTTCCATGAATTTCCTTGCCGGGGAGCTGGGGTATCCCGACGACACCGGGGAGGTGATCCCATGGATACTCGGTGGTGATGCGGTGAGCTGCGACGCCGGTTATGTGGAGGAGTATGACAGATATTTCCTGATAAGTGTTTCAGGGGGGCTTCACGCGGACATAGTGGAGGACACCCCCCGGCGTTCGAAGAGGTACCTGGGCTGGCTGGCATATGTCTACCATGGCATCCCCATACTCTTTTACGGCAAGTGGTACCGTCTCCTTGTGAGGATCGACGGCAGAGTACACCGCTGGAAGAGCAACGCAATGATAATTCTTAACATGGCTTCGTCGCTGCCGGGAACGGAATCCCTTCCCGGTCGTGTCTGTTCCACCGACGGGAAGCTGGATGTCCTGGTGAACAGGAAGGGCAGTTTCCTTGACCTGATCAAACTGTACATCGGGAAGCTCCTGAAAAGGAAATTCAAGCTTCACAAGCTGGCCTGGGGCCAGGGAGGGGAAATAGAAATTCACTCACGACCGCCGATGCAGCTCCAGATGGACGGCGAGTCCATAGGGAAGACCCCGGTCACCATCAAGATCCGGCCCGGTGCGGTAAAGATGGTGGGGGAGGTCTAGAAGGCGGTCTTTATGGCCCCCCAGGTGTTGTGGGTGAAGGCCTGGCTTATCTCGAAGGCAAGCCTGGCGATGTGGAAGTTTTCAGAGGGGTCGGTGTAGCTCCAGAAGATGCAGTCGAGATCCTCGCTGTGGGCAAGGCCGTAGGACTCATAGGGGGTTATGGGGAACTGGGCGTACCCCAGGTATTCCAGGCTGTCATCGTTCCAGAGGTAGAACCATATCCCCTGGGCGCCGTAGGAGGTAACCGCCACACCCAGATCACCCTCCCAAGGGAAAACTGTGATCCCCGAGAGCTGACCGGTGGTTTCCGGCACGCTTAAAACATCGAAGGGAGTGTACTCGGGAATGAACCTTATGATGTTCTGATACCCCTCCGTTATCCAGTGAAAACCGCCGTGGAAATCCATTCCCCTTCCCTCGTTGAAGGACGGGTCGAAGACAGTGTTCCAGGATGCTCCCCAGTTGATGGTGTAGAAAAGGTCGTTGCCGCCCCAGTCGTTGGTGTAGAAATGCTCGGAACCGGCTGGCTCCGGGTCGAAGGAGACGCCGAAACAGCTGGTGTTGGCAGGGTCGAGGTCCACGGTGAATGAAACCGTGCCGGTGGCGGGAGAATACCCGTTTATGATACCGGCGGTGTTGTTCACGCCGAGTATCCCCGTTTCCTCTATCATGTAAAGCCCCAGGGCCCGGCCGTCCGCCGGGAAGGAACTCACCAGCGTGAGGCTTATGTCCGCCGTGGATTCCCGAAGGACCCCCTCCGTCGGTGTCTGGACAGCTCCCCCGTTGCGGCCGGTAAGGGATGTGGCGATGAGTGCCAGGATCATTAAAAGGTACATTTCTCCCCCTTTTGTTTTGATGACCGGGGCAGGGATGAATGACGGGTTTTCCCCGGGAAAGCCATTTATTGGCGGCTGAATATTAATCTGGTGGTTTACCGCTGCCGGGTCAACCCGGGGTTCATCACGGTGTTGCAGAAACCGGCATTGGGCGGGGAGGAAGCCTTCATTATATTTCCCGACTGTCAACCATTTAACCGGCCGCAGGATGCGGTTTTTGTTTTTTCCGGGAGGTACCCTTGAACGGAGAACTCATACTTGTAATAAACACCGGATCCACCACCACGAAGTGTTCCATATACTCCATCGCTGACAGCGGGGGTATCGGTTTCCTCTGCGGCAAAACCATAGAACACCCCGATGACATGGTGCACCGCTTTCCCAGCATTAGCGCCCAGGTGGACCATCGTGAGGATCTGGTCCGGGAGTATTTCAGGGAGAACCTCCCCGACGGCGCCATAGTGGCCGGGACCGGCGCCCTTGGGGGAATGCTTCCTCCTGTCCCCAGCGGTCTGATCGAAGTGAACCCGGAGCTTGCCGATTACAGCCTTAACACCCCTGTTTATCAGCACGCCTCCAATCTGGGAGCCCCCCTGGCCTACAGGATCGCTGAAACAATGGGCTCCAGGGCATTCGTGGCCGACCCCGTGGGAGTGGACGAGATAACCCAGATAGCAAGGATATCCGGCGTTCCCGAGCTGCCCCGTTTTTCCTATGTGCATGCGCTGAACATCCGTGCAACGGTACGCAAGGCCGCTGAACAGCTCTCCCTGGGCTTTGACAGCATCAGGTGTGTTGCATGTCATCTCGGCGGAGGATACTCCATAGCTCCCTTTGCCCGGGGCAGGATAATCGACAGCGACAACCGCATGGAGGGCGCGCCCTCACTCCGGAGAGGGCCGGGGGCGTGCCTCCGATACCCCTCTTTGAGGCCTGTTTCTCCGGCAGGTACACCAGGGAGCAGCTTTTCAAGAAGCTCTACGGCGCAGGGGGGCTGTACGCCTACCTGGGTACAAAGGATGTCCGGGAGGTGGCCAGGCGTTCCGAGAATGGGGACGGCTTCGCCAGATTCATTTACGACGCCATGATCTACCAGATATGCAAGGAGATAGGCTCCATGGCCTCGGTGCTGGATTTCGACCTCAACGCAATAGTGGTAACCGGCGGGGTGGCCAACGCCGAGCACCTCAGGCGGGAGATAACAGGGAAGTGCGGAAGGCTGGCCCCGGTGCTGTTCTTCCCCGGGGAGAACGAGAACGAATCCATAGCAATGGCGGTCAACAGGGTGCTCAGGGGTGAGGAAACCCCCCTGAGGTGGCCCGACTGTGTTCTCACCGGTAAAAACGTTGATCCTCTGTTCGAGTACCGTGATCCCGAAGGGGAGTTCTCCCCGGTACCATTCGCAGTAAGGGAGGGAATATGAGCATAAGGACATACAGGGACCTGCTGGAAGCGGTGAAGACCCTTCCGCCCCTCCCTGTGGCGGTGGCCGGAGGCGCAGACCCCAGGGTGATAGACAGCCTGAAGAAGGCCAGGGAAATGGGTTTCGTGGGCAGATGCTACCTGGCGGGTCCCGGGGACGCCATAGAAAGGATCCTGGCAAGTTCCGAAGAAGACCCGGCCTTCTACACGGTGATCCACTCGGAAACCGACCAGGCCATGAGCGCCGGGGCGGTCCGGGCTGTGCGTGAGAACGGCGCTGCCATACTGGTGAAGGGCACGGTGAAATCCGAAGCCTACATCAGGGCCATTCTCGATTCCGAAACCGGGATCAGGGCTTCGTCGGTGCTCTCCAATCTGAGCCTCTTTGAGATGCCTTCCATGAAAAGCTTCCTGGCGATCACCGACAACGCCATACTCATCGACCCCGACCTCCGTGAGAAGGCCGCTGTGATAAAGAACACCGCAGTGCTCTGGAAGGCCCTTGGCATAGAGCCGGTACGGGTGGCCGCCCTTGCGGCGGTGGAAACGGTGAATCCCCGGATGAAGGCCACCGTGGACGCAGCTTCCCTTGCGGTGATGTCCGCCCGGGGGCAGCTTCCGGGCTTTGTGGTGGAGGGGCCCCTGGGGTATGACGCGGCGATATCCGCTGAGTCCGCCTCTTCGAAAAAGCTTACAGACTCCCGGGTATGCGGCAGGCCTGATATGATACTGGCCCCCAATCTGGAAACCGCTAATTCCCTGGGAAAGAGCTACAAGTTCCACGGCGGCGCCGTGTGGGGGGGCATGGTATTCGGAGCATCGGTTCCGGCGGTTCTGAACTCCCGTTCAGACGACGGCACGAACAGACTTAACTCAATGGCCATTGCCAGGGCGGTGGCCCATGGCTCCACCCTGGAAGGCCGGCAGAAGTGAATAACCCTATAACACAGACAAGGCAGGCGCAATGAACACCTACACCATGATAATAATGGGGTATTTCGTACTGATAGTCATTCTGGGGCTTCTTACCCGGAAGGTGGCCAGCAAGTCCGCAAGCGACTATCTGATAGCCGGCAGGAACCTTGGAACAATGGTCTGCGCCATCGTGGTAGCCGCGGAATGGCTCGGGGGAATGAGCACCATTGGTGTGAGTGAAAAGGCCTTCAACACCATGACCCTTCAGCCCATTCTCTACAACATATCCACCGCCATAGGAATGGTGGTGATAGGGTTCACCGTTGCAGCCCACTACCGGCGCAAGGATGTCCACACGGTAAGCGAGATGATAGAGACCCTCTTCGGAAGCCAGGCAAGGTCGGTTTCCGCCGTTGCCTTCCTCATTGCCTACATAGTTCTCGCCTATGTTCAGCTTCAGACATGCGCCAGCGTGATGGCCCCCTCTTCGGCGTAAGCTGGAACTGGGCTGTGGCAATATCCGCTGCTCTGATAATGGTCTATACCTATCTCGGCGGCATGCACGCCCTGGCAATGACCGGAATGCTCTACCTGGTGACAATGTTCCTGGGGCTGGGAACCGCATTTTTCATGGGACTCAGCAAGGTAGGCGGTTTCTCCGGCCTCAGCGAAACCCTTGTCGCACAGGGGGCTCCCACCAACCTCTATAATCCCTTCAGCGCCGGGCTTAACAGCGCATTCGCCCTTCTCCTGGGAGGTCTTCTAGGTGGAATGGCGGCCCAGGCAAGCATTCAGCCTGTTTTCGCCGCAAGGAATGTGAAGACCGCAAGAAGGGCGGCAATGCTCGCCGGTCTCATCGTTGCTCCCTTCGGAGTTATGACCGCCTTCCTGGGTCTTTTTGCCAGAACCGGCATCTTCTTTCCCGAGGGAACCGAGATCATAGGTAACACCGCACTCCCCACCCTCCTTCAGACCGCCACATTCATGCCTCCTGTTCTGGGTGGAATAGCCCTGGCAGGTGTGCTTGCGGCAATTCTCTCAACGGTGGGTCCGGTGAACTTCGCAGTGGTTACCATAGCTGCGAAGGACATCTATCACGGCATCATCAACAAAGACGCCGACGACGCCCGAATAATATCCACAGCCAGGAAGCTTGTTCTTCTTGTGAGCGTTATCACCGTTCCCCTGGCCATTTTCATGAAGGGGGCGGTGCTGGACACCGCCTACATTTCCTACGCCATAAGGGCCATCGGAGCCATAGTTATAGTTACCGGCCTTTACGCCAGAAAGCTTGTCACACCCCTTGGCGTGAAGCTTGCTTTCATAATAGGCACCATATCCGTCTTCATCACCATGATAGCCCAGCAGAGGGGCTGGTTCTCCATAGACAAGACCTACGGCGCTGTTGCGGCAACACTTGTGGTGATCCTTCTCTCCTCCCTCGGGGACAGACTGTTCCGCAGAAAGGCTTAATATGGAAACCGTTTCAGAGAAAGGTCTCATAGACGCTTCAAGGCTGATGATAGAAGGCGCCGCATCCGCGGGAGCGGATGTGTTCGTGGGATATCCCATAACCCCGGCGAACCTTCTCTATTCCTACTCCAGCCAGCGATTCCCGGTGGTGCTCCCGGCCCCGGATGAGATAACCACCATGCAGTGGATGAGCGGTTTTGCCGCCGCGGGGCGGCTTCCTGTCACCGCCACCTCCTTTCCCGGCCTCGCCCTTATGGTGGAGTCCCTGGGCATGGCCTTCATGATGGAGCTGCCCATGGTGATAATGCTGGTTCAGAGGCTGGGGCCGGCAACCGGTACCGCAACCTGCGGAGCCCAGGGGGACATCTCCCTTCTGAACGGCATCAACTCCGGGGGCTATCCTGTGCCAACCCTTTGCCCCTCCTCCTTCGAGGACTGCTACAGCCTCTCCGCAAAGGCGGTGGAGATGGCGGTAACACTCCGATCACCTGTCATACTGCTGTCCAGCAAGGAAATGGTCATGACACTGAAGAGTTTCGATCTTGGCCGGCTGAGCCCCGCTCACCCGGTCGAAAGACGGTTCTACCAGGGGACGGAACCCTACAGACCCTACCAGCCCGGTGAGAACGGTGTTCCACCCTTCCTGCCGGTGGGCTCCCGGGAGCATCAGGTTAGAATAACCGCCTCAACCCACAACGCAGATGCCGCACTTCAGCATTCCACCCCGGAGGCCCTGGCCAACACGGAGAGGCTCAGGTTCAAGACCGAGACCAATCTTCCCGGGTATACCGAGTTCGATTACACCCCGAGGATTCCGATACACTTATCTTCTCCTACGGCATAACCGCCGCCGCCGCCCGTGAGGCCGCTGAAACCCTGGGAAAACAGGGCAGACCGGTCTCGCTACTCACCGCGAAGACCCTTTTCCCGGTCCCCCCGGAGTACCTCAGGGCCACCGAAGATCACCCCAGGGTGGTTGTGGCCGAGGAGAACCAGACCGGCCAGTACAGGGAGATCCTCTTCGGAAAACATGGCAGGGAAGGGGTTACCGGAGTGAACGGGATCGGAAGGCTATTGACACCCTCCGAGATAGTTAAGGAGGTTCTGAAATGACAGGCCGCTTCCTCTCAACCGAAAACCTGCCTTTCTGCAAAGGCTGCGGCCACGGCCTGGTTGCCGGGGCCCTGGAGAAAGCCCTGGGCCGTATCGAAAACCTCGATCCCCGGGACCTTATCGTGGTTACCGACATCGGCTGCATAGGGATAATAGACAGACAGTTCAAAGCACACACGGTGCACGGACTCCACGGAAGGTCCACCGCCCTGGCAACGGGGATTTCCATGGGCCTTGACGACCCCGGAAAGAAGATCATCGTTTTCATAGGCGACGGCGGGGCAACCATCGGTCTGCAGCACATACTTGAGGCGGCCCACAGGAATGTTAACATGACAGTTCTGGTGCACAACAACATGCTCTACGGCATGACCGGCGGACAGCCCTCGGGGCTCACCCCCTGCGGCTTCAAAACTTCCACCATGCCCGATGGCAGACCCGACGGCGGAATGGATATCTGCAGGCTGGCCTACAGCGCCGGCGCTGCCTGCGCAAGAAGGCTCTACGCCCTGGGAGATATTACCGATGCCCTTGAAGAGGCTCTCCTTGTGCCCGGGTTTTCACTTCTTGAGGCGGTGGAGATATGCCCCAGCTACGGCGTGAAGTTCAACCCGGGTAAAAACTTCAGGACCTCACCGCCGACGCCGGTCTTGAGCCTGTCATACTTCGCAACGATCCCCGCCCCCCCTTCACAGCCGGTGGAAGAACGGAGATACCCTCCCTGTTCCAGTCGGTTAAAGGGGTTCCCCTCCAGTACCGCCACGGGCTTGAGGGAAGGCTATCCCTGATACTTGCCGGTTCCGCCGGCGAGGGAGTGCAGTCCACCGCGGAGATACTGGCGCTGGCCGCCATGTCAGCCGGGCTTTCCGTTACAAAGAAGGGCAGCTATCCGGTTACCGTGGGCGTTGGGTTTTCCCTAGCTGAGCTGATAATATCAACCGGTGAGATCGACTTCACGGGCATTTCGGAGATAGACGCCGCTCTCATTACATCCTCCGACGGCCTCCAGAGGGGTCTTCCGAAGATAGCCTCCATGAAAACAGGCGCCGTTTATCTGGACTCTTCCCTTGAGACACCATCCTCCGGAGCCGATTTCCTCATCAGGGATTACAGAAGCCCCCTCGGACCCAGGAGCGCATGCCTGCTCTCCGCGGCGCATCTTGTGAAGCGAACCGGTATCATTCCAATGGAGGCTTTCCTGAAGGCCCTGGCCGGTTCCAGGGCAGGCAGGGCGGTGAAGGCGGAAAAACTTATGGAAGCCCTTGAGAAGATCGAGGCGGTGGAACCATAAGAGAGGGTAATACCTCCGGTATGGACATATATGTGGACGCCGACGCCTGCCCGGTAAAAAGGAGATATATCGTGTCGCCGGGAGATATGGCCTTGATGTGATACTGGTGTCCAATTCCTGGATGAGGACACCGGAGGCCGGCTGGATCAGGCTCGTTGTGGTGAAAAGCGGGCCTGACGAGGCGGATGACTGGATAGAGGAGCATGTCCAGGAAGGCGACATCGTGGTGACCGGGGACATACCCCTGGCAGCCCGATGCCTGAAAAAGGGGGCGCAGGTCCTGGGCAACACCGGAAGGCCCTTCACCGAGAATAACATAGGCGATGTCCTCTCACTGAGGAATCTTCTGACGGACCTTCGTGAACAGGGAATGATAACCTCCGGACCGGCCCCCATGGCAAAGAAGGACCGGTCCAGGTTCCTTCAGGAACTGGACAAGATGATAGTTCACACTGCGTTGAAAATGAAAGAAAGCCCTCTGTAAACCCTCTGGCATCATGAAAGCTCCCCCTTAACGGATAATCCGTCTGTTGACTGGCACGATTTCCGTATATATTCAAAGAAGTAGTGGCGGTTTTTCCTCGGAAAAGAGGCGTCCGTGTCAGGGGTCGTTTTTACAGCCCTCGCCATCTGCTGCGCTATCTTCGGTTCTTCCAACGAAGGCCGCGAGGGGGGAACAATCTTAGCCTGGGGTCACGATTGCTGGGGTCAGTGCGAACCTCCCGAGCCCAACAATGGTTACATCACCGTGGCCGCCGGGGGTTTTCACAGCCTTGGCCTGAAAACCGACGGCTCCATAGTTGCATGGGGACGGAACGATTTCAGCCAGTGCGACATTCCCCTTCCCAACAGCGGCTATGTGGACATATCCTGCGGCAACTACCACAGCATGGCCCTCAGGGCCGACGGCAGCATAGTCGTATGGGGATGCGATTCCTACGGGCTTCACAGTGTTCCTGAACCCAACAGCGGATTCACCGCCATCGCCGGAGGCGGCGGATTCTCAATCGCCCTGAGGGAAGACGGCACGGTGGAGGTATGGGGATGCAACAATCACGGCCAGTGCGAAGTGCCGGAACCCAACAGGAACTTTACCGCCATATCCGCTGGGAACTTTCACTGCATCGCCCTCCGTGCCGACGGCACAATTACCGCCTGGGGAGAGAACGGCGAGGGGCAGTGTCATCTTCCGGTGCCCAACATTGAGTTCACCGCGGTCTCAGCAGGCGGGCTTCACAGCATGGCCCTCAGGGATGACGGCAGCATAGTCGCATGGGGATATGATCTATACGGTCAGTGTGACGTGCCTGAACCGAACACCGGTTTCGTGCAGATCGAATCGGGGAACAAGCACAACCTCGCAATAAGGTCCGACGGGAGTCTCGAGGCATGGGGCTACGACAACTGCGGCCAGTGCCAGGTGCCCAGCCCGAACCAGGACTATCTGGGAGTTTCAGGGGGAATGTTCCATACCCTGGCGCTGAAGCCCGACGATTCCGGGATCATACATACGATTTCAGAGCAGTCTTCCGTGGCCTTCCCCAACCCCTTCATCGACCTTGTAACCGTGGTTTTCACCGACCAGGCCGGGGAACCTGTAACGGTCCATGACCTCTCAGGAAGGGTCGTTGCGTCCCCCGGGGCGGTGCCCGGTGATAACGGGGGCATCTCAGTGAAATGGGACGGCACCGGCCCTGGCGGAGGCAGGCTTTCACCGGGGGTTTACTTCATCAGGGCCACGGGGCCCGGTGCCACCATGGTACGGGTAATACTGTTGTAGCCCGAAAGAACCGAATTCTACCGGAATGGTATATATTAATCATGAAAGGTCGGCATCCATTCCGGGTGCCGGTGACAGGGAAGCACCAATGGAAGGAGAACCCTTGGAAAAGGCAAAAGCTGGAGACAAACTGGTGTGCGCCGAGTGCGGTGTGGAACTCGAGGTCACAAAGAGCTGCGGTTGTGATGACTGCGAGATAATCTGCTGCGGCAAGCCCATGGAAACCGTTAAGAAGCAGGGGGGATGCTGCTGCTGCAGCTGACCGCCCTTCGGACCTGATAGAAGGGGCCGTCTCCCTGCGGCCCCTGTTTTTTCCCCGGCGGACCCGGGGTTCAGCCTGTAATTGAACGGCACTATCATTCCCGGGAGGAACCAATGAACCTCCATAAACTGCCCGATCAGATACCAGTGGTTCTCGGCGGACTCCTGGCGGGGAAAAAGAAATATTTCGCAAAAAGCCTTGAGAGCCGCTCCTTTCGGGAGATCGTAAGCTCGATGAAGCTTACCCTTCCGGGAAAGATAACAGAGGGCACCTTCGAGGTGAACGCCCTGTCGGAACACCGCCGCCTGGATCCGGCATACAGGGTGGAGAAATGGCTGGGGGGTGATCATCCCACATTCATCTATCACCACGGCAACGGCGAAAGGCCCTTCGACTACGGCCTGGGAGTGAAGAACACCTTCTACAACATCCTCGTCCGGGAGAAGGACTCCATCGAAGCCAACCTCATATGTGTCAGGGCGCCCTATCACAACTGTTCCATACGGGACTATCAGGAAAGGATGCTCCACATCGGGAACTTCATGGAAATGGTCTCAACCGGGGTGGTGCTGATCCAGGGCCTTGTGGAGCTTCTCAGAAAATCAGGGGAGGGTGAGACCATCGTCTGCGGAGTAAGCCTCGGGGGATTCGCGTCGAACCTTCACAGGAGTTTTTTCAACAGCGCCCGGGGGTATGCTCCCCTCATGGCGGGAACCCTTCTGGGTGAACTCTTCGTCACCAGCAGCTACCGGCGCCTCACCTCATCCCGGGCCCTTCGGAACAGGGACCGGCTTCGAAGGCTGATGAATTTCAGGGAAGAGTTCCTGCTCGTGAAGGATGACAATGTGTTCCCCCTTCTGGCAAGGCATGACGCCTATGTTGAATACAGGGTCCAGAAGGAAGGCTATGGCACCCATCCGGTCAGCACCATCGACGCCGGCCACATAACCGGAGCCCTCAGGGCGGCGGAGCTCAGGGAGCACCTCCTGTCCGTCCCGGGAAGGATTAACCCCTCCTGACTCTGGAGAAGTCACTAAGCTATTTATATATATTTAGATAATAATAGGGGTTGCAAATGTGGTGTGTTCCCTGTATAATCTTCAATGGTTTCGATACTCATAACGAAGGGAGTCAAAGACCATGAAAAAGGATAAGAAACCTGAAGAGGGCACCATAAAGGGAAAGGACCTGGGAGAGATACTTGGCCGATGCGTATGCACTTCCTGCGGTCACGTTGATGAGAAGCCCCATTCCGAGTCCTGCCTTAACAGGAAATGCCCGAAGTGCGGCAAGGAAATGGTGCGGGAGTAACAGGCGCATTGCTTCCCCGCCATCCGTTGTGTATTTGTTTGTTCTGAAGAACTCATTTCCTTCAAAACGACAGGGGGCACAGGATGAGATCGGATTCCCGCACGGTTATCCACGCAGAAGTTCTGTACGACGGCGTTACCAGCCACGAAAACCGTTCCGTGGTGGTGGAAGACGGCATCATAACCGATGTGGTCAGTGGCAGGCTTGATCCAGATTTTTCAGGGTTCGTCACACCTGCCTTCATCGATGCCCATTCCCACATAGGGATGGACCGCGAGGGTGAGCCCTGGACCGAATCCGAGACCAACGATGTCCTCGGCCAGATACTTCCGGTGAACGATCCACTCAACAGCATCTATTTCGATGACAGGGCCTTCAGTGACGCGGTGGATTTCGGCGTTCTCTACAGCTGTGTGGTTCCCGGAAGCGGAAACCTCCTGGGGGGCAGGGCGAAGGTGATAAGGAACTTCGCGGCGAACAGGAAAACCGCCGAGATAAAGGACTATGGATACAAGATGGCCCTGGGTTTCAACCCCAGGTCCACCACCGAATGGAAGGGAGACCGCCCCAACACCAGAATGGGTATCTATGCCCTCCTCGAACAGAAGCTCTCCGATGTGGTGAGCAAGAGGAAGAAGGCTGACCTGAAGAGGCGGAGGGACCTTCACAAGCTGAAGCAGGATGCCGGGAAGAACTCATACACCCCTGAGGATATCGAATTTCAGAACTCTTTGATCGAAGAGGAGTACACCAACACCTTCAGCCCTCCGGAGAATGCCCTCCTGGAGCTTATGTCCGGTGAAAAAACAGCGAAGGTCCATGTACACAAGGAAGACGATGTTCTCTATCTGATAGAACTTGCGGAAAGGTTCGGCATCAGGGTCACCGCCGACCACACCTGCGATGTGTTTCACACACAGATCTTCAACGAGCTGGCCCGGGCTGAGATCCCGGTGGTTTACGGCCCCATGGGGTCCGTTGGATACAAGGTGGAGCTGAAGCACGCTTACTATCAGAATGCCGGGCTGTTAATGAAGTCCGATGCGTTCTATGGCCTTATGACCGACCACCCGGTAATCTGGACGCCCTTCCTTCGGGACAGCCTGAAGTTCTTCCTTATTCAGGGCATGTCCCCGGCGGACGCCATATCCCTGATAACACTGCGAAACGCCAGGATACTCGGTCTGGACCCTTCGCTGGGCTCGGTTGAGAAGGGCAAGACCGCAAGCATCGTTGTGTGGAACAGGGATCCCCTCAGTCTTGCGGCATTTCCTTCAATGGTAATGGCCGAGGGGGAGGTTATCAGGTCTTAGCTTCGGGAAGGGTGAATGTGAACACGGTGCCCACACCGGGGCTGCTGGTGAATCCCACGGAGCCCTGAAGGATCTTTTCTCCGAAGAGCTTCATTGACCATGTCCCGAAACCCCTTCCGGGGCCTTCCTTGGTGCTGAAGTTGCGCTGGAAAACCCTCCGGGCAGCATCGGCGGGGATAAGGGCCGTGTTGTGAACCGAGAAACTTGTTGCGTCGTTGCCGTGAACACCGCTCACCGTTACGGTACCACCTTTTTCCGTTGCTTCCAGGGCATTGATTATCATGTTCATCAGGATCCTGGAGAGCAGCGAAGGGTCGGTGAAAACCTTCCTGGAGGGCAGCGGTTTCCTGAAGATCAGGTTCTTGCCCGCCGCCGCCGGGTGTTCCCTGAAGAAAAGCTCCATTTCATCCATGAACTCCTGCAGGATAACCTCTTCCTTCGCCGGTTCGTATTCGGACCTGTTCTCGGCGGAGATGCACCGCTGTATCTCCACCTCCCTGGCCAGGCGGAAGGCGGTGTTCCTCATTATGGAAGCCAGATATGAGGGGTGTTCAGCTTCCAGAAGCTCCCCGGCCTGGAGCAGAAGGGTGAGCATATTGTTCACATCGTGGAAGAAGGTTCGTTCAAGGGCGGCCATCCTCTGGCTGAATGACACATCCTGAAGGAAGATCATTATGAAGGGCTCTTCCCTTATCTGAATGTGCCTGGCCTTTACAAGAAAGGCAAAATCGGCCTCTTTGCCGTTCTGTGTTGTGGTGAGGGCGCACAATCTTTCCGCGGGACCCTTCTCGGCAAGGGCGGCCACAATGGCCAGGCTGCGCCGCAGGTGGAACAGAACCTCGTGGTTCCGCAGCCCCCGGGCTGGTCATTGCAGTGCACGCAGTGAAGGGCTTCACCGGGGCGGCTCCCGAAAACCGAGACTGGATCGTCGATACCCAGCAGTCTCATGAATGAATCGTTCAGGGAGAGGATCTGTCTTTCCTCGTTCAGCACCGCCAGAAGACCGCAGACCGTGTTAAGCAGCCCGGAAACCAGGGAACTCTCACCAACGAACCTGATCTGTTCCTCAAGATGCTCCGGTTCCGCCCGGGCCGCCGGAGCGAAATGGGTACCTTCGGCCATTGGATATTATCCTTTCCCCATGATCTGCTCTTTAATAATTGAACACTGCTTCCTTCAAGTCAATGGCGGAGTAATCCGCAGAAGCCCCGCAAACGGGTTTTATCAACATAATACTGAGTAAAAATGATTACTGATGAAGGTAACACAGAGGGGATATACCGAACCCCTTGCGCATTGAAAACTTTTGCACCATATTAAAGCCATGGCGAAGGAAGCGCGGCAAGTAGTTTGTCGAACCGAGAGCGCCTTTACTGGAGAACACAGACCGGACATAGAAACTTGGCCGGCTGGTGTTCACCGAAACTGTATTGGACTGCAAAGAATGAAAATGTATGTAGGGAACCTGGCGTTCTCAGTTACCGATGGCGAGCTCGAGAATCTCTTTTCAGCCTGTGGCACCGTTAAAAGCGCCCAGGTGATCACCGACCGCGATTCCGGCAGATCAAAGGGATTTGGTTTTGTTGAGATGTCAAGCGCATCCGAGGCCGAGGCAGCCATCGACAAGTTCGACGGCTACGAGCTCAGCGGAAGAAGCATCAAGGTCAACAAGGCAAAGCCCAGGGAAGACCGCCCCGCCAGGTCCAGATACTAAGAGCATAAGCTCCATAAAGAAGGGGGTCGGCGTTTCGCCGGCCCCTTGCCGTATACAGGGAAGTATCAGATGGCCTCTACAGAGTAACTTCCGCTCCAGCTGCCGTAGTCCCAGCTGGTTACTCCATTGCTTTCCGTGCCCTGGTATTCTTCCTCTCCGGGAAGGATGGTAACCTTGACGACACCTGTTTCGTCGTTTTCAAGGACGCCGGCGTGGACCGCAGCGGTTGCCAGGTTGGAGTCATCGGTGTAGATGTCCGTTCCCCAGACCCCGCCGGTGGTGCTGCCCGTCACCTCGAAGTAAAGGACCTCGTCGGTGCGATCCCTGAAAGCCGTGAGGTTGCCCGGATCGGGAAGACCCTCGATTGGAGCTTCGCCGCAGCCCATGAGGATCATGAGAGCCGCCCCGAGGATGGTAAGTTTCATCGTCATTATTCCCCCTCTGTTCCGGGGAAGGAGATCTTCCCCTGTTGCAGATCACCGGTGACAGCCCGTAAAGAGTAATCGCCGGACACTTCGTGCATATCCTGATAATAATACAGGACAGCATAACCCGGGTCAACGGAATACAGCAACTAACCGGTGCTGGACCGCAGATGATCCCCATTCCCGGTAAGGGGCTTGACCGGGACCGGTTTTCCCTTGATATTAACTAAATGGTTAAACTATACAGTTAATGGAGGTGCAATGGCATCGGGGAAGGTTGACGAGAAGACGATACTGAAGGCCGCGGCCAGGGTTTTCGCCGAGAAGGGGTGGAGCGGGGCAAGGGTGGACGAGATCGCCGCCGAGGCCGGGCTGAACAAGGCCATGCTCTACTACCGCGTGGGAGACAAGGAAGAGCTCTACAGAAGGGTGGTGCTCCAGGGGCAGGAGCTGTTCAAAAGTTCCGTGGAAAGGGCGATTGCCGGTTCATCAGGCCCGGAAGAGGCGGTGAATGCCATCATTGAAGCCATAGCGATGAACGCAGGGGAGAACCGGCTTGTTCCCTCCATTATTCTCAGGGAGATCGCCGGGGGAGGGGCAACCCTTCCCGGTGAGGGCCTCGACGGGATAGGGAAGCTCATGGAGCTGATCAGGAACCTTATCAATGAGGGGGTGGAGAAGGGCGTTTTCAGGAAGATAGACCCCGGAGCCTTCAGTTCATGGTCATCGGTGCCGTGTTCACCCTGTCCCTCACCGGGGATATTCGGCGAAGGACAGCACCGGGTTCACCGGGGCCTGTCACCCCCGGCGAAATATCCGAGGCCGTGTGTAACATCCTAAAGGGGGGAATTCTTCGAGGAGGTGAGGAATGAAAAGGATCCTGTATGCATTGCCGCTGCTTCTTAATCTATCCTGTGGAACGGATGAAAACCTCTTTTCTGCCACTATGGAGATAGACGAGGTAAGCGTATCCGCCAGGGTAGGGGGGCAGATCACCGGGATCCATGTGTCAGAGGGGGACATGGTGTCCCGGGGGGATCTTCTTGTGAAGCTGGACGAAACGGAGTACCTGCTGGCCCTTTCCCGGGCGGAGGCGTCGCTCTCATCGGCGGAGGCCGGGCTTGAGACCCTTCTTCAGGGAACCCGGCGGCAGCAGATAGTTTCAGCTTCCGCCTCGGTGGAAGCCGCCAGGGCTGAAATGATCCAGAGGGAAACCGACCTCCTCAGGGCGAGGGAACTCTTCGCCGCCGGTGCTCTGTCGGAACAGAGCCTTCAGGCCGCGGAGACAGCTGCGGTGGCGGCGGCATCAAGGTACGACTCAGCTTTTCAGGGTTACTCCCTGGCCGCCGAGGGGGCCAGGTCAACTGAGATAAGGCGGCGGAGGCCGGCGTGGCCGGCGCCCTGGCCGGTGTGGAAATGGCCGGGAGTAACCTTGAGTGGACCGGTGTGACATCCCCGATATCCGGAAGGGTCACGGGGATCGACGCCCTCACCGGCGAGAACTTTCCTCCGGGAATGACACTGCTTACGGTTGCCCCTATGGACACCGTCAAGGTGGTCTTCTACATTCCCCAGCCTCTGCTTTCCAGGGTTGCTCCCGGGGATCCGGTTGAGGTTACCGCCGCCGGGGAGGAACCCGTTGCCGGTGTTGTTTCCATGGTGGCCTCCTCCGCGGAGTTCACCCCCTCTTCTGTGGAGACCCGTGAAGGCAGGACCAGTCTGGTCTACAGGGTGGAGGGCCGCCTGCCCAACCCCGGCGGGGTATTCAAGGGGGGGATGCCGGTGGACGCAAGACTTACGGAGCTTCAGTGACCGTCAGCTTAAAGGACCTGAAGAAGGCTTTCGGAAGTGTAAGGGCGGTTGACGGGATCTCATTTCATGTTGAACGGGGTGAGGTGTTCGGGCTGGTTGGCCCCGACGGCGCCGGAAAGACAACCACAATGAGGATGCTGGCGGCAATTCTTTCCCCGGACTCCGGCACAGCCTCCATACTGGGGCTGGACAGCGCCCTGGAAAGGGAGGGGATACACGACCGCATAGCATATATGAGCCAGCGTTTCGGCCTTTATCAGGATCTTACGGTAATGGAGAACATCCAGTTCTACGGGGACATGTACGGGGTTTACGGCAAAGAGGCTGAGGAGTCCATTGACAGGCTTCTTCACTGGAGCGGCCTTTCCCCCTTCAGAAAAAGACCCGCCGGGAAGCTCTCCGGCGGTATGAAGCAGAAACTCGGCCTTGCCTGCGCCCTGGTGCACACACCTGAGCTGCTCCTGCTTGACGAACCCACCAACGGGGTTGACCCGGTGAGCCGCAGGGAGTTCTGGGACCTTCTTTACAACCTCGTTGAGGAGGGTCTTAGCATAGTCCTCACCACCGCCTACCTCGACGAGGCGGAGAGGTGTCACAGGCTTGCCTTCATGGACCGGGGAAGGATTACGGCCACAGGGACCCCCGGGGAGATAACCGCCATGATTCCAGGCGGCGTGGAAAGCTTCCCATCGCCTGAACCTTTGGGGACTCGGAGAGGATAGCCGCCGCCGGCGGGATCTCCACGGTTTTCGGCAGCGAAGTGCACGTAATGGGCGGGATCGATTACGATCAGATGAAGACTGCCCTGGGCAGGGATGTGGAACTCCGCAGGATAGATCCCTCGGTGGAGGACGCCTTCGTTTACCTCTCGACGGTGTCCAGTGGCTGAACACGCCGTGGTGCTTCGGGACCTCACGAAGAAGTTCGGTGATTTCACCGCGGTGAACGGCATCTCCCTCACTGTGGAGAAGGGAGAGATATTCGGCTTCCTGGGGGCCAACGGCGCCGGCAAGTCCACCACCATAAGAATGCTCTGCGGAATACTGAGACCTACCTCCGGAAGGGGAATAGTGGGTGGTGTGGACATAACCCGCACACCGGAGAATGTGAAGGATTTCATAGGCTACATGAGCCAGAAGTTCTCCCTCTACGATGACCTCACCATAGGGGAGAACCTGGACTTCTACGCGGGTATCTACTCCGTTCCCGACAGGGAAAGGGCCATTGGGAAAGCCCTTGCCGACGCCGGTCTCACCGGAATGGGAAAGAAGCTCACCGGAAGCCTTCCCATGGGGTGGAAGCAGCGGCTGGCCCTGGCCTGCTCCGTTATGCACGGTCCCTCGATACTCTTCCTCGATGAGCCCACCTCAGGTGTGGACCCCAATACCAGAAGGAAATTCTGGGCGGGTATAAGGGAACTGGCCTCCAGGGGAACCACGGTGTTCGTCACCACCCACTACATGCTCGAGGCGGAGTACTGCGACAGGATCTCCATAATGAAGACCGGAGATGTGGTTGCCATGGGTTCGCCGGAGGAGCTGAAAGAGGGCGGAAAGACCCTTGAGGATGTTTTCATCTCCCTTGTGAAAAGGGGTGCAGAATGAATCCCAGGCGGGTAAAGGCAATCGCAAGGAAGGAATTCCTTCATGTTCTCAGGGATCCCAGGAGCCTGGGGATGGGCATCGCCATTCCTGTTCTGCTTCTGATACTCTTCGGGTACGGTCTCTCACTTGATGTGAGTAATGTGCCCCTGGCGGTATGGGACATGGACGGTTCAACGGTTTCCAGGGACCTTGCCCGGTCCTTCGTGAACTCCGAGGCCTTCAGCCCCGCCGGTGCCATTCACTCACACGAAGAGGTGGAGAACGCCCTTCAACAGGGGGAGGCCACTGCGGTGCTGGTGATCCCGCAGGATTATTCCGAAGGCTACGCCGGGGGGAAGGGTCAGAGCTTCAGTTCCTGGTTGACGGCAGCGACTCGAACACCGCAAGGCTTTCCATAATGTACGCCACCGGGATACTTCAGAGAACCGGTGCAGCCCGGCGGGGGGTAAGCATGATAAGCGCCTATAACCCCGCCATGGACACCACATGGTCCATTATTCCCGGTCTCATCGCCATCATCGTGAACGTGATAGCCGCCATGCTCACATCCCTCTGTGTGGCCAGGGAGTGGGAGAACGGCACCATGGAGCAGCTGGTCTCCACCCCGGTGCGGAAGGCGGAGTTCATACTGGGCAAGCTGGTTCCCTACTACTGCATAGGGATAATAGACATAGTGATAGCGGTGATAATGGCCCTTTTCCTCTTCGGGATACCACTGGCGGGGAGCATCTTCTCCCTTGCCCTGGTCAGCGGTGTGTTCCTCCTGGGAGCCCTTTCCGTGGGAATGCTCATAAGCATCTTCGCCGGTTCCCAGCTCCTTGCAAGCCAGCTTTCGCTGATAATCACCTTCCTTCCCGGGTTCATCCTCTCCGGGTTCGTTTATGACATCGGGGCAATGCCCGCCGCGGTGGCTCATTTCACCAGGATCATACCCGCCAGGTACTTCGTTTCCCTTCTGCGGGCCATCTTCCTGAAGGGTGTCTGGGGGCCTGCCCTCACACTGGACCTCGCCCTTCTTGGGCTGTTCACCCTGATCGTTCTGGGGGTATCAAGGCGCCGGCTTCACCTGGACCTGGACGGCGGAGGATGAAAGCACGAAGACTTCGGTTCATGCTGAAAAAGGAACTGCTTCAGACCTTCCGTGACCCCAGGATGCGGATGGTGATACTGGTGGTCCCGGTGTTCCAGACGCTGGTGTTCGGCTATGCGGTGACAACCGACGTGAACCGGGTGGAAACCGCCATAGTTGATCTGGCGTCCACCCCCGAGAGCAGGTCGGTGATAAGTGATTTCACCTCATCGGGGATATTCCTGCCCTCGGTGGTGGCAGATGACTACGCAACGGCATGGGCGGCGCTGGACCAGGGGGAGGTACAGGCGATGCTCTTCTTCGATCCACGGGGAAAGATTCAGGTGGTGACCGACGGCAGCAGGGGAATATCCTCCGGAGTTACCGCGGGATACGCCTCGGCCATTCTGTCATCCAGGAACGCTCCCCCCGTTGAACTCCGTTCCAGGGCCTGGTACAATCCCCTTCTGGAGAGCCGCAACTTCTACGTGCCCGGTGTTATAGCCATGATGGTGATGGTTATCACACTGATACTCAGCAGCATGGCGGTGGTCAGGGAGAAGGAGATAGGCACCATGGAGCAGATAATGGTGACCCCCATAAAAAGGTGGGAGTTCATAGTGGGGAAGACCCTCCCATTCGCCGCCATAGGCATGGTCAATGTGCTGGTGGTCAGTGCCGTGGCGGTGCTCTGGTTCAATATTCCCCTCAGGGGCAGCATTCCCCTTCTCATGCTGGCCTCTGTACTCTACCTGATGAACACCCTGGGTATGGGGTTGCTGATATCCACGGTGTCATCCACCCAGCAGCAGGCCATGCTCTCAAGCTTCTTCTTCATCTTTCCCGCCACACTGCTCTCCGGCTTTGCCTTCCCAATAGAGAACATGCCCGGTGCTATCCGTGCCCTGACACTTCTCAACCCTGTTCGCTACATGATGACGGTTCTAAGGGAGATCTTCCTGAAGGGCAACGGCCTGGAAACCCTCTGGCCGCAGTTTCTCGCACTGCTGATGCTGGGAAGCGCCCTGCTCGCAGGGGCTACCCTAAGGTTCAGAAAGACAATCTGACCCAATCCAAAGCCATCCGTAAATTTGACAAATAGATTCCATAAGACTAAACAGCACAACAATATAAGCATGCCCATGTTTTGATATAGGAATCGGTTTACTGCTTAAAAATACAAGGCATATGCAATCACTCCCCGGGAGTTCAGCTCACCGGTATTCTCAAAAAGGTTCAGAGAGCCCGGGCTGTTTCCCTTCCGAATGCTTCGCACTTATCCATTTCTTCTTCATCGGGGTTCCAGAGATTTTTCAGACCTGGAGATAGGATTTCGAAGCCGGCCTTTTCCAGCCATTCTGTGATACGGGGCACAGACTCGCCGCTCCAGCCGTAGCAGCCGAAGGCGGCGGCCTTTTTCCCCTTGAAGCGGAGCCCCTCTATCTCCTCAAGGATCCCGGCTGTGCCGCTGGTTATTCCCTTTCCGATGGTGGGAGAGCCCACTAGAACGGCTTTGGACCTGAAAACTTCTGTGATGATGTCGTTCTTGTCCGACTTGGGTATGTTGAAGAGCTTCAGGGTGATGTCCGATCTTTCCAGGTTGATCCCCCTGGCGATGCCTTCAGCCATTGTCTTCGTGCCCTCCCACATAGTGTCGTAGAGAATGGTCACCTGATTCTCAGCATAGCTGTCCGCCCATTCGAGATACTTCTCAACTATCTGAACCGGGTTGTCCCTCCATATGACGCCATGACTTGTGGCAATGATATCAATTGGAATGTGCATGGCCAGCACTTCATTTATCTTCTTCGTCACAAGGGAGCTGAAGGGAGTGAGTATGTTTGCGTAGTACTTGATGCACTCCTGCATCAGCTCAGCCTGATCGACCAGGTCGTTGAAGAGTAGTTCGGTGGCATAGTGCTCACCGAAGGCGTCGTTGCTGAAGAGCACATTCTCACCGGTAAGGTAGGTGGCCATGCTGTCCGGCCAGTGGAGCATGGGCATCTCGACGAAGACAAGGGTTTTTCCACCGCCGATGTCCATTGTGTCCCCGGTCTTGACTGTTTTGAAGTTCCAGTCCTGGTGGTACTGGCCCTTCAGGGATTTCACCGCATTGGCTGTACAGTAGATCGGGGTGTCGGGAATTTGCTTCATGAGCTCCGGCAGAGCGCCGCTGTGATCCACCTCGCCGTGATTCGCCACCACGAAGTCGATGTCCCCTGGATCCACCTCCTTCTTCAGGTTCTTCACGAATTCTTTGGCAAAGGGCTTCCAGACGGTATCAATGAGAACGATTTTATCACCCTGACGAGGTAGCTGTTGTATGTGGACCCCCTGTGTGTAGAGTACTCGCCGCCGTGGAACTTCCGTAGCTCCCAGTCAACCTTGCCTACCCAGGTTATGCTGTCGGTTATCTTCATTCCCATTACCTCCCCTTCCAAGGCCATCGGTAAATATGACAAATAGGTTTTATATAATCGTACATTATAACAATATATGCATTACCATGATGGGACGGAAGTGTCCGGTTGAACCGTGAAGGCTAATCCTCCTGAGAAGAGAGGGTGCCGGCCTTTCTCAGACCCGGAAAGAGCTTTAACCAGGTCGCAACCACTACTAGGGTCCCTATGCCACCGCTGACCACCGATATGACCGGTGTGAACAACTGGGCGACAAGGCCTGATTCGAACCCCCCGAGTTCATTTGATGAGCCGATGAAAAGAAAGTTCACCGCTGATACCCTTCCCCTCATGTGGTTCGGAGTGCGCATCTGAACAAGGGTCTGGCGTATTACCACGCTGACGTTATCGAAGAAACCAGTGAAGAAAAGCATGGCCCAGGAGAGCCAGAAGCTTTTAGAGAGACCGAAAACCACGGTGGCAAGGCCGAATGCGGCAACCGCGGTGAACATGGACCGTCCTGCCCTTCTCATGGGGGGTCTGTGGGCCAGAATGAGGGCCATTGCTATGGAACCAGCCGCCGGGGCAGCACGGAGCCAGCCAAGAACCTCCTCCGGGGAGAAGCCGAAGGGAGGATTGGTTATGATGTCCCTGGCGAAGATGGGGAGCAGGTAAACGGCGCCTCCGAGGAAAACCGCGAAAAGATCCAGGGATATGCTTCCCAGGATGAGCTTCCTGTTCCAGACGAACCTGATTCCCTCGATGACCTGTTTTACCATCTGTCCCCTGTGCGTTCTGGGAGCGTCTGGTATCTTCATGCCGGTGAGCAGCAGTATGTAGATAACGGTGGTCGCCGCACTGAACAGATATGCCGAGGGTATGCTTTTGGTAATTATGAAGCCGCCCACCGCGGGGCCCACCACCGCCGCCAGGTGAAACAGGGTAGTTCTCCATTTCACTGCACCTTCGAACTGATCCGCCGGAACCAGAAGGGGCAGCAGCGCCGTTCTGGCCGGAGTTGCCACACGGTGGAAGGTCGCGTCAAGGAATAGCAGCACATACATCCATTCGATGGAGCCGCTTCTGTGGCTGAAAACCGCCAGTGCCAGGGATGTAAGGGTTGTTCCCAGAAGGCCCGCTATCATGACCTTGCGGCGGTCAAACACATCCGCAAGGTAGCCCGCGGGAAGGGTGAAGAGCAGCATCGGAACCGCCTGGGCAAGGCCTATCAGTCCCAGCATCAGGGCCTGGTCGGTTCTCTGATACATCTCCCACCTATGGCGAGGCTCTGGGCAGCGGTGCCGATATGCACAAGTACACCCCCCAGAAGAAGGCTTCTGAAGGCTTTTATTCTGAATACCCCGTAGGGATCATGAGAGGATTTTCCCAAAGCTTGCCGTTGCCTTTCATCGTTATCAACCCAGCAACTATTGTGAAAAATGGCCCTTCAGGGAAAGGAGGGCCTTCGTGAATGACGATTGAGGTTGGCGTGGTGTGCATTTCTTTGCATTATTGTCTTAAGGATTTTTATTGAGGTGACAAATGAATGAAACTTCGAGTGGGTTTGACGGTGCCATGCTTCTTCAGGCACTTCTGGAGAATGCTTCAGACTGCATTTTCGTCAAGGATTCTTCTCTGAAATATGCCATGGTCAGCAGCTCCATGGCCACTCTGCTTGGAATGAAAAGGGCGGAAATCATAGGTAAAACTGACGATATGCTCTTCGGGCCGATCGCCGCTGAACAGATACGGCGAGAGGATATGAGGGTTCTAACAGGGGAAACAGTAAGGAGTATTTCGGAAATACCTGCACAGGATTCAGTCCACAGTTTCGAGACGATTAAATACCCTATACGGGAAGCTTCCGGGGAAATAGCAGGTATCTGCGGCATTGCCTGGGATATGTTGGAGTCCAGAAAGATACTGGAGGATCTCAAAAACAGGGAAGACCTCCTGAACAGGGTTTTCGACATACTGCCGGTGGGGCTGTGGTTCGCCGACGAAAGAGGAAAACTGCTCAGGGGAAACCCCGCCGGTGTAAAGATATGGGGTGCCGAACCACTTGTCGGCCCAGAGGAATACGGAGTTTTCAAGGCATGGCGCTATCCCTCCGGAGAGTTCATTCAGCCTGAGGACTGGGCTCTGGCCAGATCTGTTCAGCAGGGGGAGACAATCATCAATGAGCTCCTTGAGATAGAGGGTTTCGACGGCGAGAGAAAGATCATTCTCAACAGCACCGCCCCTGTTCTCGCTGCGGACGGCTCTGTAAAGGGGGCCATAATAGTCAACCAGGATGTTTCCAAAAGAATGCATGCGGAAGAGGCCCTTCGGGCAAGTGAAGAGAAGTACAGGATCATAGCGGAGAACACCGGCGACGTGATAACCATGATGGACATGGACCTGAGATTCACCTTCGTGAGTCCCTCCATTTTCCAACTCAGGGGTTATACCGTGGAAGAAGCCCTGGAACAGACCATCGATCAGGTCCTCACCCCTGAGTCACTGGAAATGTGCAGAAAGGTCCTTGCCGAGGAGATCCAGCGGGAAATGACCCCGGGCGAGCCCGGAAGATCGCGCACCCTCATACTTGAGGAATATCACAGGGACGGCAGAACATTCTTCAGCGAAGACACCCTGTCTTTCATAAGGGACAAAGGGGGCAGGCCCGTTGGAATACTCAGCGTTTCCAGGGACATCACAGACAGGATCATGGCGGAGAGGGAGCGGGACAGGCTGCAGAAACAGCTTCTCCATGCTGTGAAAATGGAGTCCATCGGCAAGCTTGCCGGGGGAATAGCCCACGATTTCAACAACCTTCTCATGGGTATCATGCACAATGTTCGCCTCTGCTCAGATATGCTGGGGGAAGGCCATGAGGCCGGGGTAACACTTGGCAGGATAGAGGAAGACGCGAAGCGTTCCGCCGGTCTGACAAAACAGCTGCTATCCTTTGCAAGAAGGGAGGCCATCACACCTGAAGTACTTAACCTCGGCCGAACCGTTGAAGACGCCCTCCGCATGCTGAAGCCCTTGATAGGGGAGGATGTCCAGCTGTGCTGGCACCCTTCCGTGGAAGATCTTTCAGTTCTTATGGACGTATCACAGGTGGATCAGATACTCTCTAACCTCATTCTCAACTCCCGGGACGCGATAAGCGACATAGGCTCCATTACCGTCTCGCTCGAGGCCGTTGAGCTTGAGGAGGCCTTCTGCAGCGTCCACAGCGAGGCAGAACCCGGTTCATACGCCCTTCTTACTGTATCTGACACCGGTAGTGGAATGGACAGCGAAACGAAAAAGCATATTTTCGAACCCTTCTTCTCCACAAAGACAGAGGTAAGTGGAACCGGTCTTGGGCTTTCAACGGTGTATGGTGCCGTGATGCAGAACGGCGGTTTCATAGATGTCTACAGCGAGCCCTGCTGCGGAACGGTCTTTCGTGTTTTCCTGCCGATCTGCACCTCCGGTGAGAACGGGAAGACACAGCTGAAGAAGAAAAAGTTCGCTCCCGGAAGCGGTGAAACTGTGCTGGTGGTGGAGGACGAGCCATCGGTGCGGGAAACAGTGTCCGAATTCCTAAGGCGTTATGGATACAATGTGATAGAGGCGGAAATGCCCGAAGAGGCATTCGCAGTGCTTAAGAAGCATACCGGCAGGATCGATCTCATCCTTACCGATGTGGTCATGCCGGGAATGACCGGAAGGGAGCTTGTTGAGCGCATTCAATCGGAGTTCCCGGGAATCAGCGCCATCTATATGTCCGGCTACACGGAAGACGCCATTATCAAAAGGGGAGTTCTCGCCGGGGACGTGGACTTTCTGTCAAAGCCCTTTTCACCGGAAGATCTCGCCATGAAGGTTCGCACGGTTCTCGACAGAGGGGATAGTACATGAGAAAGACCATTGCGTTGGTGCTGGCGGCAACCGCCGTCGCCCTTTCCTCCTGGCCTGTTGTGATCGAAGTTGAAGAGGAAACCCTCCTTGAGCCCATGGACATCCTGCTCCTTGAGTCCGGGGAGGTGATAGTTACCCTTGCCGGACCCTTCACAAGCCCTGAGATCATATGCATCGATCCCCGAGGATCAGTACTATGGCATAAGACTATTCTGCACACCGACGATATGTCCCGGGAATTTGAGAGCGGTGGCTATCTTGTTCCCATACAGGAAGGGTTCGCGGCGGCATTTCATTCTGAACCAAGGGCAACCGGGATCAACACGGATGTGGTTATAGCTGCCTTCGATAAAAGCGGTGAACCTCTCTGGACCTATATCCTCGGCCTGGATGACCAGGACAACTGGATGTGCAGCGATATGATAAGCTGCGCCGACGGCGGAGTTCTCATTATCGGCTCACCGGGCACAATGCTCCCCGGGGGATATGCACTGAAACTGGATTCTAATGGCGGGCTTCTCTGGATCACAGCGACTGATGTTATGGAGGAATACCCCGTTTCAGTCACCGAGAACTTGAACGGTGATTACATCTGCCTTCAATACGCCCCCTGGCTGGACCAAACAGTGCTTCAGCCGTTCTCCGGGGAGGGGGAGATTCTTCCTCCTGTGGCCGTGGCAACCGACGGAATAACACCACACACCATTCACGACCTTCAGGGTTCTCTCTGGCTTGTTTCCCGGGGGACAGGGGGGTTTCTTGACGGAGTGGGGCTGGACGAGGAACTGGCGGTGAACCGGGCGTTTTCGGCTGGGCTTCCCGGAAATACCATCATTCGGCAGGTCTCCTCACTGAGCGAAGGATTTCTTCTTTCGGGAGCACAGGGCGACTCGGCCTATGTTGCCATAATGGACACCGGAGGTAATCCCCTGCTGGAGGATTATCTATACCAGGGGGAAAGCTGCCTCTTCACCGCCGCCACAGAGAGCGACGGAGCCGTTGCCGTCTGCGGAATCGTCTTCGGACAGGATGGGATGCCGGTATCCTTCATTGTGCATAAGTATTGATATGAGGTGATGTTATGATTTCCGTACTTGCTTTTCCTGTGGTCCTGGCCGGTGTTCTCACTTTGATCACCCTGCTGGTTAGCTCTTCCGCATTCATTCCCCTCATCATAGCGGTACAACTGCTTATGGCAGTGTTTTAAAGCCATCCGTAAATTTGACAAATAGATCTTGTAAGAACATGCGGTGCAGCAACTAAAGCCTGCAACGCAAATGCTTGTGCAGAACATGAATCACCGAGTGCGAATCCGATCCCGGGGTCTGCCCTGAAGGATCAGCTTTCCGCGAGTTTTACGCTGGAAACGAAGCTGTTCATCACATAGGCTTTTATGGTGTTTGCGTAAGGGTCCGCGGGTTTTAGGAAGAAGCCTTTGTGATCTTTGTCGATGCTTTCAGCGGTTCCGAAGAGTTTTTCTCCGTCCTTGAAGGTAACAATGACATGCATACCGGAATCGGGTGCTCTGTTCCAGTCGTGGAGGTCGATGTGGCTGGGGTCTCCGGTGAAGTCCTTAACGAAAAAGATGGCTTTCTGGTTTCCCAGACAGATCTTTTCCGAATCGAAGGGGCGCTGAAGTGTAGCCAGGTGAAAATAGGGAAGATTGGGAGAAAAATCCGAAGAAGTACCCTTGAGAATTTTGCCATTGCCGCCATGCACCACAATTTTATCCATGTGACGCCTCCTGACTTAATCGATCCTTTCAGAATATCAGTATTACAGAGGACCGGAGTCAATGGCCTTTTGTATTGCCTTGCCGACAACTGTTTTTATGCTCAGGATACCCAGTGGCAATACAAAACGGAGGTGTGGAATGTTCAGCCAAAAATCGGAGATAGAGCGGCTGAGAAAAAGGGTTGAAGTGCTGGAAGCAAAGGTAGACAACCTAATGAGGAATGCTGGATATGACGTTGACAAACCTGCAGTGGAAGCATCCAGCGAAGTAAAGGAGCTTCTTATTGCCGGTGACAGGATCGCTGCCATCAAGGTTTATCGCAGGGAGACCGGTGCCAGCCTGAAGGATGCCAAGGAGTATATAGATAGCCTTCACAGCCAGGATCTCTAGTCCATTATCACCAGCTTCGTTGTTTGCCTGATACCGGTTTCGGTGGTTACCTGGATCAGGTAAGTGGCCGCTGGAAGCCCCTGAAGCTGAATATTTCTGTTTTCCGGAGTGAGTGAAGCTGATCTCACCGGTCTGCCGCTCAGATCATATACCACTGCTTCTATCACCCGGTTCTCTGTTCCCGGCCACACCAGAACAGCCTCGCTCATCGCAGGATTGGGACTGAGGCAGGCGGTGCTCACTCCCCCCGGAGGGAGATCGAAGTCTTCTATACCTGTTAGTATGTTGCCGGAGAGTATGTGTGTGTAGGGATCGAAAACAACATCCACCGGCTGGAATGACAGGGTAAAAGTTTCCGATTGTGTCTGGAGATCATTCCAGAAGACCACCAGTGTGTCCTTCGAATCCCCCTGAACAAGGAACTCCAGGGGCATTTCGAATATCGTCCCGGTGGTCTGGGTCTGTGTAAGGTCTATGGTCAGGTCCCAGTTGGAGCCGTTCTGCACATAACTATGGGAAATATCGTAAATGGGGTATCCCCAGCCGTGTATCCATGTGTCAAAGAACCAGTCGATGTCTTCGCCGGTGAACTCTTCTATGTCGTCCCTGAAGTCGTTGGTCCATACAAGGCCGAACATATGGTTCTGGAAGTAGTAGTTGAGGGTATCGAAGAAGAGTTCGTCACCCAGTACGTATCTGAGCATATGGAGCACCGCACCTGCCTTGTCATAGGTGGTGGAGCTGAAGATCTCAGCCGGGGTGGACGGCTGGGAAATGGGGAAGACCTCGCCGCTGTTGAGATAGGGCTTCATTATGCTGTTTATCATGTAATCAGTGTATTCCTCCTGGCCGTAGGTCTCCATCCAGAGAGCTTCTCCAAGGGTTGCGAAGCCCTCCTTGAGCCATATGTGCTGCCAGTCTCCGTGGGTAACGCAGCAGCCCCACCAGTGGTGGGTCATCTCATGGGCTATCAGCCAGTCGTAGTTAGTGTTGCCATTCACGGCCTGGGCAACATGGGTGACATGGGAGACGTGCTCCATGTCTCCCTTGGGTGTTTCCACCAGGCTGAACCTGCAGTCCCAGGGATATTCCCCGAAAATGTTTTCGAGGTTGGCCATCATCAGGTCCACATTAACGAAGCTCCCCAGGGCGTCCTCCACATCCCAGGAATAGACATAGTAGTAGATCCTGGCATCGGTGGAGTCATGGAGAACCACATAGTCTCCCACGTTCAATGCCACCAGATATGTTGGCATATCCTGCTGAACTGACCAGTGATAAACAGCTTTGTCTCCTATGATCTCAACACCGGCGGAATCTCCGTTGGCCACGGCATAGTCAACGGCGTCGCAGGTTATGTGGAAATCGAATGTGGCCTTGTCGTTCTGGTGATCCCAGCAGGGAAACATGCATTTCCCCATGTTCTGTCCCTCGGTGTAAATGCCAACGCCTATATGGTATGTAAGGACATTCCCCGAACCAGAATCCCCCCCAGCTTTCGTGGTAGGGAGTTCCCCCGTAGGAAATGAACACCTGGGTAGTGTCACCGGGTTCCAGGGTTTCGCCCAGTGTTATGAAAACAGAGTCATCCTCCTGATCAAAGGAGAGGGAACCGCTGCTGTCCCAGATGGAATCCACTGTCAGCTGTCTGAGATCGAGGCGAATCTCCGAAACAGGCGAGATCCCGCCCTGAAAAAGGATGGTGGTTACGCCTTCTATTTCCTGTATGTCTTCCAGTACCTCCAGCTCAATATCATAGTGGAGAATGTCGACGGTATTTTCCGGATGATCGAACTCCTGAATGAAAGCAGCCGATGCAAGGGGCCTGGCAAGGGCGGAGAAATCAAGGAACATGTCAGCCTCAGAAGCCATGATTGATAGCAGCAGAAAAACGGTCATATCAAATCCCTCCCCTTTTGTTATGAACAATAATCGCCGAATGGGCTTTCCCGGTCAATGACCTTCTAAAGTCGTTGACTTTGTCGTATTCTGAGCATATTCTCAAATTGCTCGTCTTTGGAGGAGGTGGCAGATGAACGGAATGCTGGAACACATCAGTTTCGGGATCGGGATGCTTGGGGTGGCGGTAATCGTATGGGGTACACTGGTCACCCTCAGCAAGGTCTTCGCTCTGGAGCTTAGCAGACTGCGGGGGATCAATATCTGCCCCAAAAGGGAGCTGATGCGCCATCATTACGGCTCGTATATCCTTCTGGGTCTTGAGTTCCTCATAGCTGCGGACATCGTTAGAACGATCATTCAGCCTGAACTCACCGAACTTGCCGCACTTGGAGCAATAGTAATAATAAGAACGATCCTAAGCTATTTCCTCAACAAGGAAATGCAGGACCATGTCTGTTCACTTCCTGCAAACAGAGAGTGAACAACATACGGGAGGACTGGGAATGATACCGATCGTAGTATTTCTGCTTGCTGGCTCCTTCATGGCAAACGAGACCCTCTGGGCTGAGATCGACATCATGAACGAGGAACTGACCAGCCCAGAAACGAAGAATGAGGAACTGGAAGCTCTCTTTGAACAGGCTGTGAAAATGGCCCTGTCACCAGAGTTATCCCATGAGTTTGAAAGTATCAGGGAAGATGCATTCAACACAGGCGATTTCACAACGGCTGACTCTTTCATCGAGAGGGCTGCCCCTGGCATAACCGTTCTCATGCTGGGAGAATCCAATGCGATAGGGGTAAATGTACTGCACTTCCTCGGAATGGCTGAACCGGGTACGACCGAGTACGAGTTCTTCGACCTGGCTACCGATGGTTTCTATGCCAATGGAAGCATTGGAACCGCCGATCTTCCCGTATGGATGGAAAGGGACGGCTCAAGCGCTCAAGCGGTTATGCTGCCTGACATCGCCAGGGCTTACGCCGGGATATGGGAGGGCCTTGGCGCAGGATTCCACGGCTACTTTCTGGACGTGGCACGGGAGACCATTACACTTCTTGGCGGAGACCCGGATATAGAAACCATCTAGCATTCTTTCCCGGACCTTTGGAACAGCTTGACACGGAGGACACCGGGTCTATAATTAGTAAGTGCTAAATATATGAGCCTTAGCTAAACGAAAAGGGAAAAATGCAGCTCAGTTCCAGCCTTGAGGACTATCTGGAAACCATTCACGCCATAGTTGAAAAGAAGGGCGCAGCCAGGCCAACTGACATTGCCCGGGCAAGGAACGTTGCCGCTTCTTCGGTTACTACAGCGCTGAAGAACCTCAGCAGACTGGGTCTGGTGAACCATGAACCCTATGATCTGGTAACACTTACCCCCGAGGGAAGAAGGATAGCCAGGAAGGTAACCGAGAAACATGACGTCCTCAAGGACTTCTTCCTGAGCGTTCTGGAGATCGACCCGGAAACCTCCGAGGAATGTGCCTGTGGAATGGAACATGTGATCCCTGAACATGTACTGAAACGGTTCACGGAATACCTGGAGTTCGTTAAGAAGTGCGAGCATTCCGGTCGACACTGGAGCGAAGAGAGCGGTTTCATCTGCCGCTGCGTCCATGAAGAAAAGGAATAGGGATCGCTATTTACCTGATCAGCGGGGCCTTCCAGTCCATTAATATCCAATAGAGTATACAATCTGCCATTCAATGACTATGCGTGGTTCGAATACCCCCATGCCTGACCCTTCTAACATGTCTTCTTGTGGTTAGTTGCAAGAGTTATTTGTCAAGTTTACGGATGGCTTCGGGTTTCAGGGTTCAGGAAGACCCAGGAGGAAATCTATGCTGGCGGGTATGGGGGGGTAATCCATTGTCAGCCGAAGGAGGCTGTAGCTTCCGGCATCCTGCTTCAGGCGGGTGAAGCAGGCCTGCATTAGGTCGGCATATCCAGGCACTCCTGAGAGGGGGACAGGAGCCCTTCCCGCTCTGAAGAGCTGGGGTTGCTCAGAGAGGGGGAGGCGGTCTCCCGGGGTCATTCCGGAGTATTCCATGGCTGGGAAGAGCATGCTCCACATCTCAACCTCATAGGGGCAGACGGTGAACTCCCTGGCGAAGTACGCCTCTATAACGAATTTTCGGGTGGGGGTCCTGGAGGAGTTGTTAAGGGCGAGGCCCTCTTCGGGGTTTTCCCTGTAGAGCTTGCCGGTTGCCCTGAGCACCTCCCCGGTGAAGATGTTGATGGAGCTCTTCAGACCGATCTCCCTGCCCTTCAGGTAATAGCTGGTCTTTCCGGAGTTGTCGGTTACCCTGCCGAACTCCGGAAGGTCCGGTGAGGAGAACTCTTCGATAACAGGGGGCATGCCTTCCTTCGCCGGGAACAGGAACTCCCGGGAAGGGGTTGTTTTCAGAGAACCACGGGAATCGATGATGTATGTGCTGGCCACCCTCCAGGGTACATCCGGGCGTGTTCTGTATAGACCCACCTGCCCCTTTATACGGCAGATGTCAACGGTTCCGGGCTTGACCGTGGAGGGCATCACGATGTTGGTGGCAAGCTGAATGTCGCTCTGGACACCGAAGGTGTAGCTGTTGCCCTCGAAGGCCTTCCTTCTGTGAATGGAATCGTTCATCCTCCTCTCCTCGGTGGAAAGGCCTGCCAGCATAACCTGGAACTCCTTTCTGCTCCCCGCTGAGGTCCTTATGAGGCTCTCCATTTCCTGTGCGGAACCTTTCAGCCCCTTCACCAGCTCGCCTGGAACGCCGGCCCTTCCCGCCATTGAGGCGAAGGACAGAAGGGCCTTCTTACCGGGAAGGTACTTGCCAAGGCTGAAAACATCCCCTGCATTAACAAGTCTGCTTACCTTCCAGGCAAGGTTCATGTCCGCTCCGGTGAGTTCGCAGAGGTCAACGGGACGGATCACTGCGGGGTCACCAAAACAGGCGATGATGTCCCTCAGCATATGTTGAAGATCGCTGAGAACCCTTGAGGCTTCTTCTTCGAACTGGCTCATCCATGCTCCATTCAGAGGATTCATTTACATATCCCGAATATACGCAAGAATTTTTCAGAAAATGAGGTTTCCAGCGAAGGGGATTTTCATAATACTACCCTCCGTAAGGAGTGTGATATGAACCTGAACGATTTCCGCCGAAGAAGACTGGAAATGGTGAAGCATCTTGAGGTTTCCGGGATCAGGGACCCCCTGGTCCTTTCCGCTATGTCCAGGGTGGAGCGCCACAGGTTCTTTCCCGGAGGTCCGCCGGGTTCCGCTGACCCCTATGGTGACTATCCCTGCGAGATCGGCAGCGGACAGACCATTTCCCAGCCCTTCATCGTTGCCTATATGATTGAGAAGCTCAGGCTCCAACCGGGCAACAGGGTACTGGAGATAGGCACAGGGTCCGGATACCAGGCGGCGATCCTTCATGAAATGGGTATGGAGGTGTTTTCCGTGGAAATGGTGGACGAACTCTACCACCACGCGAAACGGGTCCTCGCCCCTGAGATACACCTGCGGAAGGGCGACGGCTTCCGGGGATGGCGTGAGGAAGCCCCCTTCAAGGGGATCATACTCAGCTGCGCGCCGCTGGAGATACCACAGGAACTGGTGGATCAGCTTGACGATGCCGGTAGAATGGTCCTTCCGGCTGGAGGGTTCATTCAGAGGCTGTATGTGGTTACCAGGAGCGCCGGTGAGGTTTCCGTTTCAGAGGACCTCCCGGTACGTTTCGTTCCAATGGTGGGGAACAGCTCTGCCGAAGGTGAATGAATGCCAGATCCCCAGCTGAACGAGATCATCAGGGAACTTCTGGAGGCCTACCCCGATCCGGTCATGGTGGATGACTCAAGGGGAAGGATCATCTTCGTCAATTCCGCCTTCGAGAGTACCTTCAGAATGAGCAGAGAACAGCTTCAGTTCTACGACTTTGAAGACTTCACCGCCCCGGAGCACAGAAGCAGGCTCCTCAACCTGCATCTCAGCCGTCTGGCGGGAAAACCCGTTCCGGACCGCACTGAGTTCACCGGGCTGAGGACCGACGGCAAGAGGCTGTTCCTTCAGTCGACAATCTCGAAGGTCATTTCAGGGGAGAACAGCTTCTTCCTGACCATCCTTAAAGCGGTTACACGCACTGGAGACCCATCCGACCACGCCAGGGAAGCCCTGGGGTTCGATGCCTCGGTACTCGTTTGCGAAAACATCCTTCGAAGAATCCGGAGCAGCTCCAGACCCGATCTCCACGAACTGCTGAGAGGGGCCATGGAGGGGAATGACTGTCCCCTTGAAAGGACCGATGTTGGTATTCTTGTGCTGGAAATGGCCGGCAAACTGAAGAGGCTTCTGAATGATACCATCGGGGTTTCCTTCTCGGTGGACCCGGGGATACCTGAGCTGCTGCTTCCAGTAAGGAAACTGAAGGGAGTTCTCAGGGCGGTGGCAGACAATTCCCTGGAGGCAATGGAGAATGGAGGACAGATACATCTGCGAGCCATCGTCGAAGACTGCCGGTTGCTGACGATGAAGAAGACCGCCCTTCAATGGCATCTTCCCGCAGGATAAGGATTGAGATCGCCGATAACGGAACTGGAATGGATGGGGTGATCCTTGCCAGGGTCTTCGAACCATTCTTTACCACCAAGGATCCGGAACGGCACAGCGGAATGGGTCTTTTCGAAGCACGGCTCAGGCTGAGGGAAATGAATGGCAAGATCCAGATGTTTTCCTCGGAAGGATCGGGAACCGTTGTGAACATACTTTTGCCCTGTGTTCAGGAATAGCTATTCTATCAGAGGCAGATCCCTTTGGGGTATGGATACCACGCTTGATTCACCGGGAGGCTCATCCTTTGATCCATGGGCCTTTCCCTCCCCTTCGTTCAGCCATTCATTCAGTATTTCAAGGGACTGGTCGCACCACCTTATGGAGGACTCCTTCAGGTTTTCCAGGAAGAGCGACGCAACAAGGCTGAGATCCGCGGACAGGGTGTTGCTGGACTCCCGGATCTCCCTTGAGTTCTCCCTTGCCTTCTCAAGCTCCTTCACCGCCTGTGCGCGGTAGGTTCTGATCTGTTCCATCATGTTTGCCACACCGGAGCTTGAGCCGAACCGAATCTTCATCAGGATCTCAACACGGAAACGGCTGAGACCTGCGGGTTGCTCCAGCCAGTGGTTCAATACCTCCCAGCCGAGTTCATTCAGCTGGTAGATGCTTTTCTTCCTTGTTTTCACATAGGAGTCACGCCGGTTGACAAGACCGTCCTTTTCAAGGGCTTTCAGCATGGGATAGATGTTGCCGTAGGACTCCTTCCAGTAGAAAACATCAGGTTCTTCAAGGAACTTCCGTATATCGTAGCCTGTCCGGGGGCCGGAGCTCAGTATGGCCAGCAGACCATAGTAGGACTGGGGGTACTCCCTTGGGGGTTTTGTCATCAGAACCACTTTCCGTATTTCAGTTGCCGATACCGTAACCTAATACAGCGCAAGGGATATAGGTATATATCTTGACAATGTATCTAATAGCACTATAATAGTTTCGTTCCAGGAAAAACAGTGAAGGGAAAGAAATGAAATGCATTGCTGATTCATCCGAGGGTTTGAACGGCTCAAAGGATCCTGTCACTGTTTTTCCCGCAGGGGAGGCGAGCTTTCCGGTCAAATGGCCAATTTTTTCAGGGTGTTGTTGGTGCATGGCTTTCCGGAGGGTCTGGAGGGCCTTCATTCGGCCGGAGACAATGCCTCCCCTGCAGAGGAATGAACAGAGGAAGGAAAGGGTCCTGAAATGGCAAGTTTCATAGCGGTTGACCTTAATGCAATGGAAAGATCACTGAAGAATCTCCCACCACTTCCGCTCCTCCTCATACATCTGGCTGTCTGTGCCACAAGATTGAAACACAGGGAAAGCATGAAGCACTTCTCCGAAAGCGGACTTCTGCCTGGAGAACCGCTTCAGGGAGCAGGTGCCGCCTGAGAATCCCAGTGCTCCGGCAGAGGGGGAACCTTCGTCACTGCCTTTGATTCAAGAAGGGAATTCCTGTGGGCTATGAGGTTGTTCTCGAACTCCCTTCGTGGAAGCTTCATTTCATTGACCAGAAGACAGGTTCGTTCCAGAACTGCCACCGATTCCTCCGGGGAACCACTGAGCAGAAGTGAATGCCCCAGTTTGCCCAGGGCCATGGCCAGATGGACCCGCTCACCGATCCTTTCAAAGATCTCCACGGCCTCGTAAAGCATTCCGGAGGCCTTTTCCGCGTCACCCATCCTTAGGAGCAGATCACCCATGTTGTTAAGTGTCCAGCCCTTGAAGCGGAGGTCGCCGGTCTCCCGGGAGACGTCCATTGCCCTTCGGTAATAGTCCATAGATGCTTTGTAGTTCTCCATGTCGCTGTTGAGTATTCCCAGGTTGCACAGAAAGACCCCCCGTGACCGCCTGTCTCCGGTCCGTTCAACCCCGGCGAGCTCGGGAATAAAGCTCAAGGGCTTCCCTGTGTCTACCGGCTTCGTGGAAGATGCTTCCCAGGTTGCCCTGTGTGAGGGCTTCGCTCCGGGTGTCGCCGGTTTCCCTGAAGATTTCCAGAGCCCTGCGGAAGTACTCTGCTGCTCCATCGGTGTCATTCATTTTGCTTGCCATTATTCCAAGATTGCCCAGGGTGTTGGCCTCACCCTTTTTGTTCCCCAGCTCCGCCTGAAGTTTCCTTGCGCGGGAAAAACACCTTTCAGCTTCCACGGTGTTGCCGGATGCCCCGGCGAGAATGCCAAGGTTACCCATGGCGTCGCTCTCTATCTCACTGAAGCCATGCTGTTTTGCCAGGGACAGGGAGGATTCCAGCTCCTCACGGGCTTTGTTCATGTTGCCTCCGGTGATGTGATATGACCCCAGAAGCATTCGTGACCGTGCCCTCCAGAGTGGAATACCAAGGTTCTCTGCGGAGTTATGAATACGAAGAAGGGTCTCAAGCTGTTCATCGGTCTTACCGGAAAGACCCAGTGCCGACGCGTTCAGTTCAAGTACTTTCAGGTAATCCTCGGAATCCTCCGGCAGCCAGGAGAGGAGTTTTCCTCCCCAGTGAAGGACCATCTGCTGCTGGTAGTTCTCCCAGGCGTGCTTCTGTGCCCTGAGTCCCCACAGGCAGGCCTGCTCGATGTCCTCAGCTCCCTCCCAGTGCATCGCCAGCTTTCCTGAAATGGTTTCGTCGTCGTTTCCGTAGAGCTCCTCTATGGCCCCTGCCGCCGCACGGTGAATCAGCTTCAGGTTGTGGGAGAGATTGCTCTCACAGGCGGTTTTCTGGATCAGGGGATGCCTGAACCTGAAGCCGGGCATATCGCCGGAATCGGCTGCTGAGAGCATCTGCTTTTCGCATAGTTCCCGGAACACGCCGTCGTCCGCCGGGGGGACACCCAATGTAGAGCACACCATCCTGTAGGTATCCCGGAGGAAATCGTTTCCCAGCACAGAACAGAGAAGAAGTGTCTTTCGCAGACGGGGTGAAAGATTGTCCAGTCTGCTCTGGAGCAGTCCGGTAAGGGTGTTCGGCAGGGATAGCCCCATGGATGAATCGGTTGTTCTCCATAGTCCGTTCCCCAGGGAAATCGTACTGGTTTCCAGAAGGTGCATTACAAGCTCCTTCAGGAAGAAGGGATTTCCCGAGGAGTACTTCCAGATGAGTTCCATGGCTTCTCCGGAGAACCCATGGGCTTCTCCGCCGGTGAACCTCGCGGCGACCAGGGAGGCCATCTCCCCGGACTCTTCACTGGAGAGTTCCCCCAGGTGGATATTCCTGTATGCACTGTAAAGGCCCTCGGCGACGAGGTCCTTTACCGGTGAGTCATTTTCCGGGTTGCGCCCGGTGAGTATGAAAAGGAGGGGCCTTTCCGTGTTGCAGTTCTTTACAAGGAACCTGAGAAGCTTTTTATCGGTGGGGTCCATCCAGTGGGTGTCTTCCAGAAGGAGTGCTACGGGTGAAACCCTGGAGAGCTCTGCGATGAGGTCTCTTACCGCCAGGTGGGTTTCCAGTGCCAGGGCCAGGTTACCCATGTTTTCCGGTATGGTTTCGCCGGTTTCAGCTGGTATCAGCCTTCCCAGGAAGGGAAGGGCACTCTTCAGCCCGGCAATGGGACAGCAGCGGGAAAGCCGCCCTATGAACTCTTCACGGGAAACCGCCTTCCTTACATGAAAGCCCAGGAGGGAGCTGAGCACCGAAGACCAGAGAAGGTGTGGAGGCTGGCCGTCCTGGATGGACCTTCCCCTGAGAACAAGCCAGTCGCCGAAGTTCCCCTGGAGGAACTCGGATGCCAGACGAGCCTTTCCCGTACCGGCTTCTCCGCTGATCTCAACGATAAGGTGTTTCGGGTAGCCATCGGGATTGGTTCCTGTGGATCTTTCCGTAGCCATCCTGGAGAATCGGATGAGGTCGGCATACTCTTCCCTCCGGCCAACCATGGGTATCTCGTGGCAGTCGGTAAACCCCGGCTTAAGCTCGGCGGTGGGCATCCAGGCAATGACCGGACCATCGAAACCCCTCACTTCGAAACGGAGGGGAGGTGCCCAAAGGGCGTAATCGAGGCACATTGAATGAACACGACCTGTGACGAGGATGGAATTGAGCCCTGCCAGCTCTTCCAGCCTGGAGGCGATGTTCACTGTGTTTCCCATGGCCGTAAGGTGGCCTATGGCGTCAGGGGCCACTGTGACCGGGCCGCTGCTTATTCCTATTCTGGCGGAAAGGTCAACGCCGGAACCGCTGAGTACCGAACCGGCAAGCCTTACCACCTCCAGCATCCTGAAGCCGCAGAGCAGGCCACGGAGGCTGTCGTTCTCACCGGAGCTCACCGCTCCGAAGAGGACCATTATCCTGTCGCCCTCTATCTTGTCCACATACCCGCCATACCTTTTGGCGGTTTTTACCAGTTCGTTCATGATGCTCTTGGTAAGGTCGTGGACGGTTTCGTGGTCGAGGGTGCCTGAAATCCTGGTGAAACCGGCGAGATCCAGGAAGAGGACCGCCGTATCCCTCCGCTCCCCAGGCTTCAGGAGACCCTGGTTGGCGTTGATGTCTTCAACGGTGTCTAAGCTTGATCTGAAGGCATCATCCAGCATGGATGTCAGTTTGACATTCATCTTTCCTCCTGACGGCAAGAACGGAACAGAGGCGGTGAACATTGCGCAGTCACTATCATTGTACACAATATCCCCCGGCGCAAGAATATTTGACGAAACATTCCGCCGGATTTATATATCACCGACCGGTGACACCAGCCGGTGACATGAAGGGACGATATCATGACAGGTACGGTACCCAGGGATTCCGAGCACACCAGGCTGGCCATACTGGACGCCCTGGAAAGACTCCTGGTCGAGAAGGGTTTCACCGGTGTGGGCGTTAATGCCGTGGCCCGGGAGGCCGGTGTTGACAAAGTATTGATATACAGATATTTCGGTTCCATGGAGGGCCTTCTCGAGGCATTCCGTGACGGGAGGGACCTCAGTCTGAGGATCTCCGAGGTCCTCGATGAGTTCCCCAGGAACACACCGGTATCCTCCATAGTCACAAGGCTGCTGCTCAAGGGAGCAAAAGCCTTCCGGGAGAACGATCTTGCCAGGGAACTGGCAAGGTGGGAACTCACCGAAAAGAACCCCCTGACCGTGGCCTACAGCAGAAGTCTGGAGAAGAACGAACTCAAAACCCTTGAGGACAGGGGCATCAAGCCGGACAAGGACACAGTGGTGGCGGTTACCCTGCTTCTTTGCGGGCTGAACTACATGGCCCTGAGGCAGAGCATTAAGAACCCAATAATGGAAATAGACCTTTCCCACCCGGAAACATGAAAAGGGTGGAGAGGGTTGTGGAGGACCTGGTGGAAAGATACTTCCAGGGTCGTGAGGAAGTGCCCTATGTCAGGTAGAACGATTCTGCTGGCGTCATTCTTCCTTCTTGCCGCCTGCCGCAGCGGAGGAGGAACAGAGGAGCCCATTCCGGTCAGTATAACCGTATTGACCCCTGAAACCATCTCCCGAACGGTCTATGCACCGTGCAGGCTGGAAGCGGAGGATGAAGCCGTCATTTCCGTTGCCCTGCCTTCCAGGGTGGAATCGGTCTTCGTGGAGCCAGGAGATACCGTCGCCGCCGGGCAGAGGCTGATGGCCCTTCGCACCGATGACATGCACAGGGCGGAAATGGCCGGGGCTCTGGCGACCCTGGAGGCCGCCAGGGCTTCAAGGGAGTACGCGGAGGATAATCTGAGAAGGTCGTCTGAACTATTGCAGAGGGGGGCGATCAGCCTTCATGACCATCAGAGGACAGAAACTGAGAGCGCCGTGGCCGAGGCAACCTTCGCCCGGGCTGCCGCAGGCCACTCCGCCGCGATGAACTCCGCCGGAAGGGGATATGTCACAGCCCCCTTCGACGGTGTGGTGGGCAGGGTCATGGCCACCCGGGGGAATCCAGCGGCAGGTCCCCTTCTCAGCCTCTTCTCCAGGGGATCGTTCAAGGCGGAGCTCCTTGTGGCTCCCAGACATCTTCCCTTCCTCCGCCCGGGTCTTCCCGCCGTCTATGAAACCGATCACTTCCCGGGAATGGTCTTTCCCGGCTACGTCACCTCGGTTGCCGCCGGGGCGGAACCTGTCTCCGGGCTTGTTTCACTCACTGCCCAGTTCACCGATACCGCCGGTTTGCTCATTCCCGGGCTTTCAGGGAGGGTAATGCTGGCCCTGGAAACCAGGGAGGGAGTACCGGTCCTTGGTGAAAACGCCCTCACACCGGTGGGGGACTGCTGCTGGGAGGTGGCGGTGATAAGGGACGGAATGGTGGAGCTTGTTACCATTGAATCCGGCGTAAGCAGCGGCAACCGTCATGAGATCACACGGGGACTGGTGCCGGGGGATTCGGTGATAACACTGGGGCATTCACTCATAACCCCCGGTGAACCCTACAGGGTGGTGGAATGATGAACCTTCCGGAAATAGCGGTAAAAAGGCGGATAACATTTCTGATGGTCTTCGTGCTCCTGGGGGGTGCCGGTCTCTTCGCCCTGACCCAGCTCGGCCTCGATTATTTCCCGGAGGTGGACCTGGGTGAGATCATGGTGCTCACCATCCTCCCCGGCGGAGCACCGGAGGAGGTGGAGAACCTCGTTACGAAGATACTGGAGGACGCTGTTTCCGGGGTTGAGGGTGTAACCTCCGTGGAGTCCTCCTCCAGCTCCTCAACCAGCGGCATCTTCGTCCAGGTTTCCTCCTCGGCGGAGATCGACCGGGTGGAAGGGGACATAAGGGAAGCTATAGAAAGAATATCCGGCGATCTCCCGGAACAGGCCACAGACCCCATAGTGGTGGCCATGGAATCCAGCATGAAACCCCTTGTCCTGGTTTCCGCCAGCAGTTCCGAACTGGACAGCGGGGAATTGAGGCAGCTGGTGGAGGACGAGATCGAACCGGTGCTCAGCAGGGTTCCCGGTGTGGCCTCCAGCGATATCTCAGGGGGCGAGGTAAGGCAGATAAACGTTAAGGTGAACCCCATTCTCCTCCAGCTGCGGGGAATAGGCCTCTCAGAGGTATATGGAGCACTCAGCGCCGTCAGGGGGAACCAGCCCGGGGGCAACATGGATTCCCAGGGTATCGAGACCTTCCTCAGCGTCAAGACCGGGTTTACGGACATTGAAGGTATCCAGGAAGTTGTGGTGGGAACCCATGGGGGTGTACCCGTTAGGCTTCGGGACGTAGCCGAGGTGGTGGATGGCTCCAGGGAGCAGAGCAGGACCAGCAGACTCGACGGCGAGAACTCGGTGCTGCTGATAATAAGGAAGAGCGGCGACGCCAACACAGTGAACACATGCAGGCTGGTGGAGACCGCCATCGAGGAAACTGCGGCGGATTTCTCCGGCACTCTTGAGCTGGAGGTCATCTATTCCCAGAAGGATTTCGTTCTGGATTCCACCAACAGCCTGGTGCTCACCGGTGTTCAGGCAATCGTTCTGGCGGCACTGGTACTGATGTTCTTCCTGGGTTCCGCGGTTAATGCCGGGATCGTCAGCGTAACCATGCCCCTTTCCTTCATCACCACCTTCGCCGCCATGTACCTTCTGGGTGTGGACCTGAACATCATGAGCCTGGCCGGGCTGAGCATTTCCATTGGAATGATAGTGGACAACTCCGTGGTGGTCCTGGAAAACATCCACAGATGGCGCCGGGAGGGCAGTAAGGAAGGGGTGGCCGCCGTGGGCGGGGCCTCCCAGGTGGGAATGGCCGTGGCGGCATCCACACTGACCACGGTTGCGGTGTTCGTCCCCATGCTCTTCGTGAAGGGGCTCACCGGACAGATATTCAGGGACCTGAGCATCACCATCGCTTCGGCCCTTTTCATATCCCTTTTCATGGCAATGACACTCATTCCCCTTCTCGCCTCCAGATCACGGAACCTCATGCGGGAACACCGTCCGGGATCACCGGCCATGGTGATCCAGAGGTGGCTCAGTCGTCTCGACGGCAGATATGAAGGATTCCTCACCGGCGCGGTTAGAAGGGGGTTCAGCGGCCTGATACCCGTTATCCTCCTCTTCCTTTTCTCCATGTTCATGTTCCGCTATGTGGCCACATCCTTCCTGCCGGATGTTCAGGAGGGGATCATCGAGGCATCCATAAGCCTTCCCCAGGGCACCAACCTGAGCCATACCGACAGCGTATCCCGTGTCCTTGAGGATTCCCTCGGGGCACTGATAGAACCCGGGGACCTCAGGCACATAACCGTTGACACCGGCAGGTCCGAGGGGCTGGGAGCCCTTTTCGGCTCCGATGCTTCCTGCAGGATTAGCATGTCCTTCTACCTGGCACCCGAGGAGGAAACCCACCTCCCGGTGGCGGTCTACGAAGAGAGGATCAGGGAATACCTCAGCGGCCTTCCCGGGATGCGCTACTCAGTCCGTTCCGGTCAGATGATCGGCAATGAGTTCCCCGTTCAGGTGAATGTCTACGGAACCGACCTCCATGAACTGAAGGCGGCGGGCGATCTCATAAGGAACACCATGGCGGAGATCCCGGGAGTGAAGGGTGAAACCCACTCCCTGGAGGACTGGTTCACCCAGATCGAATACATCCCCGACGATGGAATTCTCTCCCTCCGGGGTCTTTCCCGTGCCAGGCTGGCATCGGAGATAACCCTGGGCATCCTCGGGCTGAACGCCACGGTGATGCAGGAGGGGGGAAAGGACATAGACGTGAATGTCCGATATGCCGAGAGATATCGTTCAACCAGGGAGGCTGTGGCCTCCCTGCCTGTCATGGGGGCTCCCCTTGATTTCTGGGGGGGAGTTCAGAACGGTCCTGGCACCGAACAGCATAGACCGTCTGGACAGGAGCAGGGTGGTAAGTGTCTTCTGCAGGCTGGACAACCGGCCCCTGGGGGATGTTGCCGGTGATGTTCAGGCAATGATGGACACCCTGGACCTGGGCGGAGCCCGGTGGGAGATAACCGGTGACGTGAAGGACCAGAAGGAGTCCTTCACCAGCATGGGTCTTGCAATACTGGTGGCGGTCATACTTGTTTACATGGTAATGGCCTCCCAGTTCGAATCCCTTCTGGAGCCCTTCATACTGATTTTCGAGATACCCCTGGCCCTTATCGGTGTGATATGGATCCTGCTCATAACAGGGACCACAATGGGGATGACCTCCCTTGTGGGAGTGCTGATGCTCACCGGGATAGTGGTGAACAACGGAATAGTGCTCGTGGACTACGCGAACCAGCTTCGCCGTGAAAAGGGAATGGAGCTGGAGGAAGCGATAGTTGCCGCCGGAAGGACCAGGCTGAAACCCATACTGATGACAGCATGCACCACGATCCTCGCTCTGCTTCCCCTTTCCCTGGGGGGCAGCAGCAGCGCTGCCCTGTGGTCGCCCATGGCCCGGACGGTGATAGGTGGAATGCTGGTGGCCACTCCCCTGACACTTGTGGTTGTACCGGTGCTCTATGTGATGCTGAACAGAAGAAAGGCGGAGCGCCGGGCTCCGCCTGATATTAGAGCAGCTGGGTGGGAGTTGTCGGCTTGGGGGTTTTCACCACCAGCACCCTGAGGTCCTCTTCGCCTTCATTGTACCAGCAGTGGGGAATTCCCTTCGGACTGTCTATCACCGTATCGGCTGTAACCTCGGCCTTCTCCTCGCCGACTTCCACCACGCCACGGCCTGAAAGCACATAGAAGAACACATCCACCGGTGTTATGTGCCTGATGAGCTTCTCACCGGGTTTCAGTGTAATGATGCTTGAGAGGGCATGTTCGCTTTCATACACCCTTCTGACATCCACGCCGTGGGGATTCTTGGCGGGTTTCTCTTCGCTGATCCTTCTGATTTCCACTGGTTCTCCCTTGCTTTCCCTGTCCTTCTTGATCTTCAATACCAGCACCCTCAGATCTTCCTCGGTGCCGTAGTTACGCCATCCCCGCCTTGCCTCGGGCAGGCACAATACCCTGCAGTCGTCGGAAACATCGTAGGGTTCATCGTCGACGGTGAGGGTTCCCCTTCCGGAGAGTAGGATGAAGCAAACCTCGAAGGGCATGTTGTGCAGGGGGATGAAGCCCCCGGGGGGAAGACTGAAGTGAACCATCCCGAATGAGTCGCTGTCCCTCAGGGAGACTGCATTGTAGTCCTCGGCTCCGGGGAATGAAGGCGCTTCGGAAATTTGCGTTATTCTCACTGCCCCTCCTTGCTAGTCCCGGTAGGCAACAAGGCCTGCCTTCAGAACGTTCAGGGCCCTCTTCATCTTCTCATCGGAGAGAACATAAGCGATCCTTATCTGGTCGACACCCAGTCCGGGGGTGGCGTAGAAACCCGCCGCCGGGGCCACCATGGTGGTCTCACCCTCCAGACTGAAGTCGGTGAGCATCCACGAGGCGAACCGTTCGGCGTCGGCAACAGGAAGGCGAATAGTGGCATAGAAGGCTCCCTCGGGCTTCTGAAAGAACACTCCGTCCACAGCGGAGAGCTGTTCCATCAGAAGGTCCCTCCGGTTCTGGTATGTATTCAGAACCCCGGTATAGTAGACCTCATCCAGATGGTTGTAGATCCATGCCGCCCCGTACTGGGCCATTGTGGGAGGGCACAGCCTTGCCTGTCCCAACTTCAGTATGGTATCCATTACTCTGCTGTTGCGACTGATCATGTTACCCAGCCTGGCTCCACATGAGCTGAACCTTTTGCTTATCGAATCCATTACGATCACGCGGTCTTCGATCTCAGGCAGCTCCAGGGTTGAGGTGTGCTTTCCGCCGTCGAAGACGAAATCCCTGTAGACCTCGTCGGAGAGAAGGAAGAGGTCGTGTTTCCTCACAAGGTCGGACAGGGTGTCAAGGCTCCCCGGGGGAGAGCACGGTCCCTGTGGGGTTGTTCGGCGTGCAGATGAGAACCGCACGGGTCCTGCCGGTGATCTTCGCCTCTATATCCTCCGCAGGCGGGAGATGGAAGCCGTTCTCCACGCTGCTGGTCACTGGAACCAGTTTTACGCCGGCCATGGTGGCAAAACCGTTGTAGTTGGTGTAGAAGGGTTCGAAGCAGATCACCTCGTCCCCGGGGTCGCATGTGGCCAGGAAGGCGAAGAAGACCGCTTCGGAGCCGCCGGTGGTGATCATTATCTCGTCCCGCTCCACAGAGATCTCAGATCTCCTGTAGTAAAGGGAAATGGCGTCGCGAAGAATGTCCAGCCCCTGGCTTGGGCCGTAGGCCAGCACCTGGGGGCAGTTCTCGGTCATGGATCTCCAGTATTCCGGGGGGGTTGGAATGTCAGGCTGACCGATGTTCAGGTGATAAACGTCGATCCCCCTGGCCTTGGCTCCGTTGGCAAGGGGCACCAGTTTTCTGATGGGTGATGCCTGCATTTCGCTGCATCTCTTGCTTATGTCGGTCATGATTCCGCCTCTCGAACATGTATGATAAAACAGAATGTGAATACCCTGGGCAATTATACAAAATGAAAAGACCCGTCGCCGATGTGTGCGAACCCCATGATTATCTATATTCACCACTGAGGCAAACCCCGGAGGAAGAGAATTGATAGTAAGACTTGCAGAAATACCCATTGAAGGCGGCTTTTACAGGTGCATGGACAGGGCTCTGGCCGCCGCCGAGGCGAAACCTCTTCCGGACCTTCTGGTCCTTCCCGAGCTGTTCACCGTTGGCTTCAACGCCTTTGAAATAGAGAAGAACGCCATTCCAGTCGGCGAACTCGAAGATCTTCCACTGGCCCTTGCCGCCGTGGAGAACGGAATATGGATAGCCGGGGGTACATTTCCGGTGAAAACCCCCCGGGGCACCGTGAACATGCTCCCTGTCTTTGACAGGAAGGGCAGGCTGGTTCATACCACGGAGAAAATCCACCTCTTCGAGAACATGGGGGAGAAATCCATGTTCACCCCGGGGATGCCATCGGGGGTCTTCGACCTTGACGGCGTCACCGTCGGGGCTTCGGTGTGCTACGACCTGAGGTTCCCCGAGCTTTTCAGAAGGCTGGCCCTCATGGGAGCGGAACTCATACTTGTCCCCGCCCAGTGGCCCGAGGCAAGGCAGGACCTTTTCAGAAGCTTCCTTCGGGCAAGGGCAGGAGAGGCCCAGATTTTCGTGGCCGGGTGCAACCTGGGCGGAGAGCACCTTGGCGAGAGATTCAACGGAGGCGGGGCAGTGGCGCACCCCTCTGGAGATCTCCTGGAGGGTATGCCGGTGGATGGGCACACTAAGGACTATGAACTGAACATGAACGATATTTCCGGGGTAAGAAGCATTATCGACTGCCTGTCGGACAGGCGGCGGGAAGCCTATGGAGGCGCTGAATGAACAGGACCGGAACGAACCCCTACAGGATCGTAATGCTGATAGTAGCACTTCTTTTCGCCCTTGTGATACTGAAGCTCGGAGCCCCCATTTTCGTAAAGGTGGCCATAGCGGTTTTCTTCGCCCTCCTCATTTCCCCGGCGGTGAAAAAGACCACATACGGTGTGGACAGGCTTCTCAGAAAGCTTTTCAGGAAGTACCGCAGAAGGGGCGACCGCAGCCATTCCAACCTGGCGGCTATCATCGGTACCGCGCTGGTTCTCGTTATGGCCCTCTTCATAGTATCCGTCTTCTTCTTTCTCATATACGGCTCCATGAGCATGCTTGTCAGCCGGAAGGATGACATGATGAGCAATGTGATCCACCCGGTGGTGGAGTTCGTGGACAAGGCCAAAACCGAATGGATACCGGATATTTACAGCCGGATCGGCCTCGAGGACGTAAAGGAGATAACAAGTGCCGCCGATTCCCTTTCCCTGGAGGAAAAGCTTCACCTGCATTCAACCTCGAGGAATCCGCTCTTTCCTTCACCTCCATAGTTCCCACCGCCGCCGGTCTCGTGGGAACCGTAACCAACGCCCTGCTGAACACCGTCCTCATTACCATGCTCACCGTGTTCATGGTAAACGGGCGCAGGATGTTCTCAAAGAAGCTTCGGGAAATGGATACTGTAACCCACATCAGGTACCAGAGGATGATCCGGGCGGTTGAAACGGTCCCCAGGAAATACCTCCTGGCTAAGCTGATCACCAGCGCCTTACCGGGATCCTGATCGGGGGAGGTCTTGCAATAATGGGCTTCCAGCTGGACGAGGCCTTCATCTGGGGAATAACCGCAATGGTATTCAACTTCGTTCCCTTCTTCGGCTCCATCGCGGCGGGCCTGATGATCTCCCTCTATGTGATGTCCCTGAAGGGTTTTCAGCTGGGACTGATAGGGGCACTCATGGTGATAGTGATAAACAATGTAGTATCGAACATCATAGAGCCCAGCTATTTCGGTGATGTTCTTCCCATAGGCAAGGTCACCATTCTACTCTGCGTCATCGTTTGGGGCTATCTATGGGGAATAATCGGAATATTCATGGCGGTTCCCGTTACCATCATAGTGAAGGTCCTTCTGGAGGAATCCTTCGGCAGGAATTCACTGGTGGTCTTCATGGAGGTATAAAATGTTCTGCATGCTCCTGCTTCTCGCCCTCACCGGCGGAACCATAGATGTACAATGGTCCCCGGATGCCCCACCGGTCATAACCCGGGGTCCGCTGGGGGACAGGGTAACACTGGCCGGCTCCGCTCCCTCGGGAAAACCCGGCACACCCCTTCTGCCGGCGGTTCCCGTAATGGTCCTCCTTCCCCAGGGGGCAGTGGCAGACGGAGTGGAAGTGATTTACACTGATGAAGAGTTGTTCTCCACCGGCTTTACGCCCATGGCAGCCCAGGCCGGCGCGCCCATTTCCATGCCTGAAAGCTTCAGGATAACCCCGGCTGACGCCGATGCATTCAGCAACCCCATAGAGTCCGGGGCCAGGCTCCAGGGGCAGGGTACCCTGATGGGGTATACTGTTGCTGACATAGTCATCCGCCCCTTTCAATGGAACCCTGATAACCGCAGGCTTTTGTTTACTCAGTCGTTGACGCTCCGTGTCAGCTACCATTTCGACCAGGGGCAGAACAGCATACCCGAAAGGGGTATCGCCGGCTCCCCGGCGGTGGAGGCCATTGTGAGGAGCGCCGTGCTCAACCCCGGGGACTTCCCGGTTACACCGCCCCGGACAGCGGACCTTCCCTGGGGGGAATACCTGATCATAGCCGACGACGACCTTGCCGATGCCTTCGAGCCCCTGGCTGAGTTCAAGACATGGAAGGGCATCCAGGCGAAGATAGTCAGCATGTCCTACATAACCGACTCCTATTCCGGCGTTGATGACGCCCAGAGGCTGAGGTTCTTCCTCCACGACATCTACCAGGAATCCCCTCCCACATACATCCTTCTTGCGGGGACACCCCGGCGTTCCCCACAGGAACTGCTATGCCACCGCCGAGGGATACACCGACGACCCCTCCTCGGACCTCTACTACCAGGACATGAACGACACCGCTCCGGGGGTGGACGCCTGGGACCTCGACGGCGACGGCACATGGGGTGAGCTGAACGGCGACGACAACATGGATTACCACCCGGATTACATCCTGGGCAGGGCCTCTGTTGAGACCGTGGCCGAGGCTGATATATTCGTGAACAAGGTACTCACCTGGGAGAACACACCGGACACCGCCGACTGGTACACCTCCATGGGTTTCACCACCGGTATTCTGTGGAGCAGCCCCTACTGCCCCGGCTCCGCCGGTAAGGAAAAGGTGGATACCCTCTACACTCCCTCGAACTGGACCATCACCAAGCTCTACCAGTCCCAGGGCACACAGAGCTACGCCGCATCCATGGCCATGCTCAACACCGGAATGCAGCTGGTGAACCACGCCGGCCACGGCAGCCAGAGCAGCGTATCCATAGGCACAGGTTCCCTGGGCAGTTCCGATTTCATGGGGCTTACGAACATATCCGAAAACGGAAGGCCCTCCATATGGAACACCATTGCGTGTCTTTCAGGCTCCTTCGACACCGGCACATGCCTGGCGGAAGCTGGATAAGATCCCCCGAGGGCGGCGGATTCTGCATAATGAACACCAGATACGGCTGGGGAGAGCCGGCGGAGCCCGGTGACCAGTGGAGCGAACTGGTGGACCAGGAGTTCTTCAACAAGTTCTTCCAGGAGGATATGTACAACCTTGGAACAGCCTTCATGATGGCCAAGGACGAGTTCATACCCCTCATTCCCTCGGACACCCACTACGACTGGATAGCCAAGAGCAACACCCTCTTCGGAGACCCGGAGCTTCCCATGTACACCATGGAGCCGGTGGAGATCGAAGTGGAAGACATCGGACTCTACGAAGGCCTCACGGAGCTCACGGTAACTGTGAATTCAGGGGGAAGCCCCTCTCTGGCGCCAGGGTCTGCCTGATACAGGGGGAATGGGATGATCCGGCAACCTACGCCGTGGGGACCACAGACGGCTCCGGAACCGTGACCCTCACCTGGCCGTATGAAATGCCCGCCCTGCCCAATACCGCCCGTGTAACGGTGTGGGCACGGGATCACCACCTCAACACCCAGATAGTCGATGTAGGGAACCTGGGCACAGAAGACCACAACAGTGGGCTCATTCCCGCTTTCTCCCTCAACTCCTCCAACCCTGTAAGGGGAACCGCTTCAATCCACTGGTCACTTCCGGTGAACCAGGAGGCGGGGATATCCATAATCGACCTCGCCGGCAGAACCGTTGCCGTCAGGAACCTCAAGGGAACCTCAGGGGTGTTCTCCTGGAATGCCGGGGAGAACCCCGCCGGTGTCTACTTCATAAGAATGACAACAGAATCCGGAGAGCGGCTGCAGAAACGCATCGTTGTGGTCCGGTGAGAAGGGAGCCATAGTGAAGGAACTGAAGAGGGAGAACGGCCTCGTGGTCCTCAGGTTCGACAGGGGAGAGGATTTCATGGAGTCCATCACAACCTGGCTGAATGAGAACGAAGTCCGCTCAGCGGGGATACTCTGCGGCATCGGCATGCTGAGCGACATGGAGATAGGCCGCTACGACGGCAGTGAGTACGCCAGGAAGACCGAGCCGGAGTCCTGCGAGATACTCTCCCTCCAGGGAAGCGTTTCCATGAAGGAGGGCAGTCCCTTCGTGCATCTCCATGTATCCTACGCCGATCACGATTTCAACGCTGTAGGAGGCCATCTCTTCAAGGGCACAGTTTCCATGACCATTGAACTGGTGGTGGCCCCATGAGTCCCGGGCTTGTGAGAAAGCCCATGGGTGGCGTTTTCTGGCAGATGGATTCATAAAGACTTGACGCGGGCGAAGGGCTTATTATCTTACGCACGCTTTGCGAAGGGGCTGTAGCTCAGTTGGTATGAGCACTTGACTGGCAGTCAAGGGGTCACGGGTTCGACCCCCGTCAGCTCCACCAGAATAACCGCCGCCTGAAATGGCGGCGGTTACCTTTTCCACTACAGTGGCAAGGGGTTGCAACCTGCGGCGGTATTGTCTATCTTACCTGCTCCAAGTTGAGGGAAAAATTCGTAATCACTAATAGATAAGGGTGTTACAGGGAGTAACACTTAGAAAACAGGAGGAAGAAATGACCAAGGCAGATATCGTTGCCAACATTTCAGACGAGACAGGTCTCACCAAGAAGGAAGTTGCCTCTGTGGTCAACAGCTTCTTCGAGGAAGTAAGAGAAGCTCTCTACAAGCAGGAGCACATCGAAATCCGCGGATTCGGAACATTCAAGGTTGTTGAACGCAACCCCAGAATGGCAAGGAATCCCCACACAAAAGAGCCTGTAGAGGTTCCTAAAAGAAGCGTTCCCTTCTTCAAGTTCTCAAAGACCGTTAAAACAACGGTTGCGAAGGCGGCGAAGTAAATGCCCAACGGAAAAAAGCGTAAGCGCCAGAAGATCTCCACCCACAAGCGCAAGAAGAGGCGTCGCGCCAACAGGCACAAGAAGAAGATCCGTTAGGATTGAACATAGCGGTTTTATCCGATACACATCTCCCGGCAAGGCTCTCCGCCCTGCCGGGAGTCGTGTATGAAACCTGCGCCGAAGCGGACCTCATAATACACGCCGGAGACATCGAAGAGCCCGAGGTCCTCTCCGACCTCAGCCGCCTCGCCCCGGTGAAGGCGGTCAGCGGCAACATGGACGGCATGGGAATAACCTCCCGTTTTCCCGACAGGCTCATACTTCAGGCAGAGGGTTTCACCATAGCGGTAGCCCACGGAGGGGGGGACTACCACGGAATACGCCCCAGGCTCAGGGCCATGTTCCAGCCCGCGGAACCGGACATCATCATCCACGGGCACACCCACCGCTTCTCCTGGGAGCAGGACAGAGGGATCTGGTTCCTCAACCCCGGTGCCGTTTCCAATCCCCCGGCCTCCAGAACCATGGCCATCCTAACCCTGAACCAGGGTAAGGAACCCTCCGCAAGAAAGATACGCCTCTGACTTGAACATTTCTGATTAATTCACTATCTTCGGTCTCACATCACTGCGGTGCCCCCGTAGCTCAGCTGGATAGAGCGTCGGCCTCCGGAGCCGGAAGCCTGGGTTCGAATCCCGGCGGGGGTACCACCTGAGATTGGTCCCATCGCCTGTACTGGAAACACCTCAGCTGGGAATCATCTCATTCCAGGTGGTTTCCTAGTAACATTCCTAGCATGAAACTTATTGAGTATCTGAAGCAGGAAGAGGGCAAGACCCTTGAGTTCAAGAGGGACTTGTCTACAAAAGAGCATTCTGAGAACAGTGCTCGACCCGGAGAACTCGAGAATTATCGATCTGCTGATAAAGAATCCGGATGGACTTTCGACTTCAGAGCTTGCGGGTTTTCTGGGAGTTACGGATCGCACCGTAAGAAACAGAATGAGGGTTCTTGTCGAAAGAATGTATGTTGTTCCTGTTGGAACGGGGCCCAGAGATCCATACAGAAAGTACGTTCTTGCTGAAAATTACTGATTTTCAGAGAGCACAGGAAAATGTACTGCGTTGACTTCAGGGGCAAATTCTTCCATTGTCTGGCTGGAGGGGCAGATGAAGCTGAAACTAAGGGTCACGACACACGAGAAGCTTGCTGAAGAGGACAGAACCTACTGGCTTCAGCGGACACCGGCAGAACGGTTAAGTGAAGTGGAAAGACTCAGAATGGAGGCAGGGAAGTTCCTGTATGACTATCCAGCAAGACTTCAGAGAGTTGTTAAGGTTACTAGAAGAGAACGAAGTTGACTACCTGATCATTGGCGGTTATGCCGTTGCCTTCCACGGATACCCGAGGTTCACAAAAGATCTTGATATCTTCTTTCGGAGTTCACCGGAAAACATACAAAGACTGCGAAAAGCGCTCATAGGATTCGGATTCAGCGGCAAGGACATCCCGGAGAATGTGTTTTCCGAGAAGGGTAACATCCTTGTGTTCGGTGTGCCGCCCACAAGGATCGACCTTTTGAATGAGATTGACGGTATCAGCTTCGATGAAGCCTTCGTGAATTCCGTCAAAGGAACTTATGACGGCCTCCAAGCCCGATTCATCGGGTACGAGGAACTGCTCAGGAATAAGAAGGCTTCACCGCGTATTAGCGATAAAGGTGATGTGGATGAGCTGGAGAAACTACACCAGGAAGATTGATTGCAGGACCGGTATAGAGCTGTTTGTCACTATACGGGTTCTGTTTGCATTAGGGGAGGAAGTCACGCCTGCTTCGCCCCGTTTTATCAGGAAACTCTAAGTGAAGCCACCTCTCCTGCCCATTGAAGAAAATGGTTCAACTTGAAATCATCAGTGGTGCCAACTGAGAAAATCCCACGTAGCAGGGAATGCTTATAAGATCTGAGCCTGCGATGATTGACACACTTCCAGAAATACCTGATTATCTGTTGGTGTGGAGGTAGTCCGTGTATTCATTTATTATGCTATTGATCCTCTTCCTGTTTGATGCGGCATTTGCATTCTCAGCAGTCCAGACCGACTGGTCAGGCGGATACGGGGGAGAGGGCCCTGTTCCATTCTGGTCCAATGAGCTGTACGATATGGAATCAACTGACTACTACAATGTTCCAGGCGAAGTATCCCCTGCAAATCGGGCCAATATCATCATCGCGGGACTCAAACGATTGTATTCAAGCACCGGGGATATAGACATGGACGGTGATGTGGATATTGCGGGAAGGTCGCAGTTTATAGATGGCCTTTTCTGGCTGGAGAACGGTGACCAGGGAAACAGCTGGCAGCAGCATACCATTACGAGCACAGGCAAATACTCATGGTGGCTGAAGCTCTGCGATTTTGACGGCGACTGCGATGATGATCTCCTGGCCAGTTGGGGAGAGTACAATCCAAATGTCGGCGAGATCGTGATCTTCGAGAATACCGGAGGCGAGTTCTGGCCTCGCTGGACCGTTGCGGAGAATGTTCCTGGAACGATGAGCGGTATGGATCCCTTCTGTTACCCCGTGGATATTGATGGAGACGGTCTCATTGATATTGCAGGTGAATACTGGACCGGTGAGCCCCCGGATCACACCCTTCACCTCGCCTGGTGGAAGAATCCGGGCCGAATGGCGCATAACTGGGAAGAATTCACGATCCATACCAGTGATATCTGGCGTGTCGTGGAATCGATGCATGCCGCAGACAGGGACCTGGACGGGGATGCAGATATTGTTCTGAATGTGGATTGTGTTCCCGAGGACAGTACCTTCTGGATAGAACAGGTCGGGGCAAGCTCCTGGATCCCCCACTTTGTTGAAGATGAGCATGTCTATATGCTGGGGTTCTTTGATCTCAACGGTGATTCCTTCCTCGACATTCTGATAAACGAGGGGGATTATATGTACTGGCTTAATGAGACAGAACCAGATACCTGGGAATACACACTCATTGAAGACAGCATTCACACTTCTTCAATGACCTGGGCTGAGGATTTCGACGCCGACGGAGACCTTGACATATACGGCAGCGGATCGGAGCTTGACTGGTGGGAGAACATTGACGGCGCCGGTTCGGAATGGGAAAGGCATCTGCTCCATCCATACGGTAGCTACGGCAACACCAGTCTTTGCGATTTGGATCAGGACGGCTTCAATGACATGGTTCTTTCGGGCTATAGCGATTCTTACTGGATAGAAACCGAACGTTACTCCAGCTTAGCCCTGATCGAATCGCAAATTCTGGATGTCGGTTCATATGTTTACTGGGACAGTATTACCTGGGTTGAAGAACTTCCACCAGGGACCGAGATTTGCCTTCAGGTCAGAACTGGCGTTGACGGAACCACCGAGCCTTTCATGGAAGCATGGTCGGAATGGATCCATGAGCCCGATGATTTGTCCGATTACGTTCCTGATTATCGTCGCTATATTCAGTACAGCGCTCTAATGAAAACTTCCGACCCTGGCGTTAAACCTGTTCTTCAGGAAGTAGCGGTATCGTGGTTCGGGTCAGAAACCGAAGAAACCACATATCCTGTGCAGTCAAGCGGTCTGATATGTATCTCTCCCAATCCTTCCACCCTTCCAGTGATAGAATACAGGATTTCCCGGGATTCCTTCGTGGACATGAAAATATTCGACTTGTTCGGCCGGGTGGTGTTGGATCACAGTTCTGAAATGGAGCGCTCCGGAAATCATGAGATATTTCCAGGGGAGCTGCCTCCTGGCTTATACTTCTGCCGCATGATCTCAGATGGTGTAACCGATGTAAAGAGCTTCGTGGTAATAAAGTAGATATCCTGAGCCGGCTCTAGTCCAGCACTACTGCCCTTTGGAAACTGGTATCCGTGTTTCTATCGTACAGGAAATAGACTCCCGGCGGCATTTCCAGGAAAGCTTCCTCACCCTCTGTCAATGAAATGTCTGAGACAATTCTTCCGGTGATGTCAACGACACGGAGTTCAGCTGAAACCTCACAGATAATGCCGATGCCCCCGATGCAGGGGGATGAGGACAGTCTGATAGAAGCTCTTTCGCTGAATGCAAGGTTAGTTTTCTCCTCAGTATGAACCGGCCAGGAAGTCCTGACGGCGCATACTCCGGGACTGGAGCCATCCATGGCAATGCAGATCAGGGGGGTAGGAAACTGATCTGATTCCAGAAGGCACATGTCCTTGGCGGGGGAAGACGGCAGGGCTATACTGGGCTCGGTTTGAGGATCGGTGAGAGTCAGTAATGGACAATGGATGCTTGCTGCTGTCAGCGCAACAAGCTTCCAGCTCTCAGCGTCCTGAAAAACGCTCAATGCGACTATATCAGAAGGGAGTTCATATGAATCCTCATAGTTGCCCTGGTTTCCCATTATAAGAGTTGCTTCGTTATAGCCCCATGCGATAAGCTCGGGATATGGCCAACCCGGCCCGGAAATATTCGGGATGTATTCAAGGTTCTGGGATATGAAATCTGTTTCTTCAATACTCCAGACAGTGAATCCAACCAGCAGGTTATCAACCCAGAAATCGGGATTCCAGCCGAAGTGGCTTACGGCAAGACATGGTATGGGGGAATCCGAGATATCCATAGAGGGGAAATAGCATGTTCCGCATCCGTATATTGACCCACCTGTATGACCGTCTCTAACGGAAACACTTCCGCTCATTACGCTTCCACGGTCGATGGACATACCCATCTCTGACCAGCCGTTGCCGTTGACATCCATATCGGTGACCTTCATCCATTCATCCAGTGTTGATATGGGGTATGGGTCACTCCATACAGATTCTCCGTTCTGGCCGTTCAGTCCGTAGAAATAGCACCAGTCGGAGCCGTCGTTGCCCAGAACCAGTACGACAACATCTCCGGGGTTCGGACCTTCTGATTTCTCAAGATAGGCAACTGAGTGTTCCTGGGGCAGAGACCATATGATGCTGCCGTCTGCACCTGAAAACACAGTTATTGCAGGAGTCAAACCAGTTCCCGCGGCTAGATCCTGAATTCCGTCAAGATTCACATCGCCTATATTTCTGAGGCATTCCGTGCGCCAGACTCCGGGAACGCTGTCGTTCTGCCAGAGGATCTCACCGGTAATACCGTCGAGACAGAATACACCTGAAGCACTGTACTCGGAAGAAGCTGTAAAACAGTCCTCTGTTCCGTCTCCGTTTACATCTCCAGCGCATTCAACAGAGATTTGACCCGTTGGAAGTGCGGTCCAGTGGATGTCAAGGGGACCCAGAAACAGGATCATGAAGAAAGCAGCATGAATCATACTCTATTCCTCTCTCCTCGAATATGACAAGGCAGCAGTGCAGATACAACTCCACTTTTCCGAATCAGTTATCCATTAACTCCTGAAGCGGCCCTTCATCGGTTTGCTTCAGTCATCTCAAAAGCACGCAGCGGCACAGGGCGGAGCCCTGCTCGGTATTTATCCGTACCGTGTAGCAGCCGGCGGGCAGGGAGGGGTGCGGTGTCCACATCATATTGCTCCGGCCAGGAGGGAGTATCTCTTCTGTGGGGTTGTTCACCAGTCTGCCTGAAATGTCAAAGATCTCCATGGTTACAGGGGACCCCTCGGGCAGTGAGACGGCGATGTTAAGTGTTCCGGTGAAAGGGTTATTTTCCGCTGAGGCTGTGAAATGCGCCGGTTCCAGCCCCGATACGCCGGCGTTGTAAACCGGGTATTCCACCACATCGGAGATGTTGTCACTGAACCTGAATACTGCCTGGGACCAGTTCCCTGAAGCCAGTGGGTCGATCCCCTCGGCGGTTGTGTAGGTAACGGTGGAGCCGTAATCCAGGGTGAGGGGATACATGGGCCAGGAATCGGTGGAATCGAAAAGGATCTCCATTATCACAGGACAGTTCCCGTCGGGGTCGAAGTAGTCCACTGAAGCGGCGGCGGTGGGGCCTGAGCCGGTGAACCCGGGGTTTGTGAGCTCCGGCAGCTGATTGCTTGCGGGGCTGATGGAGAGTTCCCGGAGGTAAATTCTGCCCCCATCGGTGTTGTCGGCCTCCTGGGGGCCCCCCAGAAGTGTGATCCTCTGGGTGAAGGCCGCCACTGCAAGGGTGGGGTCCGAGGGGTCGTACCATGTCTGGAAATAGGGGTCTTCCATGAGGTCGGCCAGCTGGCAGGTCAGCCTGAGGGTATTCGAGGAGGGATATTCCTGAACCTCGATGTCGCCTATCTTCTCAAGGTCTTCCATGCCGGTCCCGGTTACCTTGTAGAGCCCCGGGGTGATTATTCCCGGGGAATCCACCGTGTACATAAGGGCAAAGACCGTGTCGGGGCTGGACTGGGCGGGGTCGGTGATGCCGAAGAGATAGGCGAAGAAGGTTATCCCGGAACTCACAGGGAAGCCTCCTCCTGCATTGGTTATGGATGCGAAGAACTCAGTATCGGTGAAGCTTACCCTGCAGTCCACTATGTCCAGGTGTATGTAGCCGAAGGCTCATCGCCCTGGGGGTCGGAGCGGAATCTGGTAAGGTCCGGCGGAGGCGGGTTTTCCCCGGATGCCGTGGCAACGGGGAAGAGGTCCATTTCACCGGACTGTATCAACCGGAAACCATACCTGCGTGTTTCCGACACCGGGCCAGGCACCGTGGCGGTGAAGGTGGAGGGGCCGTCGGGGATGGATGTCATGGCTTCTTCCTCTATTCCGCTTTCACGGAAGAGCAGGAAGTTTTCGGCGTCGGGATTCTCCACCCTCATGACTATGGACTGGTCGGGAAGGAGTGCGCTGTGTCTGATGCTGTTCCAGTACTGGTAACCGGTTGCGTTCATGGCCAGTATGAAAAAGGGGATGAGTGTTCCTTTCATGGCTTCCTCCTAGAATCTGAGCCCGAAAACAACCGAATGACTCTGGTTCTTCAGGGGCACGGGATCGTTCTCTATAAGGATCTGCTCGTCACCGAAGGGCACATAGGCATAGGTGGGCATATAGAGAGTGTTCCAGCCCATCATGAACCGGTATTCCGCCAGAAGGGGCGCACCTGCAAGGGAGAACTCAACCCCTGTTCCGTAGACCATGGCGAAATCGAACATGTCCACCTCGGACATGTCATCGTCCGCCGACAGGGGCACCGACTCCGTTCCGTCGTCGAGGGTTCCCCGGAGTGTGTACCGGTCATTTATCTTCAGGGACATGGCGGTGCCGGCAAGGGTGTAGAGCTGAGAGCCTCGCCCTGCCAAAGGGCGAAACGGGTAAGCACCGGTATGTCCAGATAATCCATCTCATAGGTGACTGCCAGGGTGGTGGGGATCTCAAGTATCTCCACGCCGATGTCCTGGCTTGAGCCCCTCTGGCCATAGAAGAGCTCCTGCTGCATGCTGAACCTGGGGGTGACCGGCCAGTTGACGAAGACTCCACCGGCAAGTCCGGTTCTGAAGCTGCTGGAAACGGTGTATTCGGAGTTCCTTTCTTCGGTGCCCACATGCTGGGTAACCGTTCCGCCCAGCTTCACACCGAAGGAAACATCGGACCAGGTGCCTGCGCTCCCCTGTTCCGGCAGTGCGAATAGAAGTAATGGAAGGGCAAGGAGTTTCAGTGCGGCGATTTCCGGCTTGCTCTTTCTTCTGTGGTCCTTCAGGGGTGTCTCCTCGCTTTGACCTTGTGTTGCATGACGTGACAGTAACGTTTTTTCAATATAGACCTGCTCACCGCACCGGTCAACGAGGTTTCCATCCCTGGTGATTCAGCAATTCTGTCCGGGTAGTTCCATCATTTTCAGGAGTAAAGAGTTCATGTGTCCATCGTATTGACCATGGATACGGTGAAGAGTATAAATGCATTCGAGAGCTCAAAAACAGAAAGGATGTCAGAATGCAGTTTATTCTTATGGCCCTTTGTCTCATGGGGGTCTCCCCGGATGGCAATGTCAACGACGGAGTCATCAGCAACTGGAGCCCGGTTGACGCTGCCATCGAGTTCACGGTTCTTGAGACCTGGAACATCGACTGGTCGGCGAACTGCCTCGGTCTTACCACATGGGAGAGCGGATCCACGGTTAACATCGTTTTCTCCAGCAGCACCGGCAACGAGCTGAACAGCCTCGACCCCTCAACCGGTGGGTCAGCCGGCGCTATTCCCAAGCCTTCAGGTTCCCTTAACGGCTTCGGCGTTGCCTACAACGAAAGCCTCACCACACCCATCTGGCACATCAACAGCTGGCAGGTAGGCGACCTCTTCTACACTGAAGACCAGTTCTCCACCTGGCAGACCATGGCCAACCCCTGCGGCACAGGCGGCCGTGGAATGTCCTTCGACGGCGAGGCTTACTGGCAGAACAACTCCACCTCCCTGGTTCGCTTCATCCCCGGTGGATCCTCACAGACCTTCACCAGCATGGCTCCCTCGCAGATTTCAGGCATTGCCGTTGTCCCCGGTCCCACCGACGACACCCATGTCATGGTCACCACCTACAACGACAACGTTTCATCCTCTACTCCTACGACGGTTCCTCGATGACCCAGGTCGCCACCGGCGTTAGCCCGGCCGGCCTTGGCAACACCAACAGACTTGGTCTGTCATGGTGCGAGTCCCGGTCATCGCTCTTCTTCAGCTATGCCGTCTCAGGCGGTTACGAGATCGCCGAGCTGGAGTTCGATGTTGTATCCCTCACCAGGGACACCTGGGCCGGGATCAAGACAAGCTTCTAGGATTCCCGTAATATGAAGAAGGGGGCGGTCTGACCGCCCCCTTCACTG
>LQAJ01000056.1_pt1 | contig 100530 bp, 126 predicted proteins | sample 1535811 | NCBI WGS metagenome assembly LQAJ01 (sample SAMN04331587, study PRJNA305678) | bioreactor metagenome | isolation source: bioreactor_6 inoculated with Wadden Sea sediment 2nd replicate of a... | place: Germany: Wadden Sea, Janssand Flat | reverse complement strand
TAGACCGGGCACACATTGGCGCAGGCACCGCACCGCACGCACTGGAGTATCTGGGAGAACTCCGGATCGGCCGCGATGTTGCTGCGGCCGTTATCTAGAAACACGATGTGCATCTCCCGTTTTCCGGAGGGCGTGACGGTGCATTCCGAGGGACCTGTGATCCAGGTGACATAAGAGGTGATGGCCTGGCCGGTGGCGTTTTTCGGCAGAATCCGGTTGATTGTCAAGGCATCGGCGATCGTTGGCACCAGCTTGTCGATGCCCACCAGGGCCACGTGTACCTTCGGCAGGGTGGTGACCAGCCTGGCATTGCCTTCATTGGTGGCAATGCCGAGGGTGCCGGTGTCGGCCACCGCATAATTGGCACCGGTGATGCCCATGTCCGCTCGAACAAATTTTCCCTCAGCTCTTTTCGGGCCACCTTGACCAGCCGCTCGATCTCAGGGTTCTGGTCCGTGCCCGTGACATCGGTAAACAGGTCCGCTACCTGGAACCGGGACAAATGAATGGCCGGCATCACCATGTGGGACGGGCCTTCTTTTCTGAGCTGCACGATCCATTCCCCGAGATCGGTCTCCGTGACCGCCAGTCCTCTGGTTTCCAGCCACCGGTTCAGGCGGATCTCTTCAGCGGTCATGGATTTGGATTTGACGATTTTTCTGGAACCGGTTTTCTGAGCGATCTGTTCAATGATGCGGTTAGCGTCTTCGGCCGTGTCCGCCACATGCACATGGATGCCATGGGCAAGGGCCTTTGCGGTAAATTGCCTTAACAGGGCCGCGTTGTTTCGGATAGCTCCAGCCTTGGCATCCGCCACTTGTTGAACCAAGGCTTTCACATTCATGCCGGCAAAGGCATTTTGTCTCGAGGTGCGGTAGGCCACGGCAAATTTGTCCATGGCCTGGCGCAGAAACCGGTTGTCCAGGGCCGAGTCCAGCCGGTGTTTATAGGATCTGAAACTCTCGGTTTTCGACATGGGCTTATTCCTCTTCCACCAGGATGATATGCAGTTCCAGGGGGCCATGGACACCAATGGCCAGGACCCGCTCGATGTCCGCCGTCCGGCTGGCACCTGTGATAAAGGCGGTATAGGACCCGGTCCGGGCTGTCAGTACCGACAGTTCTTCGGCCATCTCATTCGCTGACGTCCGGATATCCGATACCTTCAGGAGCGCCACATGCACCTCGCACAGCATGGTGGCCAGCCTGACCTCCTCGCTGTGGGAAGCCATGACCAGGGTGCCGGTATCGGCAATGCCGTAATCCGCCCATGTCATGCCCATGTCAATGCCGTCGGGGTAATCCCGCATCCCGTTTTGAAGCAGGTGGATGTTACCGGCGTTGTCACAGGCTTCAGACAGATACCGGAGATCTGCCGTTTCCAGATTCGGGGCCGCCAGGATCCGGGCAGCCGCCTCTTTGGCCCCGGCAGACGTCAGCCGGGGATTTAACATCTGGGATGTCATCGGAATTCTGCCCTGCAGCAGACAAACCGTCCGGTCAAATGCCTCAGTCCGGGATGCCGCCTGATGCACCACCGCGGATACCAGGGACGCTTTTTGTGCAAAGGTTGCCGTCAGATCGGTCATGTCAGAAACACTCCTGTTGTCCTGCATGTTTCCATGAGGGGTTATCCAAAAAATATGCCCGGCAGCCAGGTGACCAGGGAGGGGAACAGGCACAGCAGGCCGATACTGATCAGCTGCAGCAAAACAAAGGGGACGATTCCTCTGTAAATATGCATCATGGTATACTGCGTCGGTGCCACTCCCTTGAAATAGAACAGAGCATACCCGAACGGCGGGGACAGAAATGAGGTCTGGAGATTCACGCACATGAGCAGGGAAAACCACAGAGGATCGAATTCCAGTTCCATGGCAATGGGCAAAAAAATCGGTACTGTGATCAGCAGAATGGCCGCCCAGTCAATGAACATGCCCATGATGAAGACGATGAACATCATGATGAACAAAATGATCCACCGGTTCATACCGGAGCCGATCAGCAGGTCTGCCACCACATCTCCACCGCCCATGCTCAGGAACACCGTGGAAAAAAATTTTCCGCCGATGAACAGCAGCATCACCATGGAGGTGGTTTTCAGGGTGGCATGAGCGCTTTCCTTGATGACCGTCCAGTTCAGCTTTTTGTTGAAAGCCGCCAGGATCAATGCACCCAGGCGCCAGTCCTGCGGCCTCCGTGGGGGTGGCCACTCCGGCCAGAATCGTTCCCATGACCGCCAGGATCAATGCCAGGGGGGGGAGCAGTGATTTCAGGGTCATGGCCCATTTCTGGGCAGCCGTATATCCAGCGGCTTCTTTTTTTGAAATGGGGGGCCCCAAGTTCGGATTGATGTTGCAACGGATAAAAATATAGGCAAAATACAGCCCGGCCAGCAGCAGCCCCGGAAAGATGGCTCCGGCAAACAGATTTCCCACCGAGGTTTCCTTCATACCCGTAAGACCGCCGTAAATCACCATCATGATGGAAGGTGGAATCAGAATGCCCAGTGTCCCGGACGCACAGATAATTCCGGCCGTCATTTCTTTCTGGTAGCCTTTGTTCATCAGCGCCGGGGTGGCCAGCAGGCCCATGGCGACCACGGATGCTCCGATAATGCCGGTGGTGGCTGCAAATACGGTACACACGACCACGACAGCAAGTCCCAGCCCCCCCCTTATGCTGCCTAAAACGACGTACAGGGATTCAAATAAGGCATCTGATACTTTTGACCGGTCCAGCAGCTGGGCCATAAGAATAAACAACGGGATGGCCACCAGCGTATAGTTGTTCATCAGGCCCCAGGTGTTGTTGACAAACATCTCAAAAAGCATGGAAATGGAAAAACCATTGTCTATCAGACCGAACAGCGTAGCAACCGCTGCCAGGGTATAGGCCAGGGGGTGTCCCAGCACAATGGCCAGGATCAGGGTGATAAACATGGCAGCGGTCATGAATTCAAGACTCATGGGTGTACCTTTCTTCCTTGTTGTTTGAGGGAGACGATATCGTTGAGCAGGTTGGCAATCCCCTGGAGAAGCAGGAACATCAGGCACAGTGCCATCAATATTTTCAGCGGCCAGATGGGCGGGGCCCAGGAAGTGGAGTTGACCTCCAGTCCCAGCACGGAGGTATAGGCGAATTTAATGGACCACAGGGTCATGAAAAACATCACCGGCATGAAAAACACCAGGTTGGTAAGAATGCTGAGAATCAACTGGCTCTTTTCAGATGCCAGGGAGGTAAAGATATCCACCCGAACATGTCCTTTGTGGACATCGGTATAGGAAAATCCAAACATGTAATGAAGGCCGTACAAAAATGTGGTGGCTTCAAATCCCCATGTGGTCGGGGCATTGAACAAATACCGCATGATCACCTCATACACCACGATAATCAGCAGCGGATAGATGAGAAAAGAGGTCGCATCCCCCTGCTTCCGGGTGATCATTTCAAGGCTTTTCGCTATTGATTCCAGCATGGTGACATCCTTTTCTGAGAATGAATCAAAAAACGGTCAGGGTTCGCAGCCCGTGTTATATCGGAATGGTTAAATGACCGGGCTGCCGGACGTTTTCAAGGTTTTGTTTTTTTTGCTTATTCGTGGATCTGGCCGCTGATGTAGGTGTCATAGGGCCAGGGAGTTGCGCCGCCGCGGGCCTTGCGCCAGGCTGCATAATCTTCGATCAGCTGGTCCTGGGAATCCAGAATTTTTTTGGCATCCGGAAATCTGGCTTTGACGGAATCCATATACTCTTTGGTGGTTTTACGGAATTCGATCAGGGTTTCTTTGTCCATGTGGACAAATTCCACTTTTTCCTGAAACAGCTCAATGGCTTTGGCGTTCAGGTTGTTGATCCAGTTGTAGCTCCATAGCTGGGTTTCCTTGGCACAGATGTCGATGATCCATCTCAGGTCTTCGGGCAGTTTGTCATAGGCGTCTTTGTTGAAAAACAGGGCGCACTGGATGCCCGGCTGATGGACGCCCGGTTGGATCACGTATTTGGTAATGTCATCGAATCCCATGGGATAGTTGATGGCCGGAGAAGAGAACTCGGCTGCATCGATCACACCGCGTTCCAGGGCCAGGTAGACTTCGCCGCCGGGAAGCGGAGAGACAGAGGCACCCAAATTGTTCATGATGTCCATGAACCAGCCGGGAGTCCGGATTCTCATGCCTTTGAAATCTTCCATTTTGGTGGCCCGTTTGTTGGACGACAGCCCCATTTCCTGGCCGCACTGGCCGCCGGGGAGGGCAAACAGGTTAAACTGACCATACAGGTCCTGCATCATCTCCACACCGCCCCGTTCATACAGCCAGATGTTGTAGAGTTCGGCATCCAGGCCAAAGGGGACAGACGCCAGGGCCACAAACGCTTCGTTTTGCCTTTCCAGTAGCCGGGCCAGTCATGACCCACCTGGGCCGCCCCGGTGCTCACGGCATCAAAGCTCTGCATGGCCGGAACCAGTTCGCCGGCTGAAAATGGCTTGATATCCAGACGTCCGGCTGATGCCAGACGGACACTGTCGGCAAAATGGGAGGCGATATCATAAAACAAAAGTCCTTTGGACCAGGGCATGACCATTTTCCAGCGAATCTTTTCGTCTGAGACGTCAAAGCTCACCCGCTTGGCAATCTTGCTTCTGGGGTCTTCCCCGAATTTTTCGCGTTTGGCATAGGCTGTGCCGCTGATAAAGACAATTGCCAACATAAGGGTAATCACAATGCTCAATGCTTTTTTCATGCGTTCCTCCGTACTTTAAAAAATGGTTTTTCACACGATTGACTTCAGAGAATTCTTGATGGTGGGTTGTTCCTCCTTTCCCGGATCGGCGTCTAAATCAAGGGATCTCCGGCAAGTCCAAATTCACATTTTCTGATCATTCGCACCACTTATTTCTTTGGTAGTACCAATACTAAAATCCATCTGACTTTCTTTGTCAAGAAAAAAATTTAAAAATATTTGTTTTTTCTTTAAAGGCCTGCCATATGAAATGTATCGTCATATAATACAAAGATTTATATTATATTATTTCATGGCTTGGCTTGGATTTTTCGGCTGAAAATAAGGGTAGTACCATAAAATTATGAGTTGACAACTGGGAAATATACGGAATAGTAATTTGGTATTACCAAAAACTTGAGAGGTGCCGATGATCCAGAAATCCGTCCTTGAGGAGCTACAGAAAATTTTAGGGTCCCCGCATCTGTTGACCCAGAAAGAGGACATGCTCACCTATTCCTATGATGCGGCTGTTTTGGATCCGGTGATGCCTGCGGCCGCGGTGATCCCTGAAACAAAAGATCAGGTGGCCGAAATCATCGCCCTGTGCGCTCAAAACAAGATTCCGATAACGGTCAGGGGATCCGGCACCAACCTGTCCGGCGGTACCATTCCCGAGACGTCGGGCATCGTGATGCTCACCGGCCGGATGAACAAAATCATTGAAATCAATGAAGCGGATATGTATGCCGTGGTGGAGCCTGGGGTGGTAACGGCCACCCTGGCAGCGGAAGTGGAAAAGCGGGGGCTGTTTTATCCGCCGGATCCCGGTTCCATGGCCGTGTCCACTATCGGCGGGAATGTGGCGGAAAATGCCGGGGGCTTGAGAGGGCTCAAATACGGGGTTACCAAGGATTATGTCATGGGCCTTCAGTTTTTTGACAGCCAGGGAAATTATATCAAAACCGGGTCCAGAACCGTGAAATGCGCCACCGGTTATAATATCACCGGACTCATGGTGGGCTCTGAAGGCACCCTGGGGATTCTGGATCAGGTGATTCTCAGGCTCATCCCGGCCCCAAGGGCCAGACAGGCCATGGTGGCGGTGTACGACACCCTGGAACAGGCATCGGAAACCGTATCCGGTATCATATCCGCCCGGATCCTGCCGGCAACCCTGGAGATTTTGGACAATTTTACCATCCGGGCTGTGGAGGATTTTTCCAAAGCAGGACTTCCCAAAGACGCGGCGGCTTTGCTGCTCATCGAAGTGGATGGGCACCCGGCCGTGGTGGCGGAAGAGGCGGGACAGGTCAAGGCCCTGTGTCTCAAAATGGGGGCCAGGACAATTGAACAGGCCAGAGATGACGTCCAGCGGGATAAAATTTGGGCAGCCCGGCGTACGGCCCTTTCCGCCCTGGCTCAGCTCAAACCCACCCTGGTGCTGGAGGATGCCACGGTTCCCAGAAGCCGAATCCCGGACATGGTGCAGGCTCTTCAGAAAATCGGCGAAAAATACCGCATCGATATCGGCACCTTCGGCCATGCCGGAGACGGGAATCTGCATCCCACCATTCTCACGGACCGCAGAAACAAGGAAGAATTCCTTCGGGTGGAACAGGCCATTGAAGAGATCTTTGATACGGCGTTGGCCATGGGCGGGACCCTGTCCGGAGAACATGGCACCGGCATCGCCAAAGCCCCGTTTTTGGAAAAAGAAGCCGGATATTCCTCCATTCTGTTTTCCCGTCGTCTCAGGGCGGCCCTGGATCCGGACAACATTTTAAATCCTGGTAAAATTACCGGAGTCTAATATATAATGGCGGACATGAAAGAACTGGCAAATCTGGTAAAGGAACTGGAAGACCAGCTGGCGACCTGCATTCGATGCGGCATGTGCCAGTCGGTCTGTCCGCTGTTCGAGCAGACACGGAAGGAAGCGGATGTGGCCCGGGGCAAGCTGGCTTTGCTTACAGGCCTCATGGAAAACATGTTCACCGACCGGACGGGGTGAACGAGCGGCTGAACCGGTGCCTGTTGTGCGGGTCCTGTGCGGCCAATTGTCCGTCCGGGGTCAATGTGGTGGAGATATTCATCAAAGCCCGGGCCATCCTTACGGAATACAAGGGGCTGTCCCCGGCCAAAAAATTGATTTTCAGGCAACTGTTGGCCCATCCGGGACGGTTTGATGCTCTGGTGGAATGGGCCGGGCGGTTCCAGGGTCTTTTTACCAGACCCGATGCCAACGCCCAGGGCACCTCCTGCGCCCGTCTGATGTCTCCCTTGTTGTCAAACCGGCATTTTATGCCCCTGAGTACCCCCCGTTTCGCAAGACCCTGCCGGAAAAAGGGGTCATTACCACGGGTTCCGGCCCCAGGGCCGCCATTTTCATCGGGTGTCTGATCGATAAAATTTTTCCCGGTGTGGCCCATGCCTCCCTAAAGGTGCTCTCCCATCACCGCGTTCCTGTGGTGATTCCTCCCGGCCAGGGATGCTGCGGCATCCCGTCTCTGGCATCCGGTGACCGGGACAGCTTTACCCGGCTGGTGGACCACAATTTGGCGCTGTTTGAAAAACACGATATTGATGTTCTGGTGACCGCCTGTGCCACCTGTACCTCCACTATTAAAAAACTATGGCCTTCGGTTTACAAAAATCCGTCCAGGAGTATGCAGAAAAAATTGACGGCCTTGTCGGAAAAAACCATGGATATCAATCAATTTCTGGTGGATCAGGCGGGTATCAAGCCGGTTGAAGCCGGATTGGCAGATGCAGACAAAGAGATCGTGACCTATCATGACCCCTGCCATCTGAAAAAATCCTTGGGCGTGGCGGAGCAACCCCGGCAGGTCATTCGGGCCGCCGGCCATCGGCTGGCAGAGATGACCGGATCAGACAAGTGCTGCGGCATGGGCGGCAGTTTCAATATTTATCATTATGATCTGTCCAGTGCCATCGGCACTCTCAAGGAACACAATATCGAAGCTACCGGCTGTACCACCGTATCCACCGGGTGCCCGGCCTGCATGATGCAGATTTCCGATATGCTGGGAAAAACCGGCTCCTCAATCAAAGTCAGGCATCCCATGGAGCTGTATGCCAACATCCTTGAAAAACAAATCCTTTAAAAATCCATCAACACTGAAAGGAGAGCAACATGGAAATCAAGGAACCTGGGATCACCCGAAAGGATGTACTGATATTGGATGATGATGATTTCTGTAAGGAAAACGTATGCATCGTTACCGGGTGCGGCACGGGTATCGGCCGGGCGGTGACCGTTGCAGCGGCGGTCAACGGCCTGACTGTTGCCGGACTGGATATCAATGCGGAACAGGGGGAAAAAACCGTTGACACGGCCCGGGCCCTGGATGGAACTGATGTGGCTTTCATTCCAACCGATCTGACGGATGACGTCCAGGTGCGGGCGGCGGTGAAAAAGGCGGCCGGTCTGGGACAGATCCGGTATCTGGCCAATATCGCCGGGATCCAGCACATTGATGCTGTGGAAAATTTCCCCATGGAAACCTATGATCTGATGCAGACGCTTATGCTCAGGGCGCCGTTTTTTCTTTCTCAGCTGGTTATTCCCTACATGAAGCAGGCCGGTACCGGGGCCATTGCCAACATGGCCTCGGTCCACGCCCATATCTGCACCAAAAACAAGCCGGTTTACAACATCACCAAATTCGGGCTTCGGGCGCTGAGTCAGTCCATTTCCGCCGAAGGCGAAGGCCGGATCCGTTCCTTCACCATCAGCTCCGGGTTTGTCAAAACCCCGCTGGCCCTTAACCAGGTGGCGGCCCAGGCCGAACAGCGGGGCATCACGCCGGAGCAAGTGGTCACGGATGTAATGATGGGGCTTCCCGGGTCAAGGAAATGATGTCGCCAGCGGAGGTGGCCAATCTGTTTATGTTCGGATTTTCCCGGTTTTCAAAATACCTGGTGGGCGGAGATCTGCTGTTCGACGGCGGCATGGTCCTGACCTATTAGGCATTCATCCGGCATTGGCAGCTTCAGGCGTTGAAGTCCGAAATTAAGCCAGGTATCTGGTTGGATATGATTAAAAATCTCTTGATAAACCATTTGGAATACTGGATAATAAATAGTTCTAATTTATAACAATATAAAGAAAAAACCAGGGTGCAGCAGAGGATTATGACCCTACCCATCAAGCCCATAAAACCCAAGCGTATTTCCGATCAGGTGTTTGATCAAATTCGGGAACTCATATACAGAGGGACACTCAAACCCGGAGAGAAACTGATGACGGAAAGGGAGCTTGCCCAGGCTATGAACGTGTCCCGAACCACCATCAGAGATGCGATCCAGCGCCTGGTTACCATGGGATTGATCACCCAGAAGCAGGGACAGGGTACTTTTGTCAAACCCATGGAGGCGGTTCAGGAAAATCCGTTGGCAAAAGCCATGAAATCCCAGTCCGCCTCCCTGGTGGACCTGCTGGAGGTGCGGCTGGGTCTGGAATGCAATGCGGCCGATCTGGCTGCCCAGCGGGCCGATGCAACCGATATCAAAGCCATGCAGCAGAGTATTGACGAGATGCGGCATGAAGTGAATTCCGGTCGGCTGGGAACAGAAGCCGACACCGGGTTTCACATGGCCATTGCCTACGCCGCCAAAAATCCGCTCCATATCCTGATCATGCGCAATTTTTACGACTATCTGTTCCACGGCATCCGGGAAAATTTATCCAGTCTCTATGAAGACCCTGAAAATATCCAGAAAATTTTGACCCAGCACCGGGCCATCCTGGATGCCATCACCTCCCGGGACCCGGACAAGGCATATACGTCCATGAACACCCATATCTCCTTTGTCAGGGATTTTTTCAAAAACAAAAAAAATGTAACGGGCTAAGCAGGTGACATCGTACATTTTTACTGCACGACAGAATGATGTCTGCACAGATCTGCAAACCGGGCCAGCAGCCGGCCGGCCTCTGGTGTATCGGTCACCTGCTGTTGTACCTTTGTAGGATCTTTTCTCAGCGCCTCGATCATCGGTGACATGTTGCGGATATACCCGGCCATGATGTCAGAGGTGTATTCCGGGTGAAACTGCACCCCCCAGGCAGCGCGGCCCAGTCGGAAGGCATGGTGGGGGTCATGGGTATTTTTTGCCAGAATCACCGCTCCGGGAGGCAGGGTCAGCACGGTCTGGGAATGGCAGGTGTGGGCCTTGAATACCTGGGGCAATCCATTGAGCAGGGGATCTGACGAGGCATCGGCGGTCAGGGTGATGGATGCGGTACCGATCTCGAGGCTGTCGGGATGAAAATCCACCCTGCCGCCCAAGGCCTTTGCCAGAAGCTGATGCCCGTAGCAAATTCCCAAAACCGGTATCCCGGCCATCACCACCGGGGCCAGCCACACCTCCACCCTCAGGCTCCAGTCCAGGTTCTGGGTGACCATGGCATGGGATCCGGCGATCACCACCCCGCTAAAGGTGCCGGGTTCCGGTAGCGCATCGAATGCCGGGGCATTGACCGCCCGGACCTGATTTTCATCCGCGCCCAGGCCCTGTCGGATCCAGTCTTCAAAATTCCCGAATGAACGGATGAGGTCGTCAAACGTATCCCCGGTTTTTATAATCAGAATGTCTGCTTGTGTCATGAAGTTATCCGGCCACTTCTTGTAAAATGAGATTTTCAACGGCATCCAGGATTCCCAGATGCCGGGTGATGTGAAACCGCACGCCGGGATGCCTGTGCCGGGCTGTTTCAACGGCCCGGGGGATATCTGTCTGCACGTGGCTGCCGGCGGAAATGAAAAACGGGAAGATCACCATCTCATCCACTCCGCTGTCCGCCAGATTCTGGATCACCGTTTCCAGTGACGGGTCGCAGAACTGCAGAAAGGCATGCACCACCTGGTGAATATCATTTAACCCGTCGGTTTTGACTTTGATGTCCAGTTTTTTTGCCAGGGCCGCCACCTCTGCGGCAGACGTTTTTTGACGGCTGCCATGCGCCGCCACGATGACTGTTTTCAAATCACACTCCTTTCTGTTGAATGCATTATTTGGGGCACATGCGATATGGGCATTTGCGGCTGGCTGCGCATTTAATTGTCATGGGTGATGGGAAAAAATCCGCTGTCCGTGATGATCTGTCTGGCCGGTCCGCTGTGCAGAAAGGTTAGAAACGCTTTCACGGTTTTTGACATGCGGTCGGGATTGACATACAGCAAAAGGGTCCGTTCCAGGGCCGTTCCGGTGTCATATCCGGTGATCTCAACCGGTTTGACTTCATGATTGAGATACGCGTTGCTGACATAACCGATGGCATACCGGTCCTCAGCCACCGCTGCCAGAACGCCGCTGTTGGAAAACACCCGGGTGTGACCGGAAGCCGTCGAGGCATCATTCAGGATGATCTGTTCCCAGATTCTGCAGGTGCCTGATGCGGTCTGTCTCAATACAATCTGAATAGCTGAATCAGTCCACCCGGCTGATTTCCAGGAGGATATCTGTCCGGAAAAAATATGTTTGAGGTCTGTGACTGATAACTGATCAACGGGACTGGCGGTATTCACAATCGGGACGATTTTGTCCCGGCATACCGGAAACGCTTTTAGACTGATCCCGATATTTTCAGCTTCCTGAACAAGTTCCGTGGACGTGGGAACAGATGAGGCGGCCATATCACAATCATTCTGGATCAGGGCCGCAATCCCGGCCAGGGAACCGGTGGATTCGATAATGATCTGCTTCTGACCCGGGCTTAGATATTCGGATGCCAGTCTTTCCAGCATCGGTGCCATGGTGGTGGACCCTTTGATAACCATTCGTTCCATGGGCGGTGATGTACAACCAAAAAGTGGCATGTAGCAGGCCGCAACCAGCAGCCCGATCAAATATGTGAACCGGAGTGTCATGGCATTTCCTTTCCCGGTCTGATGTGAAAATTGACCGGAAGGTCATTTTTTTTGATGGCATAGACCCAATAGCACAGGGATTTTTAAAAGACAACATTGAAAACGGATGGTTTTTTTATCACATGAGTGCGACCCGCATTCCCACCTGATGAAAATTTAACAAATGACAAACCTGTTCTTATCAAACGCCATATAAAATGACAGACAAAAATAAGGAAACCTGTGTCCCATCAGCAGCATCGGATGTGCATTCAGACGGGTTACCGATAAAAGAGAGAATCGACTGCGTGGATGAAACCCGTTGGGAAAACCGGAAAATGACGGAAATACTTGAACAGTACAGCACGATTTCAGCTTTTTTTTTCATGAGTTCATTGTTATTGGGAAAAATGGCCAATTTTATCAGTTATACGGTGATAAAGGCACGGATCATATCCGGGCAACAATGGGATTTGAACATATGTTGCGGAAAAACCGGAGCTGGAACGATCAATGCGGATATCATCCGGCATGCGCAGGTCCCCAATTTTGTTCTGATCAATGATATATACCGACTGCCTTTTGCAGACAGGCAGTTCAGGAAGGTGCTTTGTTCCCATACCATTGAGCATGTGGAACAGCCTGAGTTGTTTTACAAAGAATTATGCCGGGTAGGTGAAAGCGTTACCATTATTCTTCCCCCGCTGTGGGATATTTTTGCCGCGTTCAATTTTCTGGAACATAAATGGATTTTTTTGACGATACGCAAAACGCATCATTCCCTGCCCGGATATCTACCCCTTCCGTTTGCCCACAGGATCCACCAATTTCTTGGTCAGCGGTTCAAGGCCTGAAGACGTTATCTACGTCATTTCTTTCTGTTGAAAAGACTGGCACTGGCAATGCCGGTATGGGATTTTTTGGCCTTTTTTTCAGGTCGGCCGGCTTGTCGGCCCGATCTTCGACCGGGAGCCCCTTTTTGTCACCCGCCGTCAGTTCCAGTATGGCCACACTGACCGTCATCAGGGGCAGGTTCCGTTTTTTGCCTTCCCGATCCATGGCCGCCAGACAAGTGATTTCATCGGCTGTAAGGGAACGGTGCCTGTCCAATATGTGAACCATATCTCTGTTAATGATGACACCCGGGTCCATTCGCTGGACAGAGCAGATATCCGCAGAAGCCACTCACTGGTATCCGATCACTGACAGGGTGCTGCCGGGGCGATGATCCGGTGACAGGCAGATGCGGTAAACAGGCTTTTTCCAGGGTTTCCCAGCAAATGTTTATGTTCATGGTCTTTCCTTGACAGTGAATTGTATCACCCTAACATGCTAATTTTACAGGATGATTAGAAATCGAAAAAAATATTTGCCTTTCCGGTGGAGAATGTCTGTAAAAAAAACAGTCTTCTAACAATACCCTGCTATTTTCTGATGTTGGCCGTTGATGGCCCGTTCAGGTTTTCCCCCGGGGGGGCAAAAGGCATAAAAGAAAGGGAACCGGCATCCATGAATCCTGTCAAAACGATAAAACATATACGGATTCGATACCTTCTGGGGTTGAGTGCCATCGGCTTGCTGGTGACGGCATCCTTTATCACCATGAACAACGTGATATCAAAACAGCGTGGATTTTCCACGCTGGTCAACCTGGCCGGACACCAGGCAGGACTGGTCAACCGCATTGCCTATTTCAGCAGCTTGATGGTGACCACCGTCGATGAATCCGAATTCAACATGGCACGGGGTCAGCTGGGAAAGACCATCCATAAAATGCGGGATGCCCACCATATTCTGCGCCACGGGGACCGGGGAATGGGTATTCCAAAGGTGACCAATGAACGGCTGAAGACCATTTTTGAAGATCATTCTGTGGGGCTGGATCTTGCGTTGACACGGTTTTGCATCATGCGGGAGATATCTATCTTTCCACCCATGATGTGCTTAATCCGAAATTGTTTTCCTATATCTACCTGACCAGTTACGGCCCTCATGTACTGGAACCCATGCTGGATGCCGCTGTGGATGAATACCAGAAAATCGGCAAAGCCGCCATCCTGAGAATCGAAAGACTGGAGGCCATAATCTGGGGGGCAACCATCCTCATTCTTTTTCTGGAAGCAGGACTGATATTTTATCCTCTGGAACGTCATGTCCGGTCAGCCATTGATTCCCTGCAAACCAGTGTGAAGTCTCTGACCCATATCCGCGAGCGGCTGACAGCGGCCCAGAAATTGGCCCGGGTGGGAGACTGGGAATACCGGTTTTCGGATCGCCGGTTGACCTGGTCGGAACAGACATACGACATCTGTGGTGTGGACAGAAAACAGTTTGAGGTCACTGAGGACAGTGCGATTCAGCTGGTTCATCCGGAAGATCGGCCAGCGGTGAAAACCGCTTTGAAACGAGTGGCGGATCAATTGCAGTCCGCCACCATGGAATACCGGATCATCTGTCCCAACGGGCAGGAACGGATGATATTTCAGCAGGCGGCCGTTCGAAAACATGACGGCAGGCGGGTGCTTTCCGGCACGGTCCAGGATATTACCGACCGGAAAAAATCGGAAAATCAGATCAAACAGCTGGCTCTGTACGATGCCCTGACCGGGCTGGTCAACCGCCGTCTGCTGGGTGACCGCCTGGGCCAGGCCATCGCGGCATCCCGGCGAAGCCTGAAGTATGGAGCCGTTCTCATGCTGGACCTGGACAATTTCAAGACATTGAACGATACCTTCGGTCATGACATCGGGGATGCCCTGCTGGTCGAAGTGGCCCGGCGCCTCAATGCCTGCATCCGACAGACCGATACGGCTGCCCGTCTGGGAGGGGATGAATTTGTCGTGCTGCTGGAATGGCTGGATCGCCGTCAAGATACCAGCCTGAAACTGGCCCTGGAGATGGCGGAAAAAATCCGGATTTCTTTGAACCGGCCCTATGTTCTGGGTAACAAGAGTCATCTGTGTCATTCCAGTGCCAGCATTGGGGCGGTTATTTTCAAGGGAGATATCCACACCGCCAGCGAACTTCTCAAACGCGCGGATGTGGCCATGTATGAGGCCAAGGACCTGGGACGGAACCGGGTCTGTATTTTCAGCAAGGAACGGCAGGCCATTGTCAACCGGACCACGGCCATGGCCTATGAACTGAAAAAGCGCTGGACTCCGATGAATTTTCTCTGTATCTGCAGCCCCAGGTGTTGAAACGGGGCGTATCTGCAGTGCCGAAGCGCTGCTGCGCTGGATGCCGGCCGGCAACTGTCGGTCTCTCCGGGGTGTTTATTCCCATTGCCGAAGAAACCGGACTCATTCTGCCGCTGGGTGAATGGGTACTGAAAAACGCCTGTCAGCACCTGGTCAAACTGCTGGAATGCCGGAACCTGCCTTCCGGGTTTGCCCTGGCCGTCAATATCAGTGCCCGCCAGTTTTCTGACGACCAGTTTCTGGAAAAAGTGAAAGAGATCATCTCGAGCAGCGGCATTGATCCCCGGCGGTTGAAATTCGAACTCACCGAAACCTGTCTGCTCCACGATCTGGATACGGGCCGGGCAACCCTTGAATCGTTGCAACAGATGGGGATTCAGATCGAACTGGATGACTTCGGCACGGGGTATTCATCCCTGAACCTGTTGAAAAATCTTCCCATCAATACCCTGAAAATCGATCGGTCCCTGATTCACGGAATTGAAACCGGCTCCCAGGGCAGAACCCTGGTCCGTGCGGCCATTGCCATGGCCAAAGCCATGTCCATGACCGTGATCGCCGAAGGGGTTGAAACAGAGCGCCAGGAATCATTTCTTGTGGAAGAAGGCTGTGACATCATGCAGGGATTCCGTTATGCCCGGCCCATGCCTCTGCCGGAGTTTACGGCCTGTCTGAAAGACAACACCAGGTTCGGATCGGGGGAACCCCGCCTGATTGTCCTGGAAGCCGGGAATTTTGGATGATGGATGGCAAGGATTCCAAACGATCCCCCATGGAAAGATTTTCTGATTCTTTGACAAAAATAACGGACAACAGGATACTCACCTCATGACACTTCTTTCGGTTTTGAAGACAGTGACTTGCCTGGCCAAAGACCGGGTGCCCGGACAGCTGGTCATCCAGATCACCAATCAGTGCAATGCCGCATGCCCCCAGTGCGGCATGCGGAAAACCGCGGATATCCGCCGAACCCGTTTGAAGATGGATGTCATCCGGCAGATCCTGGATGCGGCCGGGGAAAAAGGGGTCCAGGCGGTTTCTTTTACAGGCGGGGAACCCCTGTTGTACCTGGATGAGGTCACTGAATTGATTTCCCATGCCGGCCGGGCCGGCATCCCATACATCCGCACCGGAACCAACGGTTTTCTGTTCTGCGGTAGCCGACAGTCGGGATTCAGGGACCGGATTAAGGCCATGGCTGACAAGCTGGCTGCAACACCTGTGAGAAATTTCTGGATCAGTCTGGATTCCTCAGTGCCAAAGGTGCATGAACAGATGCGGGGACTGCCGGAAGTGGTCCGGGGCATGGCCGTGGCCATTCCCATTTTTCATGATGCCGGCATATTTCCGTCGGTGAATCTGGGCATCAACCGTTTGGTGGGCGGTCCAACGACCCGGGACCTTCATCGGAGAGCCTTTTCCTGCGACACCGCATATCTGGAGGCGTTTTATCAGGTGTTTCATGCCGCGTTTGACCGGTTCTTCCGGCAAGTGAGCAACATGGGATTCACCATTGCCAACACCTGCTATCCCATGAGCATCGGGGCCGCTGATTCGGACAGTGGGCTTCAGGCGGTATATGCAGCAACAGCCGGGGAGGCGGTGGTGCGTTTCACCCGGGAAGAAAAGATGGCCCTGTATCGAGCTCTGGCCGTCAATGTGACCCGACATCGGCCGAATTTGCGCATCTTTACCCCTCTTTGTGCACTGCATACCCTCATTGGGCGGCTCCAGACATTGCCCTCCGCCTCCGGTCGGACGGTGGAAACTGCCGGATGCCGCGGCGGTACAGATTATTTCTTCATCGGTTCCGACGACGGCCACACCTATCCCTGCGGGTATCGGGGCCGTGAAGACCTGGGGCCTTTTCCTGATCTGAACTTGGGCGCTCTAGACCCGGTGCCGGATTGCCGTCAGTGTGACTGGGAATGCTTCAGGGATCCGTCCGAACTGCTTTCTCCCCTGCTGGATATCTTTCATCGCCCAAAAAGGGTTATAGGAAGAATCCATCAGGATCCACAGTTTTTTTCCCTCTGGCAGAGAGACCTCCGGTATTATGCGGCCTGCGGGTATTTCAACGGACGGGCAGCACCCGCAGTTTCCCGCCTGGCCCGGTTCTCACCCGGAACGGGCTGACACGGTACCGCTGAATATCTCCCGAAAGCCATGAATTCGTCAGATTTCAGATCAAGGAATCCTCAAATATCAATACGTTTATAGGGAAGAACTGGCTTATCCTTTATTTTTTCATGATCTATTGTGCCGGGCAGGTCATGGCGCTTATTTGATACCGGCGTACATGAATGACTGCACAAACTGGCGTTGAAACAGCAGAAAGGCGAGGAGCAGCGGGGCCACGGACAGCAGGGTGGCAGCCGAAATAACGGACCAGTTTACCCCGGATTCCGGGGCGCCAAAAATGCCCAGGCCCACGGTCAGGGGACGGGTCTCCACGGAATTGGTGACGATCAGAGGCCACAGAAAATTGTTCCAGTGATGGCTGACCGATACCAGGCGTAGGCCAGGTAGGTGGGACGGGCCAAGGGCACATATACCCGCCACAGGACTCCCAGGATGCCACATCCTTCCAGCCGGGCCGCATTCTCCAGCTCTCTGGGGGTGGATTTAAATGCCTGGCGCAGCAGGAAAATACCAAAGGCACTGGCCATGTATGGCAGGCCGATGCCCATGATTGTATCCACCAGCCGGAAATGGGTCAGGGTGACATAATTTTCCACGATGAGAATTTCCGGGGTGATCATCAGCTGGATCAGAACCAGGGAAAAAACCACCTGCCGGCCCGGAAATTCGAACCGGGCAAAGGTGTAAGCCGCCAGGGTGCACAGTACCAGCTGGCAGGAAAGAATCAGGGTCACCAGGACCACGGTATTGAAGGCATATCGTAAAAAGGGGCCCGGGACAGGGCTTGGACAAAATTTCCAGGGTCAGGGGGCATTCAGCATGAAATTGACGGCATAGGCCCCGGGATGAAATGCGGCCCAGAAGGCGTATACCAAAGGAGAGATCCAAAGAAGGGCCAGCATCCAGGCCGCCGTGACCTCCAGAGACGTATGAAAAGTGTTCGAAATGCGTGTCATCGGTAATGCACCCGTTTATCAAGGATAAAGAACTGGCCCAGGGCCATGCCTGCCAGCAGCAACAGCAGCACCACGGTCAGGGCGGCGGCATAATGGGTTTCAAAATAGGAAAATGCGGTTTCAAAAATATAATACAGTAGCAGGTTGCTGGCATTGTCCGGCCCTCCTTTGGTAAGGACAAACAGGTGATCCACCAGTTTGAAGGAGTTGAGGACCGCATTAATGAACACAAACAAGGTGGTGGGCATGAGCAGAGGAAACATCACCCGGAAAAAATAGGTCCATCGGCCAGCCCCCTCCAGGCGGGCCGCCTCTTTGAGTTCCGGTGGGATGTTTTGCATGGCGGCCAGATAGAAGATCATGAAAAATCCGGCTTCCTTCCAGATGGTCATGACCATGACGGCCGGCAGTACCGTGACTGGATCTCCCAGCCAGTTGCGGCCGGAAAGGCCGACTGCGGCCAGTATCTGGTCGATGAGGCCGATGTCCGGTGTGTAGAAAAACAGCCAGATATTGGCTACGGCGATCATGGGCAGGATGGTGGGGGTGAAGTAGGCCATGCGCACCAGGGAGCGGCCGGGCAGGGCCTGATTAACAAAAAGGGCCATGACAATAGCCAGGGCGATGGACGTGGGAATGGTTCCCAGGGCGAACCACAGGTTGTTGCCCAGCACCTTCCAGAAGACCGGGTCTTCGATCATCATCAGGTAGTTGTCCAGGCCAGTGAACCGGGAGGGCCGGATTGCCGTTCCTTTGGAGAACAGGCTTTTCACCACCGTAGTCACCGTGGGATAATGGGTGAAGGCGATCAGCAAGATGGCCGCCGGCATCAGCAGGAGCCAGGCATGTACGTGGGTTTTCCGGGGGATCTGCATGGGAGCCGCTTTTTTCCTGTTGTTCCGTCCGTGCCGGGGCCGGAATTTATTCCCGGCACGGGACAGGAACGGGTTGGGGTTATCGATAGGGTTTCAGAAGCCGGTCCGCCACTCCCTGAGCTTCTCTGAGGGCCGTTTCCGGTGTCTTGGCGCCGGTCAGGGCAGCCTGGATGGCATCGTCCAGGGATTTTCGGATCCGGCCGGTTTGATAGGTGGACAGTTCGGCCGTGGCATAATCCAGCTGGTCTCTGGCCACGGCAGCATAGGGGAATTCCGAGACATAATTTCGGAGGGCTTCGGTTTCATAGGTCGCCGGGCTGACCCCCATATAGCCGGTTCTGATGGACCATTTGGCCGAATTCTTTGGGCCGGTCATGTACTTGATCAATTGCATGGCGGCCCGGCGCTCTTCGGGGGTGGTCTGCTTGAAGATATAGAAATTACCGCCGCCGGTGGGAGTGCCCCGCCGTTTGCTGGCCGGCAGCATGGCCACGCCGAAGTCAAAAGAGGCGTTGTCTTTCACCGCCGTCAGATTGCCGGTGGAGTGCCACATCATGGCGGTTTTTCCCTCCAGAAAGTTCTGGCGCAGGGTGCCCCATTCAATGGTGCCGGTGGGCATCACCCCGTGGTTGTCCCCCAGAGCTTTCCAGAAGTGCAGGGCTTCGATGACGGCCGGGTGATCAAAGTAGGTGACGTTGCCATCTCCGTTCATCAGCACCTGTCCGTTCTGCATGGCCAGCGCCCCGAACATCCAGTACGGGTAGCCGGTGGACGGGATCATGATCCCCAGCGGTCAGGAGAGGTGAGTTGTTTGCCCATGGCCACCATCTCATCCCAGGTTGTCGGGGGCTGTTCCGGATCCAGACCGGCCTGTTTGAACAGATCCTTGTTGTAGTACATCACAATAGTGGACCGCTGGAACGGAATCCCCCAGGTCTTTCCCGCAGTTTTCCCGTTTTCCATGAGGGTGGGATAAAACGAATTCAACCAGGCTTTTTCCTCGGCAGTTTGGACCACATCATCGAACGCCACGATGGCATCCTGTTCGATCAATTCATAGATATCAATGGAAAACAGCACGGATAATTGGGCTGGCTGGCCGCTTTTCAGAGCTGCCAGAGCCTTGATACGGGCATCATTGTAGTTTCCGGCATAAATGGCGTTGACCTTGATTTCGGGATTTTGTGCCATGAACGCTTCCACCATGCTATCAATCACCTGGGTCAGCGGCCCGCCCACTGCCACGGGATAATACATGGTCAGTTCCGTTTGTTTGGCTACAGCTGTGCCGGCCATAAGCCAGACAGCCAGCAGGAGCCCCATCGCCACTAATCGCAATTTTTGAACCATCGTTTTTTCTCCTTTACAGTGTTGGTTGGTTCTTCTTTTTCATTAACAATCGTGCCCTGTCGGACACGGCACAGTAAGTAAAAGATCAAAAGGGTTATAAAACATCTTCTGATGATAAACGCTTACCGGTTTTGCCAAATAGATAGACAGCAGCTTTTGGCCAGCTGACATTGACCCGGGCCTCGGGATATGGAAGGCTCATTTTGCCGATTCTGGCAAACAGGACTTGATCATCCAGCAGGAGGCGGACAATGGTTTCCGATCCCAGATAATCGATTGCGACAATTCGGGCCGGCAGGCCAGTGTCTCCGATACAAACATGTTCCGGCCGTACTCCCACGATCCCTTGGTGGCGGCGAAATGTTTCCATCTCCCGGTCCGAGGGGGTCTCCGCCAGTGCGGCGGCGGCCTGCTGGCAGCTCAACCTTAGCAGGTTCATGGGCGGGGACCCCATGAACCGGGCCACAAACGTGGTTTCCGGGTGGTCGTACAAGGAATGGGGCGGACCGGTCTGTTCCACCCGGCCGGAGTTGAGCAGGATTACCTGGTCCGCCATGGTCATGGCCTCCACCTGGTCATGGGTGACATAAATCATGGTCAGTCCGATTTCTTTCTGGAGCCGGTGGATTTCCCCCCGCATCTCTGCCCGGAGTTTGGCGTCCAGATTGGATAGAGGTTCATCCATGAGGCATACCCGCCGGCGGGAAACGATTGCCCTTGCCAGGGCCGCCCGCTGACGCTGCCCGCCGGACAACTGGGATGGCCGCCGATCCAGCAGGTCCTGGAGTCCCACCATGCGGGCGGCCTCTGCCAGCCGTTTCTGCTGCCGGGCTTTGGGTACCCGCCGGACCTTCAATCCGAACAGGATATTCTCCCGGACGTGAGATGGGGAAACAGGGCATAGGATTGGAAAACCATGGATACCCCCGGCGAGCCGGGTCCTCATGGGTGATCTCCTGAGCCCCGATGCAGATAGTGCCACAAGTGACGGTTTCCAGGCCGGCAATCAGGCGCAGCACTGTTGACTTGCCGCAGCCTGAAGGTCCCAGCAGCACGGTTAGGCTTTTTTCTGGCACCGTGAACGATACCTGGTCCACTGCGGTAATGCCTCCCCAGGTCTTGGTCAGATTTTTGATGTCGATACGGCTCACCGGGTATCTCCGGGGCAGACGATCAACTGGTTGCCGGATTGGTGAATCATGTCGCAAATCGCTGGCGGGGGGGTCCGGTCACAGAACACTTTACTGGCTTCGTGAATATGTCCGCCCCGGACATGGGCACGCCGGTTGAACTTGGAATGATCCAGCACTAGAAACTTTTCCCGGCTGTTTTGCCGGATGATCTGCCGTGCCCGAACTTCTTCTTCATAAAAATCTAGCAGAGTGCCGTCTTCGTCTACCCCGGCCACCCCGTAAATGCCGATATCCACTCTATAGGCCTGGAACAGTTCCACCATGCCCAGGCCGAGAATGTCCCGGTCTTCGTTGCGCAGGCGGCCCCCGGCAACGGTGACCTCAAACCCGGGATTAGAGCAGGCCAGCAGGGCAAGGTTGAGATTGTTGGTAAAGATTCGCAGCTGATCATGATCCAGCAGGGCACTGCAGATGATCTCCGGGGTCGTGCCGATGCTGAAGGCCACGGATACCCCGTTGGGAACATGTTGGGCCACCTCCCGGGCAATGGCTTGTTTTTCGTCGTGCTGAAGCACCTGCCGCCAGGAATAGGCGGTGTTGCCACTCATGTTCACTCGCTGTATCCCGCCCCTGACCCGGCGGGCCATGCCTCGCTCACATAGGCTGTTCAGGTCTCGCCGGATGGTCTGTTCCGCCACATCAAAAATCCGGCCAGATCGGTGACGCCCACAAAATCCTGTAGCAGCAGTCTTTCCATAATCTGGGCCTGGCGTTCGGACAAAGGCGGAATTCTGCTGGAAAATCCACTGGTATGACGGACGGTGTTCATTTGAACTCAAATCCTTTCCATCTGGTTAGATTGCACTATTAAACACACTAAAGTACGGATGTTTGCGTTTTATTTCGTTCAAATGAGTATTGTGTGAAAATTCAAATGAATGCAGCCCGGGCCGGGAAATGGATCGAAGAAAGATTCCGGTGGAGTCTGCTGAAGAATGGCTGTCCGTCTCCGGTCGGGCACAGGAAAAAAATGGAAAAAGAGCTCCCGGAGGACATTGCGTTAACACCTTTTTAAAAAAACCTAATCAAACCCAAATATCAGGGCGTTAGTTTTTAACAAATAGCGTTAAATAATTAACTAAAATGGATATAAACTGAATTGCAGGAGCGGAGTGAGACATGGTCTTTGTTCATGATATTCCAGGAAGGCTTCGCGTAAAGATCGAATATCTGAAAAATCATCCGGAACGGCTGGAAGAGATTCGGACCCTGCTGAATGTGGCGGGCGTATCCAGTGTGCGGAGCAATGTGCTCACCGGCAGTACCGTGGTGGCATATGATTCCGGTATCATCACCTCAGGAGCGTTGCTGGATATCCTCAAATCTAATGGGTATGCCATTGATTTGGAGAACAGTGCCGTCAACCGGAAGCTACGTCAGGCCCATGAGGAACTGGCCATGAAAGTCAGCAAAGCTGCGGTCTCCTGGCTGGCGGGACGGGTTCTTGAGGCCAACGGCCTGTCCATGGTGGCCAGGCTGATCTAATCGTTGCCGGCGGCCTTTTTTTTCATCAGCCTTTTGATCCGTCCTTTAAATCCGGTTCTGGTCCCGTCTTCGATGCCATGGCCCAGGGCCATCTGGCAGATATCCACAGCCTGATCATAGGCCCGGACTTCTTCCAGCATGATGGACAGCATTCTGAACACCGGAACAATATTGTCCTCTTGTTTCATGGTGTCAAACACGGCCTGCTTCAGGGAATCAAACTCGGCGACATACTGAGAGGATAATGTCATGGCAGTGTTGAGATCATCTTTACTGATCCGGCGATTTCGGTAGGCGGTTTCGATCAGCCGAGTATACAGTCGGTGTCTTTCTTCAGGCTCGGTCAGCGTGTCCAGGGAAAGGGCTTCCTGTTGCAGCGACATCGAATCCGGCTCAGCGTGATGATCTGATTCCTCAATTCGATCCTCGCTGTCTTCCTTCACAGCCGTTTCTGAGACGTCGGTTTCTGTCGCACCGGTATCCGTTGTTTCGATATCTGACGGACTGGTATCTGGCTCATCAGCAACCGATTCACCGGTATCTGACTTGCACTTGCAGGCCTCTGGCCCTGTGTTCGGGAGGATCTGCAGGGATCTGCCTTTGTTGAAAAAATAATGTGCCATGCTCAGCATGGAAACCGTTATCCAGTACATAAATTAAATCCTCCTTTGTAGTCCGACCAAGAATCTTGTCAATACGTCATCGCTGTGGGGCACGGCTCAAGCTGTCATCCCGAGATAGCTTGAAAACAGAACCATTGCATAAATGCTTAGAAGCATGATGCTGAATGTTTTTTTAAACACGCTGCCGGACAGGTGCATTCCAAGTCCGAAAATGATTAGGGTGGAAATCATGGCCGGAAACAGGATCCTGGAAAAGTGTTCCGGCCCAGCCAGCCCGTCGCGGGTCAGGCTGGCAGCCAAACCCGTCACAAATAGCACATTCAGAATATTTGCACCGATAATATTGCCTATGGCAAGTTCGCCATGGCCTTTTTTAACCGCTTTCAAAGAAGTCACCAGTTCCGGCAGTGATGTGCCAAAGGCCACCATTGTCGCACTGATGACAGCCTGGGGCAGATTCATCCGAACCGCTGAGATCTGGACAGCCGGAATCAGACAATGGGATGCGGCAACCACCAGACCGCATCCAAACATGAGTCTGAACACCACTATACCGGTAGAGGTATGTTTTGACACGGGATCCGATTTTCCAATGGCTGCTTTTAGATCGTTTTTTGACCAGTGAAGTGCCTCCCACAGGTAGCAAAAAAGAAGCATCAGAAAGACGATACCCATACGGCGGGGTAACAGCACACGGGTTTCAAACATATGATCCAGTGTAAGAAAAGGGATACACGACACCACCAGCAGAAATCCCGCTGCAAACTGAAACCATCCCTGCCGTTTGATACTGTGGCTGTCCGTGGCGATGGGGGAAAACAGGGTGACCAGGCCCATGATCAGGCCGGTGTTACAGATGATGGAGCCCACGGCATTACCCAGTGCCAGTTCCGGATGGCCGCTCACTGCGGCGAAGATTGACACCACGGCTTCGGGGATGGTGGTGCCGATGCTGATGACAAACAGGCCTACCAGAAGTTGTGATATTCGGAAACGACCGGAAAATGAAACCGCTTCATCCACCAGGATATCAGCCCCTTTGCTCAGACAGCAGATCAGGATCAGGATCATCAGAAACAATACCGGTCCGGGGAAGGATTCCATCCACGTGATCAAATGCATACCCCCTCCCCCGTTAATCGCAGAATTGACGGATATCGGTGTCCGCATGGACCCATACCGGATCATTCACGTCTGTCAGACCACTTTCCGGAGAAGGGGTGGCCGGATGCCTGGAGATATTCATTCGGTTATTTTCCGGTAGTTCTCTGTCAGGCTCGCCAGTTTCTCTGGCTGCTTTGGTCACTTCATTGATCAGCAGCGGTGCAATGGCACCGGCAGCGATCACCAGTCCGTCCAGAAGGCGGATGCGAGATAGCCCTAGCAGGGACCGCAGTGGCGGAAATGCCAGGGTAAAAGCCTGAGCAGCCAGAGAACACCCGATGGCCCAATTCAGCGGTCTGTTGGGAATCAGTTTTTTTCGGGTGAACAGGCCCGCGGTTTCCGACCTGCAGGTGAGGGAGTGTAGCAGCTGGCCCACGGCAAGGGATTGAAATGCCAGGCCCCCGGCCATTGCCGGGGAGCCGTACCGGGCCAGGCCGTACACCAGACTCCCCAAGGCTCCGCCGGTAATGATGGTGGATTCCCGCAGCATAGCGCTGAAATCCTGGGGGCTGAACAGGGGATCATTTCCGTTCCTGGGGACCATCTCCATGACATCTCCTTCCGGTTTTTCCAGAGACAGAGCTAGTCCTGGCAGGATATCGGAAATCATATTGATCCACAGCAGCTGCATCACGTTCAACGGAGATCCCAGACCCAGGGCAATGGCAGAGGCCATAAGCTGAATTTCACTAATATTGGTGGACAGCGAATAATGGACCGATTTTCGGATGTTCTGGTAGATGCTCCGGCCGTCCGCTAGTGATGTGGACAACAGCGCCAGGCTGTCTTTGGTCAGCACCACATCCGCCACATCCCGGGCCAGGTCAGTACCGGAACCTCCCATGGCAATGCCGATGTCCGCCGCTTTAAGTGCCGGCCCGTCATTGATGCCATCTCCGGTCATGGCCACGGTCTGTCCGGCGGCCTGAATGGCTTTGACGATTTTCAGCTTTTGGGACGGGGTCACCCTAGCATACACATGTATGGTGCCGGCTTTTTTGATCAGGGCTTCATCGTCCAGGGCTGCCAGTTCCTTGGCATCCATGATTTCCAGGGGCTCTCCCCGGGACAGGTCCAGTTGTTCCGCCACGGCCCGGGCGCTGAGGGGCTGGTCCCCAGTGATCATCACTGTCCGGATCCCAGCCCGGTGAAATTGGGCAATCAGGGATTTGATGCCGTTTCTAGGGGGATCGGCCAGGCCGATGAGACCCAGCCATGTCAGGCCGGTTTCGAAGTCCTGTGCCTGTGATTCGGTATTGGTCTTGACGATGCGGCAGGCAAACCCCAGAACCCTGAGGGCATTGCCTGCCATGGCTCCGTTGGCGGCCTCGATGCGGGACCGGGCTTCGGAGGATAGAGGGACCGTCTGGCCGTCCGTCATTCGGTAGGTGCATCGGGACAGAATTTCCAGTGGACTTCCCTTGACCAGTAATAATCGTTCCCCTTCAAGAGCGGTACGGTGCAGGGTGCTCATGAATAGCTGTTTTTCAGACCGATGGCTGATCCGGATCAAAGGCGCTGATTTCCGGAGGGTCTTAACGTCAATCCCGGCCATGTCCACCAGTTCTGTCAATGCGCTTTCCGTGGCAGATCCGGAAATATCCAGCCGCCCGTCCGGACACCGGCCGTTGATTCGGGTTTCACAGCACAACGCGCAGACCTGATACAGTTTTTCCAGTTCGGGCATGTCTGCGGGCATGTCGTCCTCTCCAATCCGTATCAATCGGTCTTCGGTTACGGAAATCCATGAGTCATCAGTGTAAATGGAGACGGCTTTCATCTGGTTGAGGGTGATGGTGCCGGTCTTGTCCAGGCAGATAGTCTGGATGGCTCCCAGGGTTTCTGCTGCGGGCAGCCGCCGCACCAGAACATCATTTTTTTCATGCGGCTGATGCCCAGGGCAAAGTTGACCGTGGCAATGGACGGCAGACCTTCTGGCACGGCTGCCGCCGCCAGAGAGATGGACATCCGCAGCATGTTGAGCATCCCGAATCCCATGACCATGCCCATGGCAAACACTCCCCCGCACACGGCCAGGCATCCGTAAATGAGCTGATCCCCGATGGTATCCAGCTGGCGTTCAATGGGGGACGGCATGGACCGGGTGTCATTGAGCAAGATTTTGAGCTGTCCGATTTCCGTTCGGCTGCCCGTTGCCACCACCACGGCCAGGCCTTGGCCCCCGGTGATGCAGGTCCCCATGTAGGCCATATTTTTCCGGTCACCGATGGGGAGCTCCGCCGGATATAAAGGCTCCGCCTGTTTTTGCACGGGTAGGCTTTCGCCGGTAAGCAGGGATTCATCAATGGTCAGCCGGGAAGCCTGAATGATCCGGCTGTCCGCCGGAACAAAAGCCCCGGGTTTGAGGACCAGAAGATCTCCGGGCACCACGGCTTCAGCTGGAACAAACAGTGACCGACCGTCTCGGATCACTTCAGCCATATGTTGGACCAGGTCGTTCAATGCATCGATGTTTTTTTCGGCCCGGTGTTCGGTCACATATCCGATGGCCGCATTGGCTATCACCACCCCGGCCACTATGGCTGCGTCCAGTACCCCGCCCATGACAATGGAGATGCCTGCCACCGCTCCCAGAAGGTAAACCGGCAGGGAATTCATCTGATCCAGAAAAATCTGGATACCGGAACGGGACCGGGTTTTGGGAAGTGAATTGTCACCATAATTCGCCATCAGGGAGGGAATGCGGTCCCGGCTAAGACCCTGGTGGATATCCGTCTCCAGCCGGCGGGTGGTCTCTGCCACAGATCGGGTGTGCCAGATGATATCTACCGTTTCAGACCGGACTCTCCGGCTTATTGTCTGAACGGAATGGACGAACCGTCGGGTCCGGGAGTTTTTCTGATCCCCATTCAAGGGGGAGGGGCCAGAATTCAAATTAGAGGTTTCAGCCGGGCCGGATCGGCGTTTATTTCCGGTTTTTTTAATGGCCGTTTCCAGGGTTTCCATCAGCCTATCCGGTGGCAGACAAGGGTCGTAAAATACCAGTATTCTCCCGGTGAGGGTGCTGACGGTATAGCCGGTGATGCCCGCTGTTTGAGCCAGCTGTTGTTCCAGCCGGTGTTTGAAAGCCGGGGCGCGTCTGAGACCGGAGACGGCAAACCGGGCTCTGCCGTTCACCCGGGTGTGAACAGGTGTCAGAATGGACATGGCAGCGGATCCTTTCCCGGCTTAGGTGGGTATGTCAACAGGTCAGTGGGCATCGGCATCTCCCTGGTCAATCGGTGGTCCCCCGTCACTGCCGGTGCCCCACCATTCCCGGTTGTAAATGGTGGAGGCAAACCACAGGGCGGTGAACCAGGAGGGCAGCACCAGGCGGCCTTGGATAATCTCATTCATGGCATGTCCGATCAAGACGAGAAACACGGATCCGGACAGATTCAGGCTGTCTCCGGTCAGGCGGCGGATACCAGTATCGATCCTTTTCACCTGTCTGCGGGTATGCCGGGTCACCAGAGCTGGGGATGCGGCATCGGGAGGAATCAAGTGAAACAGGTTTCCGGAACGCCCGGCCTCGGCAAGGGCATCAGGGGTCAGGTGAGCTCCCTGCAAAAGAATACTGCCGGTGAGCGGATTGGCCTGAATTCGTTCACACGCCAGGGCCTGAGACAGGTGTTCCTTGATCTGCCCGACCAAAGACATTGACAGGGTCGGAAGAATCCGGATCCGGACACGGCCCGGCATGCAGTGGGTCACGCGGGCGACAGGTAGTGGGTCCATGGCAGCCTGGGGCATGGGTTATTCTTTGGCCGCCGGGTCACCGCTGACCTCGGCCTTGGCTTCGGCAGTGATATCTTCCAGTGATTCTCTGGCTTCGGCAAGGGTGACCTTTGCCCCTTCATAAGCAATCAGGGCACCTTTGATGACGGATTTGATCAACGGTTTGGTGATGGTGCCGATGACGGGGATTACAACCGGGGCTAGAAGCACTACCCCGGCGCGATGGCCAGATTTCCTGCGGTCAGTCCTTTGGGCAAAAATTTCATGATAACGTCTCCTTGAAAAAAATAAAAATAAAAACTGCATTATCATGTCTCATAAATCCAAACGATAATGCAGCGGTCGAAGTGGTTAAAAATGTCACCATATCTCACTTTGGATCGATGCTCCCCATGTAAAAATGAAATTTTTATTCTTGTCAAAGAAAAAATAAGAAATTAGTTTAGAATTACGTTAAAAAAAAGATGGTTATGTCAAACTAAAACAAAGAAAAAGCAGTCGCGTTTTTATTTCATTTGAACATCTATTGAAAAATTTTTCGTCGAATAATCGCGAAAGTCAATAGATATTTCGCGCTATATGCCTGCGAAACAACGTTTTTCTGATTATAGATTCAAATGAACATTTCAACAGGGCAATGCCGGAATTTTGATTTGCATGAAGGACATTCTGGTGTCTATCTAACAAAACCTTAACCCTGTCATCACATTGATTGAATATTGTCTGTCTATGGTGGATCAGTCACAAGAGGCACTGAAGCATTTTAAAACCAAAGCAATAATCACACAAACACTCAAAAGGAGTAATCAATGAAACTGCGCAGATTGATGCGATCAGCCGGACTGATGACGGCTGCTATGTTATTGTTGGTCAGCCAGGCATATGCTGTGGTTGAAATTCAGTTCTGGCATGCCATGGGCGGGGTCCTGGGGGAGCATACCGAAAAAAATTGCCAATGATTTCAATGCTACTCAAACCGAATTCAAGGTGATACCGGTGTACAAAGGCAACTATACCGAGACCATGACCGCAGCCATCGCAGCCTTCCGGGCCGGGCAGCAACCCCATATCGTCCAGGTGTTTGAGGTGGGTACCGCCACCATGATGGCGGCCAAAGGGGCGGTGTATCCCATTGAGGATGTGATGACCGATCACGGACTCACCCTGGACAAAGAGGCGTTTCTGCCGGCGGTGATCTCCTATTACCAGACCCCGGAAGGAAAACTGCTGTCCATGCCCTTCAACTCTTCCACCCCGGTGATGTGGTATAACAAGGATGCCTTTGCCAAGGCCGGCATCACCCAGGTGCCTGAAACCTGGGATCAAGTGGAAACAGCAGCGGAAAAACTGGTGGCCGCCGGTTATGAAAGCGGTTTTTCCTTTGGCTGGCAATCCTGGGTGATGATCGAAAACTTCAGTGCCTGGCACAATCTTCCCATGGGGACCCGGGAAAACGGATTTGCTGGCCTGGACACCCGGTTCACCTTTAACAATCCCGGGGTGATCAATATGCTAGACCGCATTGCCGGATGGCATCAGGACAAGCTCTTTCAGTACGGGGGACGTCGGGGAGACAGCCTGCCTATGTTCATCAATGAGAAATGTGCCATGTGGTTGAATTCATCCGCTTATTACGGTGGCATCAAAAAACAGGCCCAGTTCGCATTCGGTCAGGCCATGCTGCCATATGATCCGAAACTGATCGATTCTCCTCAGAATTCCATCATCGGCGGCGCCACCCTGTGGACCCTTAAAGGACGTGACAAAAAAGACTACAAAGGCGTGGCCATGTTCATGAATTACCTGGCTTCTCCGGAGGTCCAGGCCTGGTGGCACCAGGAAACCGGGTACGTGCCTATCACCAAGGCGGCCTGGAAACTGTCCGAGAAACAGGGTTTTTATAAAGACAATCCCGGCACTGACACCGCCATTCAACAGTTGAACCTTAACACCCCCGTTCCCAATTCCAGAGGGGTACGGTTCGGTAATTTTGTCCAGATTCGGGACATCATCAATGATGAACTGGAAGCCATCTGGAACGGCAGTAAAACTGCAGCAGACGCCATGGATGATGCTGTGGAAAAAGGAAACAGCCTGCTGGAAAAATTTGAAAATGCCAACATATAATTAGGTTAAGGATTCCGGTACAGGAAACGACTGTTTCCTGTACCGGATGCGGCAGGTTTCCATGATCAAGCGGGTCCATTTTTCTCGTTCAGCGCTTCCCTATCTTCTGGTGTTGCCCCAGGTGCTCATCACCTTGGTATTTTTTATCTGGCCGGCATCCCAAGCAGTGTTTCAGTCTTTTTTAAGGGAAGATGCCTTTGGATTGAAAACCGAGTTCGTGTTTCTGGAAAATTATGCGGCTTTGTTCCAGGACCCGGATTACCGGTCTAGTTTTTTTAAAACCATGGTGTTTTCCTTTTCAACCACCCTGATATCCATGGGATCGGCCCTGATCCTGGCGGCCCGGGTGGACCGGGTTATCAAGTGCCGAACGGTTTATCGCACGTTTCTGATTTGGCCCTATGCCGTGGCACCGGTGGTGGCAGGCGCTCTGTGGATGTTCCTGTTTGATCCCACTCTTGGGATCGTGGCATATTTTTTACAGTTTGCCGGAGTCGACTGGAACCACCGCATGGATGGTAGTCATGCCATGATGCTCATCATCCTGGCGGCCTCCTGGAAACAAATTTCCTATAATTTTTTGTTTTTCATTGCCGGCATGCAGGCCATCCCCCGATCCCTGATAGAAGCGGCAGCCATGGATGGTGCCGGTCCGTTCCGACGGTTTTGGACCATTGTGTTTCCTTTGCTGTCCCCCACCACCTTTTTTCTGCTGGTGATAAACATGGTGTATGCATTTTTCGAGACCTTCGGCATTGTTCATGCCGTGACCAAGGGTGGACCGGCCCAGGCCACCCAGATTCTGGTGTACAAGGTGTTCAACGACGGGTTCATCGGGCTGGATTTAGGGGGATCGGCAGCCCAGTCCGTGATTCTTATGGCCATTGTCATTGGGTTCACTGTCATCCAGTTCAAGTATATCGAACGTCGCGTGAATTACTGAGGAACCGGATATGGTTGAAAAAAAATCGTTTTCCTATTACCTGAACCACCTGATCATCATTTTCGGTATCCTGATCATCGGTTTTCCGCTGTGGATTACCTTTGTGGCAGCCAGCCACGATATGGTCCGCATGGCCCAGGCCCCGCTGCCACTGTGGCCTGGAGACAGGTTTTTTGAAAATATGGCCCAGGCCCTGTTTCAGGGTGTGGGAAATGCCCGGGAACAGCCGGTATGGGTCATGCTGTTCAATAGTCTGATCATGGCTTTGTCCATTGCATTCGGAAAAATTGTCATCTCCATTTTATCGGCATTTGCCATTGTGTATTTTGATTTCCGGTTCCGGATGTTTTTTTTCTGGATGATTTTCATCACCCTGATGCTGCCGGTGGAGGTGCGCATCATTCCCACGTTTGAGGTAGTGGCAGATCTGGGGATGCTCGATACCCGGCTGGGGTTGAGTGTGCCCCTTATCGCTTCTGCAACAGCCACTTTCATGTTCCGCCAGGTGTTTTTGACCGTGCCCGATGAGCTATTGGAGGCGGCCCGCATGGACGGGGCCGGGCCATTGCGGTTTTTTAAAGATATTCTTCTGCCCTTGTCTCGCACCAATATTGCGGCCCTGTTCGTGATTTTGTTTATATACGGCTGGAACCAGTATCTGTGGCCGCTGCTCATCACCACGGACAAGGACATGTACACCATTGTCATGGGCATCAAACAAATGCTGGAGGCGGTGGAAGAAGCCCCGGAATGGCATCTGATCACCGCCACCACCCTGCTGGCCCAGCTGCCGCCGGTGCTGGTGGTGGTGGGCATGCAGCATTTGTTCGTCAAAGGATTGACTGAAACGGAGAAATAAGATGGCGAAACTGACCCTGACACACCTCACCAAACAGTTCGGCAGTACCCAGGTGATCCATGCCATGGATATCCATATCAAGGACGGCGAATTTTTGGTGGTGGTGGGGCCATCCGGCTGTGGTAAATCCACCCTGCTGCGGATGATCGCGGGCCTGGAGCGGGTATCGGAAGGCCATATCCGAATCAACGGTCAGACGGTCAACAACATCGAACCCAAAGACCGGGACATTGCCATGGTGTTTCAGAACTATGCACTGTACCCACATATGAGCGTATTTAACAACATGGCCTATGGCCTGAAACTGCGGAAAATGTCCAGGGAGAAGATCGGGGAAAGGGTGGACCATGCGGCCCGGCTGCTGCAGCTTGATGATCTGCTGGACCGAAAGCCCAGGGAACTGTCCGGAGGACAGCGCCAGCGAGTGGCCATGGGCCGGGCCATTGTAAGAAAGCCCTCCGTGTTTCTGTTTGACGAACCCCTGTCCAATCTGGATGCCAAACTTAGGGCCTCCATGCGGGTGGAGTTGAAGAAACTGCATTCGGCCCTGAAAACTACCATGATCTACGTGACCCATGATCAGGTGGAGGCCATGACCCTGGCGGACCGGATCCTGGTCATGAACCGGGGCCGGATCGAACAGCTCGGCACTCCGGAACAGGTTTTTTTCAGCCTGAGACCCTGTTTACCGCACGATTTATCGGGTCACCCGAAATCAACCTGATGGCCGGTGACCTTACCAAAACCCACCTGCTGTTGCATGATCTGGAGAATCCGCACCAGGATCGCAGCCTTAATATAAAGGGCCTGAAATTGAAGAACGGCCCTGCCGCTCTGCCTTTGTCTTCAGAACCCCCGGCAACGGGCCCCTGTGTGTGCGGTATCCGGCCGGAGCATCTGTTTGTCGAGGATGAGTCTGTGACATCAGATGTCCGCTTTTCCGGTCAGATTGATGTGAAAGAAAGCCTGGGATCAGACACCCTATACCATATCCAGTATGGCCCCCAAAAACAGCCACTGACTGTCCGGAGCAAAGACCACAACAGCCTGTCTCCAGGTGACCGGGTGGACTTGGGGTTTTCATGGAAGCATTGTCACTTTTTTGATCCGGACACGGGGTTCCGCATTGCACTTCCTGTTACTACCCCATGAAAGGACTCTGGTCGACTTTTGATTTCAGGCAGGTGGGTCTGTTGGTTGTAATCCCTGTCACACCCAAATGGATTAATTCACACGCTTTCATCGGATCATCTACAGTCCAGCACAGGAATTCCAGACCGGATTTAAGCGCTTGTTTAATTATTTCTGAGTCAATGATTTTATAATACAGGTCAATACCGTCAAGCCCGTTATCTGCACAGCGTTTGATTTTTTCTGGTAGAGCCGCGGTATCTTCACTTAACCAGTGACAAAGATTGTCGGGAAACCTGTTTTTAACCGCTGAAATGGTTTCCCAACCAAAACCAATAAATATCAACAGGTTTTTTTTAGCGCTGCTTGAAATAATTTGGTGAATAACCGGTACAATTTCAGGTCCACATTTGATTTCCACGATCAGTTTCCCTTGTTCAGATATGGTAGCGATTACCTCTTCCAGAAAGGGTATCCTTTCGTTTTTATATTCAGGACTTTTCCACGATCCGACGTCCAGCCTGCGCAGTTCATTATAATCTATATTCAACCATGCATGCGTTCCCATTTGGATTCAGATCACTTCCGGTTCATCAGGCCGCCGATGATAATGCCGCCCACAATGGCGGTGAGGGGAGCCACCAACACCAGGCCGATGCTGCCCACCAGGGTGCGCATGATCTCGGCAGCCACAATTTTCAGATTGAGCATCCGTAGGACACCCGGAGCCTTCACCTGAAACAGCATGAGCAGGGTCAGGTATCCGCCGGAATAGGCCAAAAGCAGGGTGGTGGCCATGGTACCAATGACATGCCGGCCCACAACCAATCCAGACTGGATCAGCTCCACTGGTTGGATGTCCGGTTTTTTTTCTTGATTTCATCCATGGCAGCGGCGATGTCCATGGCAATATCCATGCAGGCCCCGGATGCCCCCAGGATGATGGCAGAATAAAAAATCTGTCGGATATCCAGGTCATAATATCCGGAAAACACTAAAGCGTTCACATAGGGCTGGGTGAGACCGAAAGCCCGACCCGGCTGCCGAAAAAAAAAAGTCACCACCAGAGCGGTTCCCAGACCGGACAGGGTACCGATGAAAGCGGTAACCCCTTTTTTGTTGCAACCTGCCACCAGGAAGATGATCACGGCAGATAAAAGTATCAGGGTCAGGGTGGTAGTAAAAGCGGGTTGTGACCGGCCAGAATCTGCCGCACCAGCACCTCCCAGAGAATGAACACCGTGAGAACAAAAGAGATGAGCGCTTGATGCCGATGATACCGGCATACATCAGCAGGGCTGCCACAAAGATGCAGAATAAAACCAGCAAAGTGTTCTGGCGGTGTAGGTCCACGGCTTTGACATGGTGAATCTCCCCTTGTTCCAGAACAATGGCGACAATGATCACATCCCCCGGTTGGAATAGGTTCTCCAGGTCGGTCTGTCCCACCAGGCTGTTGAAGGCGGTCAGGATTTTTCCCTTGTAAGGGCCCTTGAGGATCTCTACTGCCAATTCCTGGTGTCCGATATGGGAAAGTCCTGATGACCGTACTTCTTCATTGTCAATCGTTAATACCCGGGCCGTGGTTTCCAGAACATCCGGGGAGATTCTCTGGGTCATCGGCTTGAGGGTATAATACCCGGCTATGCCTGCCAAAGTCAGCACCAGCAACAGGGTATGGACAAGGGCCGTTTTTACCATGACAGGGTGATAGCAGAAAGATACTGGCAGGACAAGGATCTATTTATTTTCAAAAGTGATGTCCGGTGGACATGCAACACTCCCTCCTTTGCCCGGTCCGTGGGGTTGATTTACTTCCGGACAGGGCAAAGGTTGGTGTCAAGCGGTTTATAAGTTGAATCCCAGCAGACCGGCCATGGTCAGGGCAATCTGGGTGTTGTCCTTCCACCCTGAAAACCGGTTGGCTTCCACCCCGGTGGCGGACATGGGGATCATGGTGGCGGTATGGATGGTGGTGGTCCAGTTGATATTGGCCCGTTCCGACAGCAGGTGCGCTGCCGTCAGGGCCGCCGGGTTGACTTCGTAATATCCGGCGGTTTTGCCGGCATCTGCATCTGCCATGGCTTTTTCCAGGCGGGCAGTTTCCGCTTCCGTCAGATTTTCCAGGCCGAACCGGTCCGCCAGAAATGCCAGATGGGCCTGGCGGTCCCCTTTATACTGTCCATCCCCATACGCCAGGGTGTCTTCCACGGACACCTGTGTGTTCAGAAGTGCTGCCATATTCAGTTTGTACCCCATGGCATCCATGCCCAGACCCATGCCCCCGGTTTCATGGTCCCCCACCACCACGATAAGAGTATCTTCTCTGTGCTGCTGAAAGAACGCATAGGCTTCCCGGACAGCGTCATCAAACGCTATGGTGTCGTGGATCACGCCGGTGGGATCATTGGCATGGGCTGCATGGTCGATTCGGCCGCCTTCGATCATGAGAAAAAAGCCATCCGGATTTCTGGACAGAGAATCCACTGCAGCCCGGGTCATGGCAGCCAGAGACGGGACTTCCGGGTACAGGCTGACCCGTTCGATCTCATAGGGCAGGTGGGTGTAGGTGAATGCGGCAAACACCTTTTCTTTTTCGGAAAAATCAGTTCGGTTGAATGCCCGTGCCCCCTGCATGCCGATGAAGATGTCATATCCATTTTTCTCAAATACCTGAACCAGATCCTGGTCATCTTTGCGCTTGGATTTAATGGGGCGGCCTGTGGCATCGGTGTCCGTTATTTCTGCGGCTTGGGGGATGAAATGACGGATACCGCCGCCGGCAATAAAATCCACCCCGCTGGCTGCCATATCCACAGCGATCTCGTTTTCATTGTTCCTAGAGATGTTGTGGGCACAAAATGATGCAGGAGTCGCGTGGGTCAGGCGGGTGGTGGTGATGATGCCTGTAGCCCAGCCATGTTCTTCAGCCGCCTCCATCAGGGTCTTGACATTCTGTCCGGCAGCATTTTTGCCGATCACTCCTTTGTTGGTCTTGATGCCCGATGCCAGGGCCGTTCCGGCGGCCGCAGAATCGGTGATCAGAGTATCGGCGGCATAGGTGCTGTTGATGCCGGCAATTTCAAAGGAGTTCATCAAAAGGGTGGCGGACGGATTGCCGGTTTTTTCCCGCAGAAAAAATTCACTGAACTGCCGCTGGGAAGCACCCAGCCCGTCTCCGATAAAATAAAACACATACTTTGGCTGGCCAGCTGACGCCGGCTGGGACAATACCAGCAAAGCCAGGACGATAAAGACAATGTTTTTCAAATGTTTCATCATGGATTCCTCCTGAATTAAGTTCAACCCCCAATAAGAAGTTTTATGACTGTAACGCTTCATACCCCTGAAGCATTGGTTAACAATATGGAAAATGTCAGTGTGCCTTTATTTTAAATTCCTTGAAATCACTTGACATATATCATACCCGATTCAAATATAATTTTACCAATTTTTTGAATGCGGTCTCTTTCCCGGTCTGACAGACGATGATCAACCGGCGGCGGTTATGGCAGCCATTGCCGGTGCCAGACGGCGGGTATCCAGTTTCCTGACCGGCGTGACCATTGAGGTGGAGGTCACGGATTCATTGAGCTCCGTATCGGCACCGTAAATGTCTTTGACCACTTTTGGGGTCAGTTTTGCCGGGACACCGTCAAACACGATTTTCCCTGGAGCATGCCGATCACCCGGTCGCAGTATGTTCTGGCCGTATCCAGGGTGTGCAGGTTGCAGATCACGGTGAGTTGATCCCGGTCCCGGATCTCTCTGAGCGCAGTCATTACTTTTTCCGCACTCAACGGGTCCAGGGAGGCGATGGGTTCGTCTGCCAGCACCATTTTCGGGGTCTGCATCAACGCCCTGGCAATCGCCACCCGCTGCTGTTGCCCCCCGGACAGGGTTTCGGCCCGCTGTAGGGCCTGGCCGGCAATCCCCAGGCGGTCCAGGGCGGTCAGCGCTTCCTCCACCATCTCCCGGCCGAAAAGGCTGAACAGGCTTTTCATGGTAGAATAACCGTTGAGCCGGCCCAGCAGGACATTGGTCACCACATCCAGGCGAGGTACCAGGTTGAACTGCTGGAAGATCATGGCGCAGTCCCGCTGCCATTTCCGTTTTTCTCTTCCTTTCAGAGCGAGAATGTCCCGGCCGTTCACCGTGATGCTGCCGCCGGAGGCATCGGTGAGCCGGTTGATCATGCGCAGCAGCGTAGATTTTCCGGCACCGGAAGGGCCGATGATCCCAATCATCTGGGGGGTGTCAATGGCAAACGACACCTTGTCCACGGCTGTGACGGTATCGAACTGTTTGGTCAGGTGGGTGATTTTCATGAGTTCTCCTTGGTTCGTGCTGAATATCAATGGATTTTCACGTTTTTTGCGCCACTCCGTGAATGAGCCGTTTTCTCAGTTTTCCGGAAAGCGTGTCCATAATGATGACCAGGCCGACGGTCAACAGGATCAGGTAGGCGGTGTTTTCCCAGTCCCGTTGTGTGTTCATGGTTTCCACCAGCATCAGGCCGATGCCTCCGGCACCGAGTGCCCCGATGATAGTGGCGGACCGGATGTTGGACTCCAGGTAATACAGGCCCTGGGAGACAAGTACCGGAATAATCTGGGGAATGACCCCGAACCGGTAAAACTGCCACCGGTTGGCCCCGGTGGCGCTGACGCCTTCCATCTGCTGTTTGTTCACGTTTTCCAGGGCTTCGGAAAACAGTTTTCCCAGCGTACCGGTGTCGGTGAAGGCAATGGCCAGAGCCCCTGTGAGCGGCCCTAAACCGAACGCCCGGATAAAGATCAATGACCAGATCAGCATGTCAATGCCTCTGAGAAAGTCAAAGATCCGGCGGACGGCAAACCGAAGCACCTGGGACGGGGTGAAGTTGGACGCCGCCAGAACGGCCAGGGGCAGTCCGGCCAGAGCAGCGGTAAGGGTTCCTAAAACCGCCATGAGAAAGGTTTCCAGCAAAGCGATAAACACATTTCCGTGCTGCCAGTCCGGATTGTTCCAGATCGTATCGAATATCAGTTTCCAGTTGGGGATTTCCGGCTGGAGCCGGTCGCTGGAAAACACCAGTCGGATGATCTCCGGGAAAGAAGACCCGGCCAGTTCCGACCGGAAGGGAAAGAAAAAGTGTTCCCATCCTCCGAAATACCGGTGCAATTCCATGCGTGTCCGGGATACCTGGATCCGCTGACCCAGGGACGGCCGTGCATCGAATTTGGCGGAAGTGGCCCGAAGCCAGTCCGGAGGGGCTTTTCCTTCCGGCAGATCGGTTTCAATGCCTGATCCGGTCGCTTCCACCCGGATACGGCCATAGTCGGGAACCGTCAGGTCAGGACGGCTTCCTTCATCTCGACGATCACCCCCTTTCCCAGGTTCACCCTTATAACATCACCGGATTGTTCCACCCAGTCAGGCGGGGTGTCATAGGTGGCGGTTCGTTCTCCTTCCACGGCCACGGTCAATGATTTTGTCCCCCGCAGGTTCCGGGTGACATGCACCTTGTGGGCCACGGCATCGGTGGCCAGCAGCAGGGCCCGGCCCGGCTGGGCTTTGCTGATCAGTCCGCCGACATCAAAGGAAACAAAAATATAACACAGATAGATCACCGCAGCGGCGGTACCCGTCAGAGTGATGAGGCTGTTCCGGCGGATGGCAAAAAAAACGGTCCGGCTGTTCGGCGTCAAAAACGCGGTGCGGTTCAGGATCATGGGAGCGATGCTCATAATGGGTCTCGATTATGCCTCCCTGCCGGTAACGAGTCTTCGACGCAGAAAAGAGGATGTCTGGTCAATGATGAAAATAGAGAGAATCAACAGGACAAACAGGGCCGCGGTTTCATCTCCGGCCCCTTTTCCCCACCCAATGGTGCGCCGCAGTTCCGTGCCGATGCCCCCTGCCCCCACAAATCCCAAGATGGCTGATGCCCGTACATTGATTTCAAACCGGAGCATGAAATAGCTCAAATAATTGGGCAGCACCTGGGACAATGCCCCATACCGCATACGCTGAATCCAGCTGGCTCCGCAGGAGGCCAGTCCCTCGATGGGGGCCTGCTCCATGTTTTCATTGACTTCGGAAAACAGCTTTCCCAGGGCTCCGGCCGTATGAAACGCCACTGCAATCATGGCCGGTACCGGGCTGGACCCCAGAACAAAAATGAGAAACAAGGCGATGATCAGTTCCGGAAACGCCCGCATGCTGTCCATGATTCGCCGGACCAGAGGGATGATGAAGGCGGGTTTGACTCCCAGGTTGCCGGATCCCAGAAACGCCAGCACCACGGCCAGACCGCCTCCTATCAGGGATGCGGCGCCCGCGATGTTCAGTGTTTCCAAAAGGGCCGGCAGAAACCGGACCAGCAACGCAAAAAAACCGAACCCGGCCTGCCAGGCTTCAATGACAATCTCGCCGGGATAATCAAAAAACTGGGTCAATCCCCTGAAAAAACTGCCGGAATTCATGTCATTGGCCAGTTTGTATCCACTGATGAGAATGGCCAGCAACATGACAATGCAGACTGTAGAATAGAGCTGCCGCCGTTTTTCCATGGCAAGGATGGCTTCGTTGATGGCAGAAACGGTCATGGATGGGTATCCTTTTGGTCCTTTTGACGGCACAAGCCGTCAAAAACGGCGGCCGCCTTTTCCAGCGGCCGCCGGCAACGGCTGTTTAGAGGGTGATACCTTCTAACAGATGCAAATAACTATTGGGATTTGGCTTTTCTAGCTTCAATGATACTCAGATAGGCATCATGATCCACGGGCGCGATGCCTTTCACCTCACCGGCCATGAATCCGTAGGCGCATTCCATATCCATGGAGGGCATGCTGGCCAGCAGACCGGTGACTTTGAGTTTCACTTTTTCCGGCAAGTTTTTGCGCAGAACAATGGGGCCTTCGGGAATCAGTTTGGACCGCCAGATCTCCTGGATCTGGGTCATGTCCACCAGTCCGGCATCGGCTGCCTTTCTCAACGCACCGCTGTTGTATCCGTCCACCCATTCACCCAGGCCGTCAGCCCAGGTCACACCGGCGTTGATATCTCCATTGAACACCGCCACAATGGTCTGTTCGTGGCCGCCGGTAAATACCACATCCTTGAAATATTCCCCGGGTTTCATGGAATACCCGGACTGGGGAATCTCGATGGAGGGGATCAGATACCCGGAGGTGGAGTTGGGGTCTCCGAATCCGAACACTTTTCCTTTCATGTCATCCAGGCTTTCAATCCCGGAGTCCACCCGGGAGAACCCCACGGAATAATATCCGAATGATCCGTCTTTGTTGATTTTGACCAGCACCGGTTCAACGGCGTCCGGGTTGGTCAAATAGACCTTGGCATACCCGGAGGCGCCCAGCCAGGCCATGTCCAGATTTCCGCCCAGAAGGCCCTCGATCACCCCGTTGTAATCGGCCGGGGCATAGATTTTGGTGGGAATCCCCAGCAGGGCTTCAATCTGTGCGCGCACACATTCATTGGACCGCAGCCGGTCCGAAGCGTTCTCACCCCCCAGGATACCGATACGGAATTCAGTGATGGTTTCTTCGGCCATGGAGCCGTGCGTAAACGCAAGTATGAGAGCCATGGCGGCGAACAGTGATGTGATCCATTTTTTCATTACGTGCTCTCCTTGTGATTGGGTTGTTTGACACGTGGTTGTTTGTAACAATCTCTGACATTCCCGATTATCAAACCATCTGCATGTTTATTCCCTGTTAGCCCGGGGTTATGATTTGATTTAAAAAACTCAGACCGGTTCTTACCAAAAACCAACGCAATTCACATACAATGTTATTGGATGGCTGTTAAGGTACGGCACGATCCGCCGGGGACAGGACGGGCCCAGATTCCCTTCGGACTGCAACAAATCACCCAACTCCAGAGCCCAAAAAGGAGCAGGAATACCATGTCAGATTCCGGACAGTTTCAGCAGCAGATTCAGCAGACGTTTAAGCAGCGCCTGGCCGATCATCGGTCGCAGTTTCCGGAAACAGACTGTTTTCGAATGGACCTGCACTGCCATGACTGTAACTCCGATGTCACGGATGAGCTTCTGGGCAGAATTCTGCGGTTTCCGGAAACCTGGCTGAAGACAGACGAGCTGTCAGCATGCCTGAAGGAACACGGGTGCGATCTGATCACCATTACCAATCACAACAATGCCAGGTCCTGCTGGGAGTTGATGGAAGCCGGGGAAGATGTGCTGCCGGGAGCGGAATTCACCTGCTTTTCAAGAAGTTCAACACCCGCATACATGTGCTGGCTTATGGATTCACACCGGCACAGGAGGAGAGCCTCAACCGGCTGAGAAACGATCTGCCGTCCTTTCTCACTTATGCGACCGATCAAGATATCCCCACAATACTGCCCCATCCTCTGTATGTAAATGCCGGTGTCAAGGGTCCGGATCCGGTCATGTACGAGCACCTGGCCCTGATGTTCGACCGGTTCGAGGTGCTCAACGGTCAGCGGGATGTGTGGCAGAACCTGTTGACCTGGGAATGGCTGGACAGCCTGACCGAAGAACGGATTGATCTATGGCAGAAAAACACAATATCCGGTCAGGCAATTTCTGCAAATTTGTCTATGACAAGCGGGTCACGGGGGGATCGGATGATCACATGGGGCTTTTTGCCGGTGCCTGCGGGACCTGCCTGTACCTGCCGGACCTGGAAATCAAACGAAAACAGACTCCGCTGTCCCGGTTAGCGCTGGAAGCGATTCGGACCGGTGCCCTGGTCCCTTACGGCCAGGTGTTCATCCATGAAAAACTTAATGTCGCATTTATGGATTACCTGTCCCAGATCGCTTTGAACATGAAAGAGCCCGGGCTGATCAGAATGTTTCTCCATAAAGGGAGTCTCCGGGACAAGCTGATATGCCTGGGGTTCAGCAATGCCATGCAGGAACTTCGGCGGCACCGGTTCACCCTGTTTTTTTTCAAATCGTTTCATGAGGCCCTGCACGGCAGGCGGCCCGGCCTGATCAGCCGATTCAAGGTGACCCCGGATTTCCGGCCCCTGATCCGGACCATTGATGAGATCGCCCGGGCCAGATCCCGGGACCGGAAGCGGTATATGGAACTCCTTAAAACCGGGTCTTTCCGGATGTTTACCTGCCTGAACCGGATCATTGCAAGGCGGATCACCTCCCGGGCCGGTCATTGGGAGCATCTGGACAGGATCCGAAACAAAAACCTGGCGGATCTGATTCAACAGTTCGAAATTCCGTCTCATGTCAGAGCGCTGTTTGAGGAAGATCCTGAACCGACACTGGATCACGGTTCCCGGATTAATCTTTCCGACGTTTTTGATGCCCTGACCTTTCCCATGCTGGCCTGTGGTGTCATCGCCGGAGCCTCTCTGCTTTCTACCCGGGTGTTGATGGGCCAGCGGGAATTTGTCAACGGCTTTGCCCGGTCCCTGGGACGTCATGTCCATCCCCGCCGGGTCCTGTGGCTCACCGACACCCTGTGTGACAACAACGGGGTGTCCACGTCCCTGTCCAGAAAACTGTCCTTTATCCAGGAACGGGATCTGCCCATCGATTTTCTGGTCTGCCATGACCGGATTCAGGAGGCTCCCCATTTAAAGGTGGTGCAGCCGGTGGGGAGTTTTACCGTTCCCGGTTACCCGGATCATGTGTTTCAGGTCCCGGATCTGTTGGCCGTCCAGGCCCTGTTCGTCCAGGGGGATATGATCGGATCATCTGTTCCACCGAATTGCTGATGGGGCTGGTGGCCCTGTTTCTCAAACAATCCATGGCCGTGCCGGTCTATTTTTTCATGCACACGGACTGGCTGACATTTTTTCGGCATACCATGGAACTGCCGCCCCCGGTGATGGACCGGATTCGTCGGATGCTGAGAGCTTTTTATCATCAGTTTGATGGCATTTTTGTTTTGAACCGGGATCACCGCGCCTGGCTCACCGGGCCGGCCATTGCCTATGATGGCTCCCGGGTTTACAATACCGCCCACTGGGTGGATGAGATGTTTCAACCTTTGCCCGGCAAACGGCGTGCGGTCTTCGGGGACCGGATTTCGGAAAGCGATATCGTTTTGTTGTATGCCGGGCGGCTCAGCGAGGAAAAAGGGGTGTTTGATCTGCCCGGGATCATGAAATCCCTGGATCGGTCTGGGGTGGCCGTCCGACTGGTGATCGCCGGCACCGGTCCGGCAGAGGATCGGTTGAAAGCCCTGCTAACGGATGCATTGTTCCTGGGGTGGGTGGACCGGTCCGCTATGCCGGCCCTCTATTCTCGGACAGATTTGTTGGTACTGCCTTCCCGGTTTGATACCTTTGGCAATGTCATTCTGGAGGCCATGAGCTGCGGAGCTGCGGTGGCCGCCTATGCGGAAAAAGGTCCTCTGGAAATCATTCAGACCCGGGAAAACGGTATTTTGGCCGAAGATCCGGTGGGTCTCGCCGATGGCATCGCCCGGTTCGTCAGGGATGAAACGTTTAGACACGCATTGAAAAAAAACAGTTTGAGACGGGCCGGGGCGTTCTCTCGGAAGACCATTTTGAAGCATTTTTAAGCAATCTGGGACTGGGGGAGACAGAGCATTTGGAGGGTACGGATCACCTGCCGGCCCCATTGGTAAAAACCGAAGCCCTGAAGGCCGCCATCGGATATTGACGCGGTATATAGTATAATGGAACCCGTATGAAAGGATTACCCGAGCGCTTCAAATACCAGGTCGGGTTTCACCGGGGACCGGTCCGCCATTTCCCGGGTGGTGACACCGGTGAGCACCAGAGCGGACCGGTATCCGAAATCCAGAGCCCCCTGGATATCGGACCGGATATAATCTCCTATCAGAAGAACCCGGTTTCGGGGAATGCTCCGGCCGTATTCAGCTTCCAGCCGGTAATGGGTCAACTGAAATATCGGGGCAAAGGGTTTGCCTAAATAAATGGGACTCACCTGAATACCATAGGTGTTAAGGACTTGGACCATAAATCGGGCCACCCCACCGGCACCGATACAGATCCGGCCGCTGTTCCCGGGGTAAAATTCATCCGGATTGGGCACGATCAGGGGGGCGCAGGGATTTTGAATAAAAAAATTGACGGCCCGGTTGATGAAGGATTCCCAGTCATACCCCCGCTCGCCCACAATGATGCCCTGGCAGCGATTGATTTCCGACAGATCCCGGGTGGTAGATAGTCCGGCGGTTTCAGCAAAACAAGGATTGCCTAAGTTGCCCATAACGAAAAAAGGAGCGGTAGAAAACGATTTTTCAGCGGCTAAAGTCAACAGACCGTCGGCGCAGGAAACAATTTCACCGGCATGAATTTTCAGATGGGCTGAACAAAGTATCTCGGCTTTTTCTTCGGTGGAATGGTCCCCATCATTGGTGAGCAGAAAAAATGGCATTTTTTTCCGTCGCAGCAGGGCCAGCAGGCCTTGGCTGCCCGGTGCCGGTCCGCCGTTGATCAGCAGGACACCGTCAATATCAAATATCAGGGCATCCAATTCGTCCAGACGGGCGTCCAGCCATTCAGACAGGGTTGGAAAGATCGGCATTGTCAGTGCTGCAACAGTTTGGGCCATGTCCGGCGGTGTATCATTAAAACCGCCGGTTGTCATGTCTTTTTTCAATGCCTTCCAGCGCTTTGATGGACAGTGTGGCCCAGGGCTGCACTTCCAGACGTCTGACATCGATGGGGTCTCCGGTGAGTTCACAGTACCCGAACTCACCGTTCTCAATTCTTTCCAATGCTTTTTCGATCTGTGCGATGAGGTCGTTACAGCGCCGGGAATGAAGGATTTCATTCTCGATGCACCCCATGAGTATACTTTGATCCACCAGATCCGCATTCTTGACTTTCAGACTACGGATCTTGTTTTTGATATCTGTCCGTTTCCGGATTAGTTCGGCGTATTTCGATAGCAGCTGTTCCCTGAACCAGACCAGTTTGTCATTGTCAAGAAACGGGGTGAATGACGGACTGAAATTGGTGGAAGACGGTAGTAGGGTGTTCATGGCAGACTCCTGAAAAAAAAGTTGATCATACCCGGCATTAAACTCTGGTGGCGTTATGCCGGTATTACGGCAGTATTAAAAAACGACTAAATATGGGTTTTTTCCACATGAAAAAAGATGCGGGAACCCGTCACCACGCTTTTCCCGGTGTGAAGAAATGCCGCAGCCCACACCCCCTGGACAAAGAGGATCATCCAGGGAGTCCAAAGGGTGGCGACGGCCTCATGGAGCCGGGGCAGGGTCAGGCGGGTGTCCACGGGCAGTCCCAGGGCCAGGGCACCGGCAAATCCCAGGGTAACCAGGGCCATGATCTGGTAGGCGGTGATGCGCAGGCCGCCTCTGAAATCTGCACGGAGAAATTCGGAAACAAACCGCCATATCTGGGTGACGGCCAGGGTGATCAGAAAGGCAGTGCGATACCATCCGTTCAAAAACAACACAGTGCCCGCCAAACCGGTCCCGGTATACAGGGCAGCCGTAACCATCTGTATGGGTACCACTTTTTGCCCCTCATATCCGGAAGCATAGGTGATTTTTTTCAAGGGACCGGTGAATATCATATAAAACCGGGAGAACAGTGTTTGAATCACCGGAGGACACTGGTCCAGGGGTTTGCCGTAGCAGCACCCGAAACTGATGCAGGCCAGTCGGCCCAGCCCTTCCCCGAATGCATAGGCAATGGATACTGCCGACAGAAGAATCAGTGGCGGTAACGGATTTGCCATGACCGGTTCAAAGACCCGGTTGATAAGGTACACCAGAGGAGGGGAAACCAGGATACCCGAAAACACGGCCCCGCCTACGGTGAGGGTGCCTTTTTTCTTTTCCACCACCCGGGCGACGATCCGGGAAGCCGGCTGGCAGACGGCCAGCACGGCGGTAATGAAAACACACAGGCCGGTCAGAGATATCCGGGCCGAGGTCGCCAGTATCAGAAAAAGAACCACGGCAGCGGTATAGGCATTGGCACACAATACCCCATAATAGGTCAGATTGAGTCCCTGCCAGCCCTGTCCTTTTTTTTGCCGGGGCACGACCGCCATGATCTGCCATTTTTCCCGGGGCAGGTGTCGAAACCCCCACCACAAAGATCCTGCCGTCAATACGCCCATGCCAGTGATGAAAATCAATTCCGTCATCATACCGCCTTTCCAATGGTTTCTCTGACGTTTACATCCGTTTCCACCAGCGGAATGCCAAACCGGCTTGAAAACCGGGTCTTTACATCGAACCGCCGCGTGTTTGCCAGCAGGTCCGGGCAGAACCGGACCCGTTTTTTTCAAACAGCAGCACCACGGTGGAACTGCCGGGCCGGAACAGGCTTTTGGGCTGCCCTTTTGAATGAACATGCCCTGCTGAAGCGGCCTGACCGGTTCATACCGTTCCTGGCTGTAGCATTGAACGATCCGGCCGATCATCAACGCCACAACCTCCACCATGGCCACCTGTCCCACCCCCGTGCCGTCCGGCACATCCGTGTCGATGACCGTCACCGTCCGCCGGTTCTTGGAAACGGGGTAACGCTTCTGACAACCGCCCCGGGGTTGCATGAATGGAAACGGCCGTTGATTTCGTAATGATCCGCTACTCTGCCTGACACCGGGGCATGAGTGTAATGATACTTGTCCGGGGTCAGGCGGAAAACGGCATAGTCCCCGTCCCGGAACGTGCTGTGCCACCGGGTCCGGTCCATGCCGGTCAGTTCGTCATACTGGAACAGTTTTTCCTTGATGAACAGGTGCCGGGTGTCTGTAAAGGAACCGGGAAGGATTCGGGCATCGGCCGGTGATACCACCGCTCCGGGGTCATCGGTCATGGGACGGCATTCCCAGTAACGGAGTTCCGTTCAAAAACCGCCGAAAGGTATTGAGTTGATTCACCTGTCCGAAATCTCCCTGAAAGGGATTCCCCTGCGGCTCAAAATCGGGCGGGGTTTGGAATATGGTTATTCAAAGGCAGGTCAAAGCAAAAAAAACCCAAAAGGGCCGACATTCTGGCAGAGATCAGCAGATCGAACATGGCCGGGGCATTTTCCCGGACCGTGTCATACAGGAATGCAATGGTCGGATCTGCCAAAAGCGTTTCCGTTTGAACGCGGCCCGTGTGCCGGTCAATATACTGGTGTGTTCCCGGGTTCATGCAACCCTCCTGGCAGATGGTTAGCGCAGTGCCGCATGATCGGCCTCCATATTGACATACAGCATGATCAGAAACAGCAGTTTTTTGATCTGTTCCGCAGGCAGGTCTTGAGCCATTAGCGGATTTTTTACCTGTTTGAGAAAATGGTCCAGGTCTGTATCCGGGAGAATGGTATTGATGATATCTCTGAAAACCGGTTCTCTGAATCCGGCCCATAGATCCATGCCGGAAAATTCGCTGATCAGGATTTTGAATCCTTCGGCCATATGCTTTTTTCGCAGTGTTTCCTGATAATAGTGTTCGGCATCCCGGTTGAACACTTCTCCGGGATAGGCCATGGGATTCGGTTTTTTGCGGGAGTCCAGAATGCCTTTGACCAGCCGGCCAGAGGCGGAACGGGTGTCCGGAGAATGGATTCGGCCCTGCAGGTCGGCCAGGACTGCATGCAGCCGAAGGTCTTCGATCAGGCACTGCCGTCTTTTTTCAGCGTGTTGATAAGGGCCAGTTTGTAATCTCTAATTTTGATCCGGGTGTATCCCGGATAACGCCTGCTTTTCCGGGTATGGGGAATCCGGGACACGATGGTTTTCAGGAACCGGTTTCGGGTATCGGTTTTCACATAACAGAAGGGCAGGTTCACGGCAGCACAGAAAACAACTGGCGCCGTTCGCTTTCTATTCCCGGTGTGTCGGGGATCATGGCATGGGACACTTCCCCGTTGAGGACGTATTGATAGGCCAATGCCGTGATCAGGGTCTGCATGTCAGCAGCGTTTCCCATGTCTGTCAGAACATGCTCAAAAATGCTGTAATACCGGTGTTCGAACCCGCTGTATCCCATGCGGGAAAATTCCCTGAGACGGATCAACTGGTACAGGGGCATACGGGTATCGAAAACGCCCATCTGGGCAAGGTCATGGCCCAGGCGGGGACTGTTTCCGAGACTGCCATCCAGGCCGGGGCTCTGGTCGGTACTCATCAGCGAAACCAGATAGTCCACCAGCCGGAAGTCCGGTACGAAATCCCCCTTAAGAAAAAAGGTTTTTCGGATAAGCCGGTCCAGCCAGACCGGGCCGAAAGGGGTGACCGGACGGCCCAGAATCCGGTTGGCCGCCTTTTTTTTCCATCGTTGCCAAAGCATTCGCAGATGGGTATAATCCAGTTCGTGCGGAAGAAATCCCAGGATTTTTTCCGGGTGAAAATCTTCAAAGTTGAGGCGACAAGGAGAGGCGCTGTAAGTGCCGGGAAACAGGCACAGAAAATGCTCCGCAATTTTAATAACCAGGTCCCCTAAGTATTTTTCATGCCGTGCAGTGAACCCGGATCCCGGATCAGTCAGAAGCCGGGCCATTTTTTCGGAACCGATGCTGATATGGGTCCCGTTGTTGGCCAGGCTGATATTGGAGCTGTTGGGGAGGATCACCAGGTTGGATTGTATGATGCCGGCTTCCCTGAGTTTGGCGATTCCGTTGATCTGGCTTCGGGACAGCACCTCATGGCACAGCTTCATATAGGCATGTTTTTCTTCACCCCGGTTCCAGCCAGACAGACAGGGGCTCATGAACAGGTAGCGGTAAAACGCATCAGACAGGCATTCATTGAGCCGGTGCTGCATGACCGGTGGAGATGCGGAAAAAAATACCCTCACCTGCTGCCCGGCATCTTTCAATCCCAGTTTTTTTTCCGCATACTGGACCAGCAGCTGGGTGAACAAAAACCGGATCAGGGTTTCCGTGGCCAGGGTCCGGCCGATACCCCGGGACCCGCCCCCGGAACGCACCGGATGAAAGGAAAAAATTTCAGGAGAGGTATTGTCATTGAGAAAGTGAGCCAACATCTGTTCACCGGTTTTTTTGATGCGTGGATGAGTCAGGGGGGCTGACCCGATCACATCTGCCAGGGACAGTTTGAGCAGGTATGAAACAGGGATGCGGATCATGGGTTCCCCGGCCCGGACGAACCGGAACTGCCCTGCATCGGTCCGGAGACCTGCCTGAGGAGATGTTTTATCCGCCAAAAGATCCGATGCAAACACCTCTTTAGCGTATGAATTGAGAAATTTTTCCGGAAACCGGACCCAGGAATTTTCCCAGACATTGCTTTTCCGTTCGAGATACCTTTCCAGGCTGTGACCGTTTTTCGGGACGTATCCCCGGATGCGGCCCTGCGCACCATGTTCTTAAAAAAATTGGCGGATTCGATTATGATGGGCAGATCTACATCTTCACGTTTTCCCAGGACCACGGCCTGGAATTCATTTTCTGCGCCCGCAGTGACATCCCGGAAAGAAAACGGCAGGGCCTGCACAAATGCATCTTTGGACCCGGGCCTGATTTTCAGGGCGTGGTGCAGAAACGTCAGATCGATCCGGGGCCTGGAAGTGGATGCCGGTATTGGTTGGTTCGTTACGGTTGCCTGGGCGGCGGGCATGGCGGAGTCTATCCTTCCTCAAGATTCGATGTCCAATTTTCAAAAAGAATTTTCCGCTTCAAGTGTTGGAAATGAATTACCTGGATGATAAAATTGTGTTTGAAGGCGTTTTTCAGACCCAAAAAAACTGCAGATACCGTCACCATATCGGGCATCGAATAGAACCGGACTCGGATGGGACGTTTGTCATTTTTGGGAGCACCTTCACAAACAGGCAGAAAATTTCGCAAAAGCGTTTGAACAAGAGGAAATACTATTCGAACGGCACAATGTTTGTATAGTGTTAGAAGAGAAGCCAAGCATTGCATAATAACAGAGAATAGGATAGCTTCCGCCAGGAATAAACCTTCCCATTCCCAATTCCCGGGATGGATAAACATGGGTATGATTTCAGTCAGAAGGATTGAAACTGCCTGATAATTTTTGAATCGCCAGGCCCTGGAAATGAACAAAGACAATCGGATTGCTGAAAGGCAAGATCTATGGGGATGAATCCGGTAACAGGGGCGCAGCCGTAATGGTGTTTGAATTTATCCGCAGAACAGCCGGCGCAAAGAAGACAGGGCATCCACGAAATCTCCGCGCCGGACTGATTTTTTTCGGACTGGTGGTGATCTGCCTGTCATGGGGCCTGGTTGTTTATCAGCTCAAAAAAAGCAGGACCGTTCATCTAGAAGGGCTCTGGAGAGAACAGGAAAATTTGACCGGTGTGCTGGCAGAACACCTGTTTCAGGTCCTGGACCAGAGACAGGTTATTGAATTGACCGCCTTGAAATGGTTGTATGACCAGAGGCCACTGGCACTGAATATGAATGAAATTACCGGGTTTCTTTACAGCGGCCGGACATTTACCCGGGTGGTGCTGTATGATCGTTTTGGAAGGCTGTATTACCAGTCTTCTCCGGGGCATGACGTCCGGCCGGAGCAAGCAGCGGTCAGGCAAATGATCGACAGGTTTTCCGAAAACAACCAGCCTGTCTGTCTGGAACCGTCACAATACGGGGGTGAAGCCACCTGGCAGATTCCCATTTTTTTCCAGTAACAAAAAACAGTGAGATGATCGGCGTCATGCTCCTGGAAATGGATCTGGGTTATTTTCTCAATCTCTTGCGCAATATTGAGATAGGCCAATCCGGCAGAATCATCATCTTCAATGATCAGGGACGGGAACTGGCCCGTTTTGAATGCGGCGGGCTGGCAGTCGGAGACTCGCTGCCTGAAAAATTGATTCTTCGGCTGAACGCCGGCAGATCAGGGCAGGGAGAGATCCATGACCCGGTGTCCGGCACGTTTTTCTACTCATATCTGCATGTCCGGGATTATCCCTTCATCATCCTGATCAGTCAGGATGCGGATGATTTTTTTCTGCATTTGAACAGTATCGGACCCGGATGATCTGGAGTCTTTCGATTCTTACCGCCCTGTGCGGTGCCGGACTGTTTTATCTGCTGAACCTGACTGAACGGAATTCCCAGTACCTGGAAGCGCTGGCGGCGTCAAACCAGAAAAACGAAGACCTGATTTCTAAACTTGAGAAAGAGCATCAATCCTCTACCAGGGCCGCTTCATTTGATTCCTTGACCGAACTGTACAACCGACGGCTGTTCGTGTCGCTGGCACAAAAAAGCCTGGCCATGGCCAAGCGCAACAAGTTCAGCTATGCCCTGTTGTTCATCGATCTGGACCGGTTTAAAAAAATCAATGATACGCTGGGCCACCGGGTGGGTGATCTGCTGCTAAAAGCAGTGGCCCACCGGCTGACCGACTGCACCCGAAAATCAGATATTGTGGGACGTATGGGTGGGGACGAGTTTGTGATCCTGCTGGCGGAGATCCCCAAGGAACAGGATATTTCGCCGGTGGTGGAAAAAATAATCGCTGCTGTCTCAAGCCCTTATGAAGATCTGGAAGGCCACCGGATCGTCACCAGCCCGAGTATTGGGATTGCGGTCTATCCTCGGGACGGATCGACCATTGAATCACTTCTTTTAAATGCCGATGCAGCCATGTATAAATCAAAGCAATCCGGGCGTGGCCGGTATCACTTCTTTGACGTCAGCCTGAATCGGGTGTCCATTGAAAAATTCGATCTGGAACAGCGCATGCCAGCCGCCATCGAAAAGGGGGAATTCGTCCTCCATTATCAGCCGAAATCCGGCTGTCGGATTACCGGGTTGTGGGGCTGGAAGCACTGGTCCGCTGGCAGCATCCTGACCACCAGCTGGTGTTTCCTTCTGATTTTATTGAAATTGCCGAAGAAACCGGACTGATTTTCGACCTGGGGGCATGGGTCCTGGGTGCCGCCTGTGACCAGTTCGCCAATGGTGTTCCGACGGACTTAAACCGGTGCCTGTGTCGATTAATGTGTCTCCCCGGGAACTCATGGATCCGGCCTATGCAACCACATTTTTCACCATCCTGGAGCGGCATGGGATGTCTCCCCGGGATGTTGAAATCGAAATCACGGAGAACGCGCTGATCCGGGACAGAGACATCGTTGTTTCCAACCTTGAAATCCTTCATTCCAAGGATGTGAGGATTTTTCTTGATGATTTCGGTAAAGGGTTTTCAAGTCTGGAATATATCCGGTCCCTTCCCATCAATGCGCTGAAAATTGACCGCAGTTTTGTTCAGGATATCCGGAACAGCCCCCAGGACAATCCAATCGTATCCTCTGCCATTATTCTGGCCCACAAGCTAAACTTGACCGTGGTTGCCGAAGGCATTGAAACCCATGATCAGCTGGTCCATTTGAAAGTACTGGACTGCGATCAGGTCCAGGGGTATTATTTCAGTCGCCCGCAGCCGGAAGAAATCATCCGAGAGTTTATCGTTTCACCGGTAAGGAGTTTCAAATTATGATGGTTGTTAAAAAATGGCCATTTGCTGCATTTTGGTTATTTTATTTGGGGGTGATCCGGTGAATGGCGGATCATTTGACACGGCTGCCACCAATCCACCGCTGCATTTTTCTGTGGTTCCCAAAAAAAATGTGGATCAGCTGATTTCGGAACTGACCCCGCTTCTGAAACTTTTGGAAGACCAGCTGAACCGGCCGGTCATCACGGTTCATCCCCATTCCTATGAATCCGTGATCGAAGGCCTGTTGTCACAGACCATTGATGTGGCCATTCTCGGACCTGCCGCCTATGCCAAGGCCCGTGTCAGGGACGGTGGAATCGAAGCATTTGCCGCATTTGCCCGGGAGAAAGGGGTAGTGACCCCACGAGGCAGTTTTTATAACAGCGTGCTGTTCACCCTGAAAGGCCAGGGAAACATGACCGTTTCCGCTTTGAAGGAAAAACGGATTGCCCTGACCGATCCGGCCAGCACATCCGGATCGGTCATCCCGCACACGGCTTTTTCCAGGTTTGTCGGGACCCCGCTGACCGACTTTTTCGGCACCCTTATCTATACCGGCTCTCATGACCGGTCCATCCAGTCAGTGATCGACATTGATGTGGACGGGGCGTTTGTATCATCCTCGAGAATCGACGAAGCCATCGAAAAAAAAACAGTGTCCCGTGATGAGGTGGTTATTCTGTGGCGGTCGGAACCGATTCATTCTGATCCGTTTGTATTCAGCAGCAGCCTGGACAACGCATTGAAAGACCGGATCCGGCAGGTCGTTCTGTCCGGTTCTCCCCGGCTGTCGGACATGCTCAAAACCATGCAGCTTGTGGATATCGTCCCGGTCAGCGACAAGGATTACCAGCCCATTCATGACATTGTCGCGGAACGTATTCTGGAAAACTGAGCGTGATTCAACCATGACACGGGGTGAAAAAATGATCAAGGCGGCCCGTATTTTTCAACAAACGCGTCCACATCATAGAGGTCTTTGAACCCCCGTTCCAGCTTTTCCCGGGGCCAGTCCCAGAACCGGATTTCAAGGAGCCGGCCGATAATTCGATTTGAAAACCGCTTTTTGAAAGGTTTTGCAGGGGACCCGGCCGCGATCTCATAGGGCCCAACCGGCCGGTTTCGGGTAACCACGGACCCGGCCGCCACCACGGCCCCATCGGCAATGGTTGCTCCGGGCATCACATAGACCCCGTGTCCGAGCCACACATCATGGCCGATGGTCACGGTATCCTGTCTGCGCCATTCAAAAAAAGCGTCATCATCCTGGTCGGCAAACCCGTACTGCCGGCACCGGTAGGTGCAGTGGCTCTGAGTCACCCGCTGGTAGGGATGATTCCCCGGATTGATCACACAATGAGAGGCGATGGAGGAGAATTTACCGATATCACACCAGATCGCCCGGACACTGGAGGACAGATAGGAATAATCCCCCAAGGTGATTTCGTTGCAGAAACACCCGGCCTCCACCTCGGTGTACTCTCCGAACCGGGAGTCAATGACAGTGGAAGATTCATGGATCAGCGGGCGGGAAAACAGTTTTTTCCCCACCAGTTCATTGTTTGCGGCCAGATGGGTGATCTCGTGCATGGCACCGGTCCTTTCGGCTGAAAAATGATGGGGTTACAATTCTAATCAATATCCGGTATTTATGTTGGGATAAAGTTATTTGAATATGATGATCGTATTTGGGTTTTGTTTGAGCGAAGGAAAAACAGATGATGATCTGCAACCCCCGGGTTATGTGACAAGTTCAAGGCCACGCATAACACCTGGTTGATTTTTCATCTTTTCCGGAGAAGGGTTCCCCAGGATATTGATCAGCCTGAGGTGGCGGTCGATGGGACGGGTTTGCAAGGTGAAGCCGGTGGTCACATGGCTTTGAACAAGTGTGTATAGGCTCGGCTCACCCGGATTTCTCTGTCGGTATCTGCAAGTCGGATCACCATCTGGCTGGTGAAAGATCGGTAAACGGCCTGGATCTTTTCCAGGTTCACAATGGCATTTCGGTGAACCCGCCGAAACTGGTCCGGGTCCAGCCGGTCCGCCAGTTCTTTGATAGAGGTTTTGATCAGAAATTCATGGGATGCGGTCTGCACAATAGTGTATTTGTCTTCTGCCTTGAAAAAAATTATCTGAACCACCGGAATGAATCGCAATTCATCGCCTGTTTTGACTGTGATTAGGTTGAGATGTTCGGGGGGATCCCGGTCTTCAATCAGCCGGATCACTTTCCGGACCGATTTCCGGGATACCGGATCCAGGGTCCGGCACCGTCGTTCGAGCCGGGCGATTGTGATGGCCAGGCGGTCCGGGTTCACCGGTTTGAGGAGATAGTCCACGGCTTCGCTCTCAAAGGCCTGGACCGCATACTGGTCATAGGCGGTGATGAACACGATGCTGCACCGGCCCCTGAATTGTCTGGCCACTTCCAGGCCGGTCATTCCCGGCATCCGGATGTCGAGAAAGGCGATGTCAGGTGTGGTCTGTTCCAGCAGGGATAGAGCCTCCAGACCGTTTCGGGCTTGGCCGACTATGGTAAGTCCCGGCCACAGTCCTTCCAGGTGCCGGACGATACTTGCCCGGATTAGGTCTTCATCATCGGCCACAATGGCGGTCAAAGGGTTCATTACGTCCCTTTCCGTTGGCTGTCAGGCCCGGCACCATTGGATATGACTTCGGCCCGCAGGTGATTTCCCGGCATGGCATCCGCTGGCATTTCCCGGCCGGTGTCGCTGCCCTTTGTCTTTTCAGGCGGCGGACCCGGCAGGGGAACCCGGATCGTGGCAAGGGTGCCGGCGGGCCGGTTTTGTGTCAAGGTTACCCGGGCGGTGTTCCCATAAATGCTTTCTAAGCGGCGGCTCACATTATTCAAGCCGAGCCCGGCCTGTATCCCAGTACGATCCACCCCGGCCCCGGTGTCTGATACCGATATGACCAGGTCCCGGCCCGACAGCCGGCAGTCAACGGTAATTTTCCGCCATCCACTTGGGGTTCCAGGCCGTACTTGAGGGCGTTTTCCACCAAGGGCTGAATCACCAAAGGGGGAAACGGGATTCCCGGAAGCCCGGTATGATCCATGATTTCAAAGTCCAGCCGGGACCCCATCCGGACTTTGAAGATGGAGAGATACCGGCGAACCAGGTCCAGTTCCCGGGATAGGGAGACCATCTCCTGCCGGGTCCGGTCCAGTGAGATTCTCAGGTACTCGTTCAGGTCCATGAGCATCTGTCTGGCTTTATCCAGGTCCGTGTCTATCAGGGAGATGATGTTGGACAGGGTGTTGAATAGAAAATGGGGTTCGATCTGGGCCTGGAGAAGCCGCAAGGAAGTCATGGTCACCTCTTTTTCCATTTTCAGGCGCCTGATTTTTTCCTCCCGGATCTGCTGCTCGGATGCCTTCAGCCGTTCCCTGGCCAAAAAGAAATAGGTGATGGGAACCCCGAATACCATGCCGAACACCGCGATTTGGTAGAACACCCGGGCATATTCCAATGACAATACATCCAGAAAATACAGATACCCCCCGGACAGAACTCCGCCGGCTGCTATCCCTGAGATCAGTCCGCCGGCAATGGCGGGTATCAGCCATTTCTTCAGAACGGTTTCATTGAAAATGACCGCTTGTCGGACACACAGGCAGATGGACAAACCTGTGAGCTGGGAGATCACCCAAACATCCGAAAAGATGGAATCCCGGATCACCATAATATGTAGCACCAGGGCAATGGCGGTGTTGAATACGGCCGTAAGAACCAGGGAGGGTATGATCGGGATTTGTCTGGACATGGATTAATTTACTAAATCCGGCCGGCAAGTGCAATGTCATTCATCCCTGTATATGGCTATTCATCGTTTTGATGTCGCCGTTCGTCTGCTTTGTGTTGCCTGGGTGGGAACGCCTGGTGCATGCTGCTTAAAAACGGCAGGGAAAAAATTGTCATGCAAAGGTGTAATGACAATGATTATGATATTAATTGAGCAAGAATAGTTTTGAGGGGGATAAATCATGAAACCTGTTTGGATTGTTTGGGTGATGGTTGTTGTTCTGGCCGCCAGCATTGTGTCAGCCCAATCGTCAGATCCGGCAGAAACGGCCAGTTGCCGGCTGGAGATCCTTTTGACCGGGTTTGACAGCAGCCAGGGCCAGGCAAAGCTGGCTCTGGTCAATTCCAGGGAAAGTTTTGAATCGGACGGATCGTCGTTTATGGGGATCAACAGCCCGGTCATCCACCGGCAGGTGCGCCTGACTCTGACCGTTCCTCTCGGGGAATATGCCGTCAAGGTGTATCATGATGAAAACGGCAATGACCGGCTGGATACCCGGATGTTCGGCATCCCAAAGGAACGGTACGGGTTTTCCAACAACGCCCGGGGAACCCTGGGGCCTCCGGATTATTCCGAGGCCCGGTTTTCCGTGAGTACAGTGAAACACTCCATTGCCATTGAACTGAAATAGGCGGGGCCTTACAGACCGGGATCATGCTTACAACTCATTTGGATGGTCGTCTGGTTGGGGGCTGTACTCTTCTCGGTGGGTAGGTCTTTAATAGATAAGAAAGGGATATTATCATCATGGAATTATCTGTATCGGAAAGGCGGAAAGAAAGGGGCAAAGACAGACCGGCATCCCTAAAAAAGGGCGTGCAGGGTAACGGGTACATGAACCGGCGGGCCTTTTTCAAAACCCTGGCCCTGGCATCCAGTGCAGCTCTGGTGGACTGGACCGGCATGGGGGCTTTGGCGGACAGTGTCAGAAACAAGGCGGATTATCCGGTGGTGGTCATCGGGTCCGGTTTAGGGGGACTGGTGTGCGCGGCTTATCTTACCCGGTCCGGATTTGATGTCACCATGCTGGAGCAGCACAGTATCCCCGGCGGCTATGCCACGACATTTAACCGGGGGGATTTCACTTTTGATGTGTCGCTGCATGCCACGGTGGCCGAACATGCCATGCCCCAGATGATCCTGGAAGACCTGGGGTTGTGGAAACACCTGGATGTGGTGTACACCCCTGAACTGCGGCGGATCATCACGGACCGGTTTGATATCACCCTGCCGGCCAAGGACCCGGAAGGGGTCAAAGCCCGGTTGTCAAAACGGTTTCCCCATGAAAGAACAGGGATCCACGGATTTTATACCCAGATGGAACAGGTGATTTCAGCGCTGTGGGGCGGGGGGCTGTCCCATGGGGCATCATGGAAAAACTGGAAGCCCTGACCCTTGCCCAGTGGATGGCACAGCATGTGTCTGACCCGGATGTGAAATCCTGCATGGCGGTATTCTCTCCATATTACGGGCTGCCCCCGGAGAAGCTGAATGCCCTGTTTTATGCCATTGCCACGGGCGAATACCTGGTGCTTGGGGGCCAGTATTACAAGGCCCGGTCCCAGGATCTGAGCAGCACCCTGGCTAAGGGCCTCCAGAACTTTGGCGGCCGTATCCATTTCAATACCCGGGCAGAACAGATCCTTTTTGGCCCGGGCAACACCATCACCGGTGTGAAAGATCACAAGGGAAACGTGCATCCGGCCAAAGCCGTGATCGCCAACTGCCCGGTGCCGTCCCTGGTGAACACCCTGGTGCCGCCGGAGATCCTGCCGGCATCGTTTTCAGCACAGGTCCGGCAGCGCCGGCCTTCTCTGTCCAGTTTTGTGGTGTGGCTGGGGCTCAATCAGCCCGTGCCCGGTATCAAGGAATACGAAATCGACCTGGCCGGAACGGCCGGCGCGCCGGAAACCTCTTTGTTCAACCCCGCTGACCTGGCGGAATCCGGCATCGGCATCACCCTGTACGACAATCTGTTCAAGGGATATTCCGCCGAAGGCAAAGCCACTCTGACCCTTATCTGCCTGAGTGACTACGCCCGATGGCAGAAATACGAAAGCGATTATTTCAACGACAGAAAAGAGGCCTATCACCGGGAAAAAGAACGGATCGCGGCCCGGTTCATCCAGCGGGTGGAAAAGGCCCTGATCCCAGGACTGTCAGGCATGATCGAAGAGATGGAGATCGGCACCCCGCTGACCAATGTATTTTATACCGGCAATACCGGCGGCGCCATATACGGGTATGACCGGAACCTACCCCACCTGGAGTCCGGAACCCCGGTCAAGGGACTCTACCTGGCCAGTGCCTGGTCCCATGGCGGCGGATACACCCCGGTGATGATGGGCGGCAGGCAGACGGCACAGCAGGTGATCAGGGATTTCAGGGCTGCTCAAACCGGCTAATCCTGGCGGATTTGAGCGGATATCATTTTTCAAAAAGAGAATTACGGCCTCTGCCAGCTCATCCGGAGATTCTTCCTGGACAAAATGCCCGGCATGGGGCTCCCGGACAATACCGGGAAACCGGGTGGAGAAAGGCGACAGCTTAGCGGCATCTTTGTCGGTCAGGGTGATTTCCCAATTTGTACCGGCGCGCTTGAGCAGTTCATCCGTGATCTGTCCGGCCCTGCAGACGACGGGTTTCATTTCAGCTCCCTGATTTTTGCCAGATCCTTTTCCTTGCCTAAAGTGACCAGAATATCGTTTTCCTTGACGATGAAATCCGCCCCCGGTACCATGACGAACCGTTCGGGAAACTGTTCTTTTACAGCGATTACATTGACCTGGTATCGCTTGCGCAGTTCCAACTCCATGATGGATTTCCCGACAAACGGTTTTGGGGGTTCCACCTGGGCAATGGTGTAACCTTCCGCCAGCGGCAGAAATTCAAGGATGTTGGGAGAGGTGAGCCGCAGAGCCAGGCGGCCGGCCATGTCCATGCCGGGCCGAATGACCTCTGTGGCCCCAAGCTGCTTGAGAATCTCCCCGTGATCGTCATCCTCTGCCTTGATGATAATCTGTTTGATTTCCAGGCGGTTGAGATGAAAACAGATCAAAATGCTGGGCGTGATGTTGGCACCGGTACTGACAATGACCGCATCCATTTCTTCCAGGCCAAGCCCCTTGAGAGCCTCGATATCTGTGGCATCCTGGACGATAGCGCTGGTGCAATGGGGATCGATGGCCTGGACCCGATCTTTGCTGCGGTCGATGACAATTACCTCGTTTTTGTTTTCATACAGGGCTTTGGCCACATAATACCCAAAGCTGCCGGCACCGATCACCGTGAATCGTCTCATGGGCTCTCCTTTTTCTATCCGATCATCAGATTCTCTTCAGCGAACTGCAACCCTTTTTTCGGGGGCCCGCCGACAATAATATAAGTGATGGCCGGGACACCCACCCGGCCGATGATCATCAGGGCAATAATCACCAGTTTGCCCGGCAGGGTCAAAACCGGGGTGACCCCCATGGACAGCCCCACGGTTCCGAATGCGGACACGGTTTCGAAAAGAAAGCTTAAAAATTGGCGGTTTCCCTGTATCCGGGTGCCATGGTCGGGATCGATAAACAGAATGATGAAAACCGCCAGACAAAGGGTGGTCAAAGAAAACAACAGGATAAAGATGCTTTTGCTCACGGTGTCATCCGGCAGGGTCTTGGAAAAGAGGTTGACGCATCTGCGGCGCATCAGACGGCTCCAGGAATAGATAGCCAAGACGGCAAATGTGGTGGTTTTGATGCCCCCACCGCAGGATCCAGGGGATGCACCGATCAGCATCAGGAACATCATGAACAGTAGGGTGGCCGTGTTCAGGGAGGCAATGTCCAGGGTATTGAATCCGGCGGTCCGGCAGGTGATGGATTGAAATGCCGAGGTCAGAATGCCGCTCTTCCACCCCAGAGATGGGATCAGGGTGCGTTCAGACACCAGAATCACCAGGATCCCGGCCAGGGTCAGGCCAAGGGTGGTAAGCATCACGCTTTGGTTTGAATGGATATTTTGTCGGACTGTCCCATGAAAACCGGCGAAAGATTTCGTAGACCACGGGAAACCCCAATCCGCCCAGAACGATCAGGCCGCTGATGGTCCCATTGAGGAGCAAAGAGGTCTGTCCGGACATCAGGCTGTCGGAAAACAGGGAAAAACCGGCATTGCAGAAAGCGGAAACTGAATGAAACACAGCCGTGGCCATGGCCTGGGTAAACGGGAAGGTGCCGTGCCAGTGAAGAAAAAGGACCACAGCCCCGGCCGTTTCGATGGAGAATGTGAAAATCAGCACAGACCTGAGAAGGGAAAAGATGTCCTCCCTGGGGGTATGGGAAAACACTTCTTGCATGGCCATTCGTTGCTGAAACACCACTTTTTTCCCGATGATCTGAAAAAGGGCTACGGAAATGGTCATGATTCCCAGGCCCCGACCTGAATGAGAAACAGGATCACCCCCTGGCCGAACGATGTGAAAAAAGATCCGGTATCCACCACGATCAATCCGGTCACACATACGGCAGACGTGGCCGTGAACAGAGCATCAATGAGTCTGATATGTCCGCTTACCGTGGCAGGCGGCAGCATCAGGACCAGGGTCCCCGCAAGGATGGCCCCTATGTAGCTCAGCAGCAGCAGGGTGGTGGGGTGAGACTGGTTTAACCGATGTCGAAGCCATGCCGGCAGCAAAATATCATCTCCTTTTCACATGCGGGGACAGGTCCCGGATTCCTGTCCGCCGGTTCAGGCAGTTATATCAGAAAATGACGGATTGCGAAAAAGATTTTTATTTGCATGATCTATAGTGGCCCTAATCCGCCATGTGACTCCCATTAAAGGAGTTTATGCAGGCGCTGCTGGACACCCAGTTTGAAGCGGTATTGGGAACTGATAAAAAGCGGTGGTGATGCATAATTGCGATGTGGATGTGATCGGAGGAATGTATGACAAGACCCCAGATATCCCTGACAGGGCATCAACTTCCGGAGTTGGCCGTTGTCACTGACTCGTTTTTTCCCAAACCTAAACCACAAGATGAACAAATAGCATTTTATTCCAGGTGGATCAGGCGGGGATAAGAACTGTTTTTTCCATCCGATCGTGCGCAGACTTGAGGTTTTGGGTATCCGTATCCACCAGCAGCTTTATCCATTGTTATCTGTGTGTTTTATTCAGATGCAAAATTTGTTCATTTTGGGGTGATCACAGGATTAATTTTTGGCCCGAATATTGTTAGACTTTGGAGAAACAATAGAGAGGGTGTTCGTTTTGTACGGATATGGCCAGGGACGGAATAGCGGGTTCTGTTTTGGTTGTCGAGGAGAAACAGAACCCGGAAGAATATTATCCAAGGTGGAACATGGGAAATCTTTCCGGGCCAGCCCGGAAGATATCTTGCAACACGGTTCCCTGCCATCCTGGATGGGGACTGATATCCATGATTCGGGAAATGGTGGGGGCGATATCAAGAACAGACAGGGAGCCGTCCAGATGACCGCCTGATCTGATCATGTTTCCATGGGCAATAAAGGGAATGGTGAGGTTGTCCAGATGGTTTGAAAGGTGATGCTTTTCTTGACCCCCATGATCGCTGACCACCACGATGTGGAATCCGAAACCTTTTTGTTCAGAGTATGAACCGCTTCTGCCATTTTTTGAATGGCTTGATCACACTGGGTCACAGCCGACAGATAGGCATCGGACATCCATCCGTGGGCATGACCCATGAGATCAGCCCATTCCAGATACACAAAGGTGAAATCCGGGCGGTGGGTAATCAGATGGCGGGCTGCCGCATTGCCCAGCAATTTCTGGTCCTTTGGAGAGTCAACCCGTTGGACCAAGGTATAATCCACCTGGCCGGGAAATGCCAGATTCCGGAGATGATCCCAGGAATAAAATGCGGCCGTGGTGCCTCCCTGGGCCTTGATTTGGGCAAACAGGCTCTGAGCCGCTCCGGACATGTCAGGTGTGGCGGTATTGGTCATAACGCCATGACTATAGGGCGGCAAAGAAGAGAAGATGGAAAAGTGGGCAGGCAGTGTGAGGCTGGGTTCCACAGTCTGTCCGGATAGGCAGACCATACCGGTTTCCATGAGATCATCCAGGACCGGGGTGGCAGTCCGAGCGATGGCATCGCTTCTCAACCCGTCGATGAGGATCAGGAGGGTTTTGTTCATCGGTTTTTTTCCCTGTGTCTGATAATTTCGTAGCTTAAAGCACCTGCAATAGTCAGGAGAATGAAGATCACCCCTAAGGCGTTCATGGCCGGACTGATGAACACACGGAGTTGAGTGCCGATATAAATGGGTAATGTCTGTTGAATGCCGATTGCGAACAGGGTGGTGTTATAGTTTTCAAAGGACTGCATGAAGGCCAGGCCGGCTGAGGAAAGCAGGGCCGGCCTGAGAAACGGTAGGGTTATCTTGAAAAACACCCGGCCGTGTCCGGCTCCCAGATCAAAAGCCGCATCTTCCTGGGTCCTGTCAAATCGTTGGAGCCGGGCCATGGTCAGCAGCATGCAGTAGCTAGAGATGAAGGTGGATTGTCCCATTACGGCCGACCACAGCCCCCCGGGGATGTGAAGCCAGGTGTCCCAGAAAAGGAAGGTTGAGATCCCCAGAACTATTCCGGGAATGAGGATGGGGGATAACATCAGGGCATACAGCAGGTTTTTGGCCCTGAAATGTATCCGAGTCAGGATCAGGGCCGCGCTCAGACCCACCGGAACACAGATCAACACCACACTCACCGCTACCACCAAAGAGTTTGTCATGGCCTGCCACATTCGGCCATCCCGGAACAGTTCTCCAAACCAGTGAAGGGTGAACCCGTTCCAGGGAACGGCTTGGGGGATATCACTCTGATTGAATGCCACCACGGACATGAACGCCAGGGGCAAAAACAGATAAAGAAAAAATCCCGCTAGATAAAAACCGGTCAATACGCTGAAGATCCGCCGGGAAGTGATCATCGCACAAATTGCCTGAGCCCTACACGGAAAATCCGGAGCATCACAAACATGAACACCAGGCAAAGCAGGGCGAGCACTTCAGCGTAAGCGGTACCCAAATTCCAATTGGCGGTTTCGTAATTGGTGTAAATGATCTGGGTAAACCAGAAACTGGACGGGCTGCCCAGCAGCTGAGGTGCTGCCACTGAGCCGGCCGCCAGCATGAAGGTCATGATGCATCCCACGGCCATACCGGGTTTGGCATGAGGAATGACGATTTTCCAGTGAATCCGCAGCCAGGACGCGCCCAGGTCTCTGGCCCCGTCAATTTGGTTGGTATCCAGACTTTCCATGGCATTGTAAAGCGGAAAAATCATGAAAAGAATATATGCATAGACCATTCCCAATATGACGGCGGAGTTACCGGCCCGGAAATTGATGGGTTCGGCAATGACCTGAAGCCACAACAGTAACTGGTTGAGGATACCTGCATCGGACAAGATCAGCTGCCAGGCAAAGATCCGAAGCAGTTCATTGATCCAGTAGGGAACGATGATGCCCATCATCAGCAGGGATACCATGGACCGGCGTGCAGTCTTGGCCAGGTAAAAGGCGACAGGATAGCACAGAACCAGGGCCAGAAAGGTGACCAGCAGGCTGGACCAGATGGTTTTAATAAAAATAGTCCGGTGCAGAGTATTGGTGGCCAAGGTGACATAATTTTCAGGGTATACATATCCTGGGGTCCGCCGAGGTCCCGCAGGGGAAGCAGGGGGCGGAAAGAATAATCCAGTGCTATCAGCTGGGGACAGATAATCATGAAAATCATCCATCCTCCTACTAGTGAGAAAATAAGGGCTGTGCCGGTTTTCCCAAAAGACCGGAAGCTCTGGATAAAAAAAGATGTCATGATGGATCGTTTACCTGCCCAGTATTCGGATATTTTCAGGACGGACCATCACCATGACCGATTCATTCAGGGATGGCAGACGTCCGGTACCGTCATTGTTCCGCCGCATACGGATCAGCGTCTGATCCGCTGTTTTCAGCACTGTGGTCACGAATGGTCCTTCAAAATTCTGGTGAATCACCCGGCAGGGAATGGAATTTTCCGGAGGGGATGTCCCGTTAACCAGGGTGATGGTTTCCGGCCGGAAAAAGCCGCGGCAGCAGTTCCCGGGGCCAGGTTCAGGGGGTTGGTTCCTGTCAGGGTGCCAAAAGAAGTATCGATTTTACAGTTCCCGTTTTTTCCGGGTCCGGCCGTAACATCGATTTGATTGGTTTCCCCAACAAACGATGCCACAAAAGCGGTTTTCGGATGATTGTACAGGTTCACAGGGGTATCGATCTGTTCAAGGACGCCTTTGTCGGAAAGCACCCCCACCCGGTCGGACATGGTCAATGCCTCACCTTGGTCATGGGTGATATACGCAAAAGTCACACCGGTTTTTCGCTGGATCTGCCGTAATTCAAACCGCATGTGTTTGCGCAGTTTCAGATCCAGTGCGGACAAGGGTTCGTCCAGCAGCAGGACGGAGGGTTCCACGGCCAGGGCTCGGGCGATGGCGACCCGCTGCTTCTGTCCTCCGGACAGGTCATTGACCGATTTATCTCCGGCATGGGGCAGGTCCACCAGTCCCAACAGTGCGGAAATTTCTTTTGTTTTTTTCTCTGGTCGAAACTTTTCTGATATCCAGGGCAAATCCGATATTCTGGGCCACCGTCATCAACGGGAACAGGGCAAGGTTCTGAAAAATCATGGCGGTCGGTCGCCGGTTGGGCCCCACCCCCTTCATGTCTTTCCCGTCGATGCGGATATGTCCCCGGGTGGGTTCCAGAAATCCGGAGATCAATTTCAGCAGGGTGGTTTTTCCACAGCCGGAGGGTCCCAGAAAACTGAAAAACTCTCCGGCCTGGATATGCACGTGGATATCTGCCAGTGCAGTCAGGTGACCGAATCGCATGGTCACCTGATCTATCTGAATGTCATGTCCCATGGCCGCGCCCCTCCCGGTTGCCGCTTTTCTTTACTGGTTCAGAATGTGTCATCTGTTGGGTAAGGCCGTTGCCGGAATCCGGGTCAGGCAGCCTGGAACCGGTCCCGGTAAATGGTTCGGGCCGGAACAAACCAGGCCGGTTCTGAAACATACCACCACAGCATGTCCAAAGCGTCTCCAGGATAGGCCTCGGCAAATCCGCGGCGGGTCATGTCATCCAGCAGGTCTGACACCCCCTTGACCACCGAGTTGTAACCCGTGCTTTTGGCCATGACTGCGCCGGCTTCAGGGGTATAGGCCCAGTTCATAAATGCATAGGCCTGCTCGATGTTTTTGGCATTTTTGACAATAGCCATGGAATCCACCCAGGTCATGGCCCCTTCTTTGGGCGCCATATAGGTCAGCGGTTTGCCTTCCTTTTTCATGGTTAGTACCGGGCCGTCCCAGGTCTGGCCGATTTCACAGCCGTTCTGGAGAAACGCCAGCTGATGGTCCTGGGCATTGTTCCAGAACATCTTGATGTGTTTCTTTTTTTCGATGAGAAAGGTCAGGATCTGATCATAGATCTTTTTCATTTTTTCTTCGGATTCATAGGTGTCATACATCCGGTTGGACGGCACCCTGCCGATGGCATCTAAATACAGTCCAGTGCCAATGAACACGCTGTGGGGCCGGCAGGTGACTTTTTGAACGAATCCGTCTTCCCACATGGTGCCGTAGGAAAGCTCACCATAGGTGAATTGGTGCTTGTCGGTGTCGTAAGCCATGGCTTCGGTACCCCAGTCATAGGGAAGTCCTACCCGCCGGCCGTTGATCACCCCACCCAGTTTTTTGATTTTTCATAAAATGCCGGTTCCAGGTTGTTTAGATTGGGGATCAGTGTCTCGTCAATTTCCCGGTAAAGATCAAACTCCATGTGAAGGGCAAATTCGGTCAAGGAAGGCTGGGCTATATCAAATCCTTTGGCTCGAGAGGCCCTGAGCTTATTCATGCATTCCTGATTGGTGCTGTAGTTGGTCACCTGGACCTTGATGCCGGTACTTTTTTCAAATGCGGCAATTACTTCGGGTTTGGAATAATCCGGCCAGGTGAACAGATTCAATGTGCCGGAGGATGACAGGGCATCCTTGATGAACCAGGGGCCCATGCTGGCAGTGGCGAATACGGCGGCCCCCTGGGTTGCTTTTTTTAGAAATGTACGCCTGTTCATAGTTTCATCGGGTGTTTTCATAATCGCATCTCCAGATTTTTTGGTTGGGGAAGAGCTGTCTGTTTTCAAGCAGGTCTATTATGATACGTTTTCGGTTAGATCCCTGTTTTGTAAGAATTAAAAATAGGTTATTTTAACAGATATCTGCTGGGCGAAATTGATATCCAGGCCGGTATTCACGATGCCGGTGACATAAAGATCAGTGAAAAAGCGAAACCATCGAAATCGCTGATGCTAAAGGCATCATCAAAATTTCCGCAAGACTATTGTCTGGAGATCTCTCTTCTGGCAGTATGTCAGACCGGAAAGTCATTCCCTACGGGACAGCTGCCACCAGGGCGGACAGGTTGTCCAGGGAAGTTTGGGTGTCGGTCAGATACCGGCTGCGCAGCTCCATGATTAAGAGTCCGTTAAAATCGGGCAGTAGGAGGTTCAGGATTGCCTGGATGGGGATTTTCCCGAATCCCACGGGCATGTGGGAATCTCCTTTACCAAAAGGCAGCTGATGGGTCTGCTGTTTTTCCCAGTGATGGACCACGCCACCGAAATTGTCATGCACATGGGTGTGGACCACCAGGTCCTTGACAGGCACCACTGCTGCCACCGGATCGAACTGATAAAACCGGGACGACATGAACAGGTGGCCGAAATCCAGGTTCATCTTCACATTGTCCCGGTTAACCCGCAGGATCTGTTCCTTGAGGGGATCCAGGCGTTCCGCATAGGTGTAGGGGCTCTGGCTCAGATAGGGCCGGGCATTTTCCAAAGCGATCAAGATGTCCGGATAGTGTTCCGCTATCTCCTGCAGGCGCCGGGCTTCGTTTTCCAGCATCCGGGTCTGTTCGGAAACGGTCAGGGACCGGGCCGGTGTCACGTTAAACTCTTCTTCCGGAATAAACCGGCCGCTGTGCACCACCACCACAGTGGCGTGAATCTGCCGGGCAAACTCCAGGGAAGCCGAAAGGACCGCTTTGTGCAGGCCCGGGTCCCGGGTATCCATCAGATTCACGGGGTTGGGGGAATGAATGGAATAGGAAAAGTCAAAATGGGAAAGCAAGGCCATGACCTGCCGGGTTTTGTCCGGGTTCAGGGTGCCGTTCAAAATGATATCCAGCCCGTGAACCGGCAGTTCCACAGCTTTGAGGCCGATGGCTTGATATGCTTGTAAATTTTGTTCCAGCCGGTCTAGGGATCCGTCGATGCGGATCGGGTCGATGCTTGCGCCGATGGTTGTCATGCCACTGCCTCATGGAGTTGGGTGTTGAAAACGGTACGTCCCTTAACTATACTGTGGGTGATATGGGCCCAGGTATGGGATTGGTCCACAATGATGATATCCGCATCCGCGCCGGGTGCTATTCGCCCGGGTCGGGCCGAGGAACACAGATAATCCCCGGGGCCGGCGGTCACTTGTCTGAGGGCCGATACCGGGCATCCGGTGTGTTTTTTTCCAAGAAATGCGGCCTGGAGAAGGGATTCCGGGTAATAATCGGAAACCAGGCCGGTACACAGATTTTGTTTGAGCACATCCGAGGCTTTGAGACTGCCGCTGGTGGAGCGGTCCCGCACTAGATTGGGGGCGCCCATGAAAATATTCAAACCTAAGTCTCCGGCCTTTCGGGCTGCTTCCAGGGTGATAGGAAATTCACTGGCACCAATGCCCAGTGTCTGAATCAAATCGATCTTTTCGATGGTGTCGTCATCATGGCTGAGCATGGGAATACCGGCATTGCTTACGGTGTGTGCCAGGGCACTCACCAGTTCCCAGTCCCGGGCGTTGCTGGCCTGTTTTTGCCTGGCTCTTTCGATGATCTGGTGTTCCGGTATCTGGTGTTCACTGGTCAGATACCTGACATAGGAGGTCATGGATTTGAATTGGCCCTGACCCGGGGTGTGATCCATGATGGAGAATAGATCCACCAGCTTCTTCCACCAGGCGGGTTACGATTTGGAAGCTGCGTTCAGATCCCACCTCGTACCGGATGTGGACCCGGTGCTTCACCAGGGTCTGGGCTGAATCGTTGAACGTCTTGATAGTTCTGACGCAGTGTTCCGCCTCTTCAGGGGAGCGCAGCCCCAACTCATTGTCGTCAAAACTGACGGCATGGCAGAAAGTGGTGATGCCGCAGGCCGCTGCCTGGCGGTCCAGGTTCAGGATGGCGAAATCGATATCGAAAAACACACCTTTGCGTTTTTCAATGCTTCGTTCCAAGCTGTCGGAATGCAGATCCACCAGACCAGGCATGATGAGACGGCCCTGGACGTCGATCACTTTTGCGTTGATCATATGGATGGTATCGTCAAAAACCGCGGTGATTTTCTGATTATCAATCAATACCGTTCCCCTGGGTGACATGGAAGCCCCGTCAAAAAGGGGACCTCCCAGTATCAGTTTTTTTGAAGTCATGACGGCAAAGTCTCCTGACGGTGTTGCGAAGAAAGATCGATCACCTGATCGCCAAAGGACCGGTGATCTGCGGGGTCGTGAAACACCCCGATGACACAGGTGTTGTTTCTAAGTGCTTCCGTGATCAGCTGGATCACGGTTTTTCGGTTTTTCAGGTCAAGGGACGCGGTGGGTTCATCCAGCAGCAGAATGGGATATGGGGCGATGAAGCCCCGGGCCAGGTTGATACGTTGCTGTTCTCCGCCGGAAAAGGTGGTGGCGGATAGATGCCACATGGTGGACGGGATATGCAGCCGTTCCAGAAGGATCCGGCCGGCGTCAGTCGCCTGCTTCGGCGGCACACCCCTGGCCAGCAGCGGTTCGATGACCGTATCCAGTGCCGACACCCGGGGAACCACCCGCAGAAATTGGCTCACATACCCGATGGTTTCCCGGCGAAGGGCGTAGATCAATGCCGGCGAGGCGCCTGCCACATCGACGTAACGGCCCTGATGACAGACTCGGATATGGCCGGATTCGGTTTTGTATGTTCCGTAAATCATGCGTAGCAGGGTGGATTTCCCCGATCCGGACGGACCGGACAAATGGCGGCTTTTCCCGGATAAAACTGATGGGAAAAGTCATTGAACACCGTCATCCTTGTGCCTTGCTGGTGATGAAAAACAAATTCTTTTTCAATATGTTCCAGACTCAGTATCCAGGATGGGGTTTCAGAGGAAAGGGGCATGGTATCAACCTTTATGGTTTGAGTACGGATGAGACCAGCAGCTGGGTATAGGGCTCCCGCGGATCATCCAGGATCTGATCGCTGAGTCCGGATTCAACTATTTCCCCCTGCTTCATCACGTACAGCCGGTGACACAGCAGCCGGGCCACGGCAAGATCATGGGTGACCAGGATCATGGACAGGTTCAGGCTGAACACCAGTTTTCGCAAGACATCAATCAACCGGGCCTGGACCGATACATCCAGCCCGGAAGTGGGTTCATCCATGAGCAGGATTTCAGGGGCATTCACCAGGTTGGCTGCAATCTGGAGCCGCTGCTGCATGCCGCCGGAAAAGGTGGACGGCAGATCATCGATACGCCCGGGATCGATCTCCACTTTTTCAAGCCACATCAATGCAGCTTCCCGGATCTTTCCATAATGGCGGGTACCGGCTGCCATGAGTTTTTCCCCAATGTTACCACCCGCACTGATGTGCATTTTAAGCCCCTGGGCCGCATACTGGGTCACATACCCGGTCCGGGTCCGGATGATCCGGCGCATCCGGGCTTCATCGCATCGGCACAGGTCCTCCATTCCGGCAGAGGTCTTGAACCAGACCGAGCCGTTTGACGGCCGGAGCCGTCCTGCGATACAGTTAAGGAGCGTGGATTTTCCGGACCCGGATTCCCCCACCACCCCGATCACCTCTCCGGGGCAGACCTCGAAACTGATGTCATGGCACCCCATGTGACGGCCAAAGAATTTGCACAGGTGGGCCACTTTCAGCAGGGGCGGGAAGCTGAGGTCGGCTGCAGACGTCATGGTTTGGCATTCCCGGTGTTTTTCCGGCAGAATTCCGTGTCCGAACAGATCAGGACCCGGGTGCCGTTGTCGTCAATAATGATTTCATCCAGAAAACTCTGTGTGGACCCGCAGACCGCACAAGCCCCTTCCCATTGTTCGAGTTCAAAGGGATAGTCTTCAAAATCCAAGCTCACCACGTCGGTGTGAGGGGGGACGGCATAGATGCGCTTTTCCCGGCCTGCGCCGAACAGGTGAACCGCCGGAGACCGATGCAGTTTGGGATTGTCGTATTTGGGAATGGGTGAAGGACTCATCAGATACCGGTGGTGGACCCACACCGGATAGTCAAAGGCCGTGGCAATGCGGCCGAACCGGGCGATGTCTTCATACAGCTTGACATGCATGCTGCCGTATTCCTCGTATCCATGCATTTTCAGGGTCTGGGGCCGTTTGGGTTCGATGAACTGCAATGGTTCAGGGATGGGAACCTGGAACACCATGATTTGTCTTTCTTTCAGCGGGGTTTCCGGTATCCGGTGCCGGGTTTGGATGATGGTGGCGGTTTCGGTGTCTTCGGTGATAGCAATTCCTGCGGTTTTCTGAAAGAAATGTTTGATGCTGATGGCGTTGACCGTGTCATCGGATCCCTGGTCGATCACTTTGAGGCGGTCATCCGGGCCGATTACCGAAGCGGTCAGCTGGATTCCGCCGGTGCCCCATCCGTAAGGCAGCGGCATTTCCCTGCCCCCGAAAGGCACCTGAAACCCGGGGATGGCCAAAGCCTTTAAAATAGCGCGGCGGATCATTTTTTTGGACTGTTCATCCAGGTAGGCGAAATTGTAGGATACCGGCATCAGTCCTCTTCCTTTGTCGGTACCTGATCGTTGCCGCGGCTGCGGATAAATACCAGTTCTGACTGAAAATCCACGTAATGAGGCAGTTTAAGATGCTGAACAAACCCGGAGGATTCCACACTGTCGCAGTGGGACAGGATATATTCCGGGTCCTGGGCCGGAAAGGCGGTTTGACCGGCCACCTCAGCGATGTCTCCAGAAGAGAGCGAACGGTCTAACAAGGACATGGACATGGCTTTGCGCTCATTCTGGCCGAATACCAGGCCGTACCCGGTGTCAAACCCGGTGGCTTTGCCGCTTGTATCATCCTGGCGGCTGACCATGACACATTCCGTGAGCCGGATGCGGCCGATGCGGATTTCGAATCCGAGTTCCGGCGGGGTGAAACAGACCGTGGCATATCCCACCTTCAGCTCTCCAAGAAACGGGTGCCGGTCCAGGCCGAACCCCCGCTGCAGTGAATAGGCCGATCCAAGCAGGAACCCTTCGTCCCCCCGGGCCAGGGCCTGAAGCCGAAGGGTTCTGGATACAGGAAAACTCAAAGGCTGCCGGGTCAGATCTTCCCCGGTTTCCTGGTCGTTTTCCGGGTAAAGAGAGGGAAGCGTCTCTGAAATAAGTCCTTGTTTTTTAGAATATCCATGACACGGGGAAGCTTTTCAGGTAAAGGGGAAATCGGTTGATCCAGGTTTTTTCGGGCAGTGCCAACTGACTTGCCGTGTGCCGGGTCGATTTCGATCAGCCGGTGGGTATAGTCGTAGGTGGGCCTAAGATCTGACCGCCCGGAATATCTTTGTAAATGCCGGATACCCGCCGGAAAGCGGTCATTTCCGTGGTGTCAACCGGCCGGCTGGTACCGAACCGTTTCAGGGTGGTGCGAAAGGCGCGTACCAGAAATACCGCTTCGGTCAGATCCCCTTGAGCCTGTTGAATGGCCGTAGCTGCGGCGGTTTCATCATATAAAGACCCTTCCGCCATGACCCGGTCCACGCCCAGTCCCAGCTGATGCTTGATCTGATCCGTAGAAAGTTCGGGCACCCGGATGTCCCCCCGGCGTTTTTCCGCCACCAGTTTCTGGGAATTTTTGACGGCTTTTTTACCGCCTTTTACCGCCACATACATCAGGAAATCTCCGTTTGCGTGGTTCGAGGCAGGGCGCAAAACCGGTCTTTATGGACAAAAACCATGTCAATGCCCGTGGGACAGGCCTGGTTGATCAGGGTCCGGTGTTCCCAGAAATCCCGGTCAATGCCCGTAAGTATCAGGCCGGTTGGTTTCGGGATGCCAGGGCCGCTAAGCTGCAGTTGTTCACCGTGGCTCATGCCTTGGGCCTGGATCACCAGGGTGGTGGACTGGTCAGGAGAAGTCACCGTGCCCGGGTTGAAGCGGTTCAATTCAATAGAATGGGAGGTGTCTGTGATCAGGGCGAATGCAGCCTGAAACGGATCAAAGGTGAGTGGCGCACCAGTGTGAAATCTAAGCCAACCAACTTCTGGAGAATCCGGTGCCAGGTCGGCCCAGAAAGGGGTTTCAAAGTCCATGAGAGTGAGCAACAAGGCCCCGGCGGAGGGGTAGATCTGTTCCGGACAGGACAGAGCGATGCCCGTGCCGGAGATAGTGCCGGGATAAGCCATGGCGTTGAGCAGATGCCGGAATACGGTCTGGCTGTCAAGCACCTCGGAATCCAGTCCTTTCATCAGCGAGGTCATTGCTGTCATTCTCCGCGGGTCAGAGTGAAAAATTCAACTGTGGTGTCAGCCACCTCTCTGGCCAGGGCCTGATGCCGCTGATGTTCTTTTGTTTCCAAAGTCCGGATCAGGGTGGTCATCAGGTGGGCATGAAATGCCGGAATCTGGAGCAGAGCATCAAACAAGGCTGCCAGGCGGGCGTGATCGTGATCACTGCCCGGGACCATGGCATATCCTTGGATCCGGTCCATGACCTGGACCATGCATCGGGTGACGGTCATCTCTCCGATGCAAAATGGAATGCCGGTCCCGTCCGCTTTGCCCTGAACCATGACCATCCCGGTTTCAGGCTTGATCAGAAAGGTACTGGCAACCGTTGGTTCCAGGCAGTCAAAAGCAGATTGAAGATCCTGCACCTCCGCTTCTGCCAGTAGCTGCATCCAATGTTTTCTGGTTGTTTGTGTCATGGACAACAATATTACCCGGTTTTTGGTGAGAAATTGATTATCGCTTTGTTAAACTAAAGTTAAAATCGGCATCATCATGTTTTCAAACCGATATTCATCGCCCATGAATATTTTTTTTTATTAAGAGCCTGTGGTTCGTCAGTTTTTCATATCTTTTCGGTAATCTGCCGGATCACCTGTTCCTGGTCGGTGGGATCATTCAGGGCAGTGGGGTAAATTCATTCTTGTTTTGCCTTTGCAAGGTCGATCGTGCTTAGTTTATCGGCGGTTGGATATACCGGAAACAATTAATAAAAAAGACTTGACAACACGGGAAACAGTGATTCATAATTATAATGTCGACATTCGACATTCGACATTCGACATTATTGGATATTAACCCTTTGTCCGGCAGCTGCCGCACCTTGCACCATTAATCACATAGGAGTGACAGGTAATGAATCTTTCTAATTTCCCGTCGTGGATACCTTCAGGCCCGACGCCGATTGAACCGTTGAAACAACTCTCCGCTGCACTTGGTGGACGGGTGAATTATTGGATTAAACGAGATGACCTTCTTCCGGGATGCGGAGGGGGGAATAAAACCAGAAAACTCGATTTCTGCATTGCACAGGGAATCGCACAAGGGGCGGATACCATCATCACCTGCGGTGCGGTACAGTCCAATCATTGCCGGTTGACATTGGCCTGGGCGGTCAAAGAGGGATTGGATTGCCATCTGGTATTGGAGGAACGCGTCAAAGGCAGCTACAAAGCAGATGCTTCAGGAAATAATTTTCTGTTTCAATTGATGGGTGTGAAAAGCATCACTGTGGTACCTGGGGGCTCCGATATGACGCAGGAGATGCAGCGAGCTGCTGAAAAGCTCAAGGAGGACGGAAGGACCCCGTATATCATACCCGGCGGTGCCTCCAACCCTGTCGGTGCCACCGGGTATGTCGCCTGTGCCCAGGAAATGTTGCAGCAGTTATTTGAAAAAGGATTGTCTATCGATCACTTGGTTGTGCCCAGTGGATCGGCCGGGACCCATGCCGGCATACTGACGGGCATCGAAGGCACTAATGCCGGGATTCCGGTCAGCGGGATTAACGTGAGCCGAACCAGACAGGACCAGGAATCACTGGTATACGAACTTGCCGTTCAAACGGCTGAAAGAGTGGGTGCTCCCGGAACAGTGGCCAGGCATACCGTTTCCTGTTTTGATGAATATGTCGGTCCGGGGTACTCGCTGCCCACCCCGGGAATGGTGGAGGCTGTCAAACTGATGGCATCCAAAGAGGCCATACTGATGGATCCCGTATATTCCGGAAAGGCAATGGCGGGGTTGATCGATTTGTCACGAAAAGGTTTTTTTGACAAGTGTGAAAATGTCCTTTTTCTGCATACCGGCGGCTCTCCGGCACTGTATGCCTACTTGGACAGTTTTAGATAAGTATGTCATGCGGTTTTTGAAATCGCATTGAAATGACCCCGGACATGATCCGGATTGATAAGTTTTTATGTTGGGTACACGTGTTTGTTCCCTCAACCAAAAGGAGGTATTGTCCATGAAAAAGCTTTATGTCCAAATGTCAATGTTAGCAATGACCCTGTTGTTGGCCATTTCTCTGGGTTCGATAGCAGCGGCAGGTCCTACAGTTATCAAAATCGCTCACCCCAACGTACCTCAACATCCGATGGGTCAGTGTTTTGAAAAATTTAAGGAACTGGTAGAACAGCGGTCCGATGGAAAGTTTCGTGTGGATATTTATGACAGTTCCAAATTCGGGAATTTCGACAGTGTCGTCCAAGGTCTGCAATTCAACATGCTCCAGATGGGATCAGCCTCTACACCCAATTTGTCACCTTTTTCCGATTCATTTTTAATTTATGACCTGCCGTTTTTATTTCCTGACTACGAGTCCACGGACCTGATCACAGACGGCCCCATTGGAATGGAAGCAGCTAAGGCACTGGAATCAAGCGGTATTATCGGATTAGGTTATATCGAAATTGGTTTTCGTAATCTTTGGAACAATAAAAAAGCCATCCAGACCATGGCGGATGCAAAGGGATTGAAGATTCGTTCAACTCCGTCAAAAGCCCATATTGCCACGTTGAGAGCCCTGGGGATGAACCCAACACCCATTTCTTGGGGCGAGGTGTATACCGCACTCCAGCAAAAACGGTCGACGGGATCGACATCGATTTGAATTTGGCATGGTTCAACAATTTTCCGGAAGTAAATAACAATGTAACCATTGTCAACAGCCTCTACAGCCCGCACCTGGTGATGATGTCGAAAAAGTTTCTCAGCAGCCTGTCAGAAGATGACAAAAAAATGATCCTTGATACATTCCAGGAAATTAAACTCTATGAACGCAAGCTGATTCGCGACGGTGAGGAAGAGATCATGGACAAACTTTCGAACAAAGGCGTTAACGTGATTACTCTTAGCCCGGAAGAACGTGCGAAATGGGCTGAGGCAACAGCTGTGGTGTACGAAGAGTTTGAAAAGCGGATAGGCAAGGAACTGATAGAAAAAGTCAGAGCAACTATCGCTGCCGGAAAATAATTATCATGCCATGTTCACCCGGACAGGATTGCGCCTGTCCGGGTGATGGTGCTGGGAGGAAACATGCCGTCGGGTAAAACCATCATATCAAAGGCAGAAGAGATTTTTTCCAGTTCATGCCTTGCCGCCATGATAGTGATAATTTCGGTACAGGTGTTTCGGCGCTATGTACTTCAGAACTCATTGGACTGGTCTGAGGAGCTGGCCCGTTATTTTTTCATCTGGTCCGTTTATATTGGATGCAGTTTTGCAACTCAAGAGGATCGACACCTGGAAGTGACGATCCTTCGTCACATCAAAAATGAAAAATTTGTCAAACCTGTAACAGCCGTTGCCTATTTTTTTACCATTCTTTTTTGCGGATGCGTCGCCGTCTGGGGGACACAAATGGTTATCTTCCTCTTCAATACCGGCCAGAAAACCCAGGCTCTGGAAATCAGCATGTTTTGGATATTCATCGCCATCCCGCTTGGAATGGGGCTGATGGGATTGCGTACGTGTGAACGGCTATGGTTGTTGTTAACGGATAAACGTCACCCTGCCAATGGACACAAGGAAGAGGTTTGATTATGGATCCCATCATTATTTTGATTTTTATCTCGCTGGGTATGTTTTTGATTCTCAGTGTGCCTATCGGTATTGCCATTGGGCTTTCTGTTGCTGTGGGAATCGTTTTTGGGGATATCCTGCCAAGTGCCTTTCTGATCCAAAAAATGTTCACATCACTGGATGTGTTCCCACTCATGGCGGTTCCTTTTTTTATCATGGCCGGAGAAATTATGCAGAAAGGAAGCATGGCGGAACGGCTTTTGGCGGTCTCACGTGCACTGGTAGGTCATATAACCGGCGGCATGGCCCATATTTCAGTGTTGACCAGTATGTTTTACGGGGCACTTTCAGGTTCGGCACCTGCGACGGTTGCAGCGGTGGGAGGCATTATGGTTCCTTCCATGATCAAGGAAGGCTATTCAAGGCCTTTTGCCACAGCCGTTAATACCTCTGCCGGGACGCTGGGCGTTATCATTCCCCCCAGTGTCCCGCTTATTATTTATGGCACCACTGCGGGCGCTTCTGTGGGCGACCTGTTTATTGCCGGAATCATTCCCGGTCTGTTTATTGGCCTCTGCTTAATGGTATGCAGTTATCTGTTGTCCAGGAAATATGGCTATACCGGTTCAGGAAAAAGGGTCCCGATGAAGGATCTGCTAGTCGCCCTGAAAAATTCCATCCTGGCCCTTATGGTCCCGCTGATCGTTTTAGGGGGATATACGGCGGCTTTACCACCCCGACCGAAGCCGGAGTTATCGCTGTTGTTTATTCTCTGATCGCTGAAGGGATAATTCTTCGGACACTGTCCTGGAAAAAAATCTGGCTGATACTCCGGGGGACGGCGCTCACAACCTCTTCCATTTTTCTGGTTGTGGCCACAGCCACCGCGTTAGGCCAGATACTGCTGTTTCATAATGTGCCGGACATGCTGGTTGATTTGCTGCTGGCTATTTCTGAAAGTAAAATGGTCCTGATCCCCATCATTCTGATATTTCTACTTATTATGGGCACATTTATGGATGCCCTGGCCAATATTTTGATTTTAACCCCGCTGCTCTTACCCATTGTCACCAAGTTGGGCATCCACCCGATCCATTTTGGAATAATCATGATCACCTGCTCTTCAATGGGATTCTTGACTCCGCCAGTCGGTGTGAATCTGTTTGTGGGGTGCAGCATTGGAAACATCAGTATTGAAAAGTTGAGTGTAGCGGTCATACCGTTTTTGTGCGCCCTTCTTATCGCATTATTTGTCATAACCTTTGTTCCTTCACTTGCACTTTGGTTACCGGGATTGTCATAGATATGTCATATTTGAATCAAGGGTCATGCCTCGCTGCAGATATCCTTAGGGTGTGAAATTTTGAGGCTGGGTCTGCTATTTTAAAAACGAGAATCAAGGAGTTTCGTCATGATGAACGTCATCCCAGGAGATCAAACACCGGTTCTGGGCGTCAGTGGTCATGCCGGCGCCGGTCATGTGCACAGCCATTCAGGTTTTATTCAGGATGATTCCGCCGGGTTTGCGGCGGCCTGCTCTCTGATCGGCATGGCGTATCCCGCAGACACCATAATCGAAAAGGTATCGATCGATTCAGACACGGTGGAGGTTCATACCGGCGGTGGTGGGACCGGTCGTGCCATAGCCAGAAGAGGGTTTACGCTTTATGAAGCTGATTTGGTAAAACGGGCCGTCGGGTTGAATGGACTGTTCAGCCAGAGTGCGGCATTTCGCAGTATGGGACGGATTTATGGGCAGGGAGTGCTGGAAGCGCCAGTAGCATTGCAGACAGCGATTTGTCTGGCGGTGATCAATACGTTTGCACGGCGATATCCGGATGTCATCATCACTTCCGGTGAGGGAATTCAGGGGAATGTCGGTGCTTGTATGGGGGCGGTTCTCGATGTCGACGGCATAAGTGTCTCGGCCATGGCGGTGTTGAACGCCACTCAAGGCGGTTTAGGGCCGGTTGAGGACCTGGAAGGCAATCTGAATTTTCTCGAAAAGGGCCGTTTGATGAAAACAATCGGGCTGGATGTTGTTCCCACGATTGTGTTGGAAACCAAGGCATATATCCCTTCAGTCAGTGATGGCCTGGATGAGGATCATTTCTGGATACGCTATAACCGTGAGTTTGACAACCCGGCAGTGGGCCAGGCACTTATTACCGCGGCCCAGAATCTGGGATTACCACTGATGCACTCCGATTCGGCATACCCAAGGCAGTCCGGCGAAATGCTCAAAACTACGGTTGAGTTTGCAGATCGGGTCATTGAGATCGGGGAAAAAATCAAAAAGGCCCGCACCGCCTCTGAGAAGGCTGCTCTTGTTAGTGAACTGGCCTTACTGGTCAGTCAAGATGCCGGGGGGATAACCTATATGACAGCCCCCCTGCACGAGATTGCTGCCGGAGCAGGCATCGTTCCGGGAATGGCGGCCGTTCTTTCAATGAGCGTATCCAAGCAGACGATCGATAAGTATAAGATACCGGAATTTACACCTGATGATAGTTTGCATTATCTGAATGTGACGGTTAACGCATTGAAAATTTTATCTGAAAATCTCGAAAAAGCCCGTTCATATCTGAATCTCAGGCGGCAGCAATTTTTGGACACGAATGCGCTGGAACGATTGATTTTGTGATCACTTTACAATATTATCGATTGGTTGAAAAATCAGGTAACGGTTGGAGGATGAAATCAGTAAAGGCATCTGAGATAAATGGATGATTTTAAAAAAAAAACCTACAGTGAACTGGTGGTTGATTATGTAAAGAATCGCATCCTCAGCGGACATCTGTCTCCCGGGGAGCCTGTGATGGAAAGTTCGATCGCTTCAGAACTGTCCATCAGCCGTGCCCCTGTTCGTGAAGCCATGCAGATATTGCTTCGGGAGGGGCTTATTGAATCACGCCCTCAAAAAGTAAAACATGTTACTGCACTGACATCCAAGCAGATTCGCGACAGCTATTTCACCGGCGGCATTCTGGAGGCGGCTGCAGTTGCCCAGGTGCTCGATCAATATACTGATAAAGACCTCGAAAAATTAGAATCCATTCTTTCCAAAATGAAGCAGATTGCAGATAACGGGGATCGCTTGCCGGAATTGGCAACATTGGATAATTCTTTTCACAATGTTCTGTTCTCTCGAATAGACAACGATCTGATCAAAGATCTCTGCCGCCGTTCCTGCCAGGGAATTTCAAAGTTTTTACTTTACAGGCACTGGTTGAAACTGTTTCCGGCGGCCAAAGTGTACCAAAGACATAAAAAAATCGTTGATGCCCTCAAACAAAAAGATGCTGCCATTATTGAGCAGGTCATCAGAGAGCATTACATAGAATCCGGTGAAAAGATGTCGGTTTTCGGGGTGGATGTTTATCAAGAATAGCATTTCAAGTTTGATACCGCCAATTGTATCCTTCCGGGTATGATTTCAATTCGTCCTTCTCCTTCCGATCGGATCAGTTTTATTTTCGGTTTGGGGGCTATTCATAGTCCAGGTACCGAATATGAGACCGTCTTTCACAGATATCTGCGCCTGCCTGAAATCATCTGATCCGTATTGGAGAAAGAATTCTCTGCGTAGGGCTGGATATGTCAAATCCTTTAGCGACTGGTCGGATGTTAAGATACAGCGCGAAAAACTTGTCTGTCAGAACGCTTGATTTTGTAGTAACTGATCTTAAATTATTGCACAATGGAGTAAATATAGACAATTTATATCTTCAAGAGGAAATCCATGGGAAACCACATAAAAACCGTTTTTCTGCTGACCGCCATGACCGGGCTGTTTCTGGTGCTCGGGTATTCCCTGGGCGGGCAGACCGGCATGGTGATCGCCCTGATCATCGCTTTGGGCATGAACTTTTTTTCTTACTGGCAGTCCCATACCATTGTATTGAAAATGTACCGGGCAAAGCCGCTGGAGCGGTCCCAGGCACCGGGACTGCATGATACCGTGGCAAGGCTGTCCCAGCGGGCCTGCCTGCCCATGCCAAAACTGTATGTGATTCCCGAGCAGGCCCCCAATGCCTTTGCCACAGGCAGGGATCCGGAGCACGGGGTGGTGGCGGTCACCGAAGGGCTTTTGCACCTGATGAATCAGGAAGAACTGGAAGGGGTCCTGGCCCACGAACTGGGCCATATCAAGAACCGGGATATCCTTATCTCCACCATTGTGGCGACCCTGGCCGGGGCTATCATGTTTGTAGCGTCCATGGCTCGGTTTTCCGCATTTTTCGGCGGCAGGGACGACGAGGAAGGCGGCCTGGGATTTGTTGGGGTAATGGTCATGTCCATCCTGGCACCGCTGGCAGCCATGATGGTGCAGATGGCGGTCTCCCGTTCCAGGGAATACTTGGCCGATGCCATGGCGGCCCAGGTCACGGGCAGGCCCCAGGGGCTGGCTTCGGCCCTGAACAAACTGGGGGAATATACCCGCCGGGGAGCTGCCGTGAATGCCAATCCGTCCACGGCCCACATGTTAATTGTGAACCCCTTGTCCGGCCGTCGGTTTGCCGGTCTGTTCTCCACCCATCCTCCCCTGGAAGAGCGTATCAAGCGGCTGACCGGTGCCGGACCGTCCAATGATTTCGGGCCCCATGAATCAAAGGAACAGAAATCCACTATGACCGAGCAGAGCCGGAAATTTTGGGATTCTTTGTCTTAAGAGTATTCGGGTCAAGCCGGAATGATCGGTCCGGGTTTTGTGGAATCCCTGACCGATTTGTTTCAGGGGGCGGTCCGGGAGCCCAGGGACATGATTTCTTTGACCATGACTCTGCCCTTTTGGCCAGCCGTCAAAATTTCGTGTGCATTTTCGTACAGCTCACTGTCCTCCGGCAGGGCCTTCATCAGGAGTTCAGCCATGCCGGTGATGGGAAGCAGCAGATTGTTGAAATCATGAGAGATTTTTGGGAAATAGCACGGATGAATTCCAGTTTCTTCTCATGAATGCGGCGTTCTTCCTCTTGTTTTTATCGGTGATGTCTTGAAAAATGCACAGGGTCTGCCGGAATGACTGATCTGAATGTTTACCGATATTTCCGTAAAAAGAGACCGGAATGAAAGACCCGTCTTTCTTTTTTATTTCAAATTCAACGCCAAGCATTTCACCCACCGCCTTGAACCGAGAAAAATTTTCCCTGAAATGGTTTTTCCAGTCAGAATGGAGGAATTCGGCAAAGTTGCGGCCGATGACTTCGTCACGGGTGTATCCGAGTATTTTGAGCCAGGTGTCATTCACATCAAGGAAATTGCCGTTTTGATCCAGGGACTGATAACTCAACGGGGCGTTTTCAAACAGGGCCCGGAATTTGTATTCGTTTTCCCGCAACGCCTGGATATTTTGATTGTTTTGTTTGACATTTGCCAGCCAAACTTCGATTTCATCCCCGGCCCTGTGTTTTTTAAAATGGATGTGAGGCGGGACATAGTGAATGTTCTGAAGAAACAGTTCATCGTTGCAAAACAGGGTGGGGTGGGCGCTGATGGCGGTTTTGATGATTTCAGGCGGATACAGGTCTTTATTGTAGACGCAAAGGGATTTGAATGGATAAAACGGAAATAAAACCTGATTGATGATGTTTTCATAATAGATTAGTTTTTCCGCCAATTCGGGACTGCCAAGGATAAATGTCGCCTCTGCAACCATTCGAAGTGCGTTAAAACCTCCATCAACCGCTTTTTTTTGAGATTTTTTGCCAGGTTCTGACGGTTTTGTCCGGGTCGAATCCTCCGTTGCCGGCATAGGATTCCTTTATGCTGAAAAGAACAAGCCGTTTCTCTTCAAGATATTGATCAAAATTTTCATGGGCAGAACTAAAGTCATCGCGGATCATGGCTTCGGTATAGTCATCGACGGCCATGATGCATTTTTCATTCTTGTTCAATCCGTCAAGGATAAATTTAGAGGCGATTTTCGATAACGGCTCAGGTCATCAAAAATAATACAGGCATGGGCATGGTGACTGAGGCCGACTTGGGAAAATGTATGGTCAAAATCCACCGTGGTCACCTCCTTGTTGTGGTTCAACGAAACCGTTCAATTATTCAGAATACCGGGAAATCAGATGATGTAAATCAGCCGGACGTAGAATTAATTTATCACGGGATGCCAAAAAATGCCAGCAAACATTCGATGGCGAGAACACAATTCCCCAGTCTGCTGAATCAACTGCTTGACTCCTGCGATGCCACCCTTTATGGTATTGAGAAACGAAACCGGTATCATGAACCGTATGGAGGATGTGAATGAATCTGCTGAAAAAGCTCAAAGGGTTCCGTTTGCAGATGCGAACCGAGTACCCTTTTGGCTGGTCCATTGTCATGGGCAGTTTTTTCATTTTTTGGTGATCCTGTTCGGTACATCCGGTTATATGACGTTGGAAGGGTGGAGCTTCATCGAAAGTGTGTACATGGTGATCATCACCCTTTCCACGGTTGGATTTATGGAAGTGCGGCCCCTGTCCAATGTCTCCCGGGTCATGACCATCCTGGTGATTTTCGGCGGAGTGGGCGCATTTTTTTATCTGGGGGGGTCACTGGCCCAGATGTTTGTGGAAGGCAAGTTCCAAAATCTTCTCGGGAGGCGAAGGGTGCAGAAAATCATCGATGAACTCGACGGGCATTATATTGTCTGTGGATACGGCAGAATCGGCCGGGTGGTGGCACAGGGGATCAAAAAAGAAGGGTTCGACGTTGTGATCATTGAAAGAAGCCCAAAGGCCCTGGAACAGCTTGAGGAACAAAAAATGCTGTTTATCGCCGGGGATGCCACCACGGATGAGGTGCTTCTCTCCGCCGGCTTGAAAAAAGCCAGGTGTCTGATCACAGCCCTGGCCGAGGATGCCGCCAACGTGTTTGTCACCCTGACTTCCCGGCAGCTGAATCCGGACATCACCATCGTGGCGAGAACTGACACGGAAGCGCATGTGTCCCGGCTGAAACAGGCCGGTGCAGAGCGGGTTTTTATGCCTTACAGCATCGGTGGAATGCGCCTGGTTCAAAGTGTGCTCAGACCCACGGCCACCAGCCTGATGGATCTGGCCATCCGGGGGGATATCAACCTTCAGATGGAGGAGCTGCCCGTTTCGGACCGTTCCGACTGGTGGGGAAAATGGTCAAGGACTCCGGAATCCGCCCCCGGTTCGACATCCTCATTGTCGGCATTAAACAATCTTCCGGTGAATGGTGTTCAATCCGGGTCCGGACACCGTGATCGGGTCCGGAGATCTGTTCATCGCCTTAGGAAAGCCGGAAAACCTGCAGAAACTTCAGAAAGTGTCAGATCCGGATGTCTGCTGACCGCTTGTCGAATTGCCGGGTTATTTTTCTTCAATCACCTTTCCCCGTGAGGTAAAGGAAATCCCCTGCTGGGTCTGGGCTCCGATCATCACCGTTTCGATGATGGGCGGATTCACGGCGTTGGAGGCTTCCCATTCCACCAAAAACTGGCGCCGGATCCCCCGGCCTTATCCGATTCATGGACCACAAAGCGTGTGGCGGACATTCTTTCCAGAATAACCGGCTCTTTCAGATATTCTTCCAGAATTTTTCCCTTTGAATTGAAATAGGTAACCTTGGTGACCAGAATCACATCCTTTGGATCGGTATTCCGGATGCTCAGGGTCACAGCCAGCAGAAACGGGCGTTCCCGGTCACCAATGTAGATGTGGGAGTAGACCGGGGCATAGACCACCTGCCCCCGGGACAAAGAAACCGGTTTTCCGTCTCCGGCAGCCGAAGTTGCCGTCACCAGGCTGACCAGGAGGATGGTGCAAATGATTGAACGAAGACGATGAATCAGTGGTGTCATTTTGAGTCCCTTTTACTGCCTGACCCTTTGCCGGAGAGTATGGGGAATCCGGTCGGACCAGTGGATGAAAAAAACAATTTACCCCTTCGGGGTTATATCATAATATATGGCACCGATATATCTTATTGTCAACAACGCCGGATTTGACAGGAGACACAAAGAAAATGAAATACATCGGGGTCCATGTGAGCATCCGCGGGGGCGTGGAGAACGCGCCGTCCAACGCAAAAAAAATCGGAGCCACGGCCTTTGCCATGTTCACCAGAAACCAGCGACGATGGTCATCCCCTCCCCTGACCGATGAGAACAGCACCGGATTCAGGGACCAGTGCCGGAAGTATGGGTTTGATTCATCGTTTATTCTTCCCCATGACAGCTATCTTATCAACCTGGGGCATCCAGACCCGGCCGGACTGGAAAAATCACGAACCGCTTTTTGCGAAGAGATGGAGAGATGTGAAAAACTGGCTCTGAGATATCTGAATTTTCACCCGGGCAGCCATCTGAACCGGCTGTCAGCGGAACAGTGCCTGGACCGCATTGCCCACTCAATCGATTTGGCGTTGGGGAAAACAGGCGGGGTGACAGCCGTGATCGAAAACACCGCCGGCCAGGGTACCAATCTGGGGTACCGGTTTGACCACCTGGCCCGGATTATCGATCGGGTTTCTGATAAAACCCGGCTGGGGGTTTGCCTGGATACTTGTCATCTCCATGGGGCCGGCTATGATATCAGGACCGCTGCAGCATTCGAGAAAACCATGGATGAATTTGACCGGATCGTGGGGCTTCAGTATCTTGCAGCCCTGCATTTAAACGATTCCAAAAAGGAGTTCAATTCCCGGGTAGACCGGCACGAGAGCATTGGCAAAGGCGAACTGGGCCTGGCACCGTTCGAATTCATCATGAACGATGCCAGGTTTGACAACATGCCTTTGGTACTGGAAACTCCGGACGATTCCCTGTGGGAAGCGGAAATCAGGCTGCTGTACGATCTGATTCGATAACGTCCATGACCAGATCCGGGCTGGAAGCGAAAAATTTTCAATGATATCGAATCAGGACTGGCATCCGGGGTGAAAAGCGGATATAAAAAAGATTTGATCAATTTTTTTGGAGGAAGGGAAAATGAAAAAAACAGGACTGGTGGGATGGCGGGGCATGGTGGGGTCCGTGCTCATGGAACGGATGATGGCACAAAATGATTTTGACAGAATCACCCCGGTTTTTTTCACCACCTCCCAGGTCGGACAAAAAGCCCCGGATGTGGGAAAAGAAGTTCCGGCCCTGATCGACGCCCATGACATCGACGCACTTATGGAAATGGAGATCATCATCTCCTGCCAGGGAGGGAGCTATACTGAAGCGGTGCGGCCGAAGCTGGCCCAAAATGGGTGGAAAGGGTTTTGGATTGATGCGGCCTCCTCCCTGCGCATGGCCGATGACAGCGTTATCGTTCTGGACCCGGTGAACCGGAAGGTGATCGATGATGCCCTGGACCGGGGCATCAGAAACTATATCGGCGGCAACTGCACCGTGTCCCTGATGCTCATGGCGTTGGGCGGACTGTTTGAAAATGACCTGGTGGAATGGCTCACCACCATGACCTACCAGGCCGCCTCCGGTGCCGGTGCCAAGAACATGACCGAGCTGGTGGCCCAGATGCGGGCCATCGGTGATGCGGCCGCCCCGATTCTGGATGATCCAGCTTCAGCCATCCTGGATTGGACCGGAAGGTCACGGACACCCTGCGCTCAGGTGAATTTCCCACAGCCAGCTGGGGGTGCCCTGGGGGCCAGCCTGATCCCCTGGATCGACCGGGCCATGGAAAACGGCCAGACCAGAGAGGAATGGAAAGGGTTTGTGGAAACCAATAAAATTTTAGGCCGGTCCGACCGTCCCGTGCCCATTGACGGCCAGTGCGTCAGAATCGGAGCCATGCGGTGCCACAGCCAGGCGTTCACCATCCGGCTGAAAAAAAATGTATCCCTGGCTGAGATCGAAGCCATGCTGGCCGCCAACAACGATTGGGTCAAGGTGGTTCCCAATACCAAGGATCGGACCGTCACCGACCTGACCCCGGCCACAGTCACCGGCACGTTGACCGTGCCGGTGGGCCGAATCCGCAAGATGACCCTGGGAGAAGACTATCTCACGGCGTTTTCCGTGGGGGATCAGCTGCTGTGGGGAGCGGCCGAGCCGTTACGCCGGATCCTCAATATCATTTTATAGGTGTATCGGGGTAAAGACCCGGCCGAAGCTGTCCCGGTTTCTCCGGGTACACGGCCGGGTCATGCCGGAACCGGATTTTGGATTACCCGGTCCGGTGGTCCGGTGAGGGTGGCCTGGATCACGCGCTCCATGAAAATGGGATCGCCTGATGCGGTTTTCGGGGCCTTGTCTTTGATGGACAGGGTCACGGTCCGGCAGGAGGTCCCTGCTGCTCGCCCTATATCCCGGACTTTGTCCACCAGGGCTTCCCGGGCAAAGGCATCGGCCGCTTCAAAGTCTTTGAATTGCCGGGTGCCGGCGATGCCTCCACCATGAACCCGCCCCGGTGGCCCGGCGTGATGCGGATCTGGCGGTGAACCATCACATCCGAGGTGATGGCGCCGATGGCGTTGGCCACGTCCGCATCTTCCGGCAGAATCGCTTCCGTGCCCAGTGCCCGGGCCGCCTCGGGCAGGAAAAATCCGATGGGTGCCCCGATACCGATCACCGGCCGCTTCAGGTTGATACGTACCTGATAATCCGGGCTGCCCCCGGCCATCAGGTTGTCGATCAATGCCCGGCACACCGGGCAGGTGGTCAATCCGTCCGGATCGATCTCGTCATCCAGCTGCCGCTTGAGCAGTTCCAGGGTCAGGCACCGGATCCCTTTTTCCATGAGCAGACGGATCATCTTTTCCAGGTCCATTCTGGCCAGACGGGCCATGAATTCGGCATATGTCAGGGCTGCGGCCCGGTCCCACCGGGTGAATTTTTTCTGGATATGCAGCAGGTCGGTGAAGGTCAGGCCGCACCGCTGGATGGCAAACCGTTCCTCCAGCCGGGGCCAGGGGCAGGCCCGCTTCCGTTAGGCTCCGGTTTTTCCATCAGCTCTTCGATGGAAAAGGGCCGTCGGATCACCAGGGACATCACCTGGGCTTCCATGGGCGTGAGACAGGACAGATTAACCGATCCAGTGGCGGTGATGATCTGCATTTTTTGAGTGGCGGTGGTGAACCGGCTCAGATGATGATTTATATATTTCAGGGCCTTCCCTGTTCCAGTCCGATGGCCGGCCACCCAGGCAATCGGTGCCACCCGGCCGGGACCAATGATAAACTCCCCTTTTTCATAAAGAATCCGGCTGTCACCGCCCAGCCCGGCGGTGCGGATGTCCAGGGCCTGAACATGGGTGCGACGGCCGCCGACTCTGGAGCCTTTTTCATTGAGTCGCACCAGATTGTCTTTCAATGCGGCCGTGTCCGAGGTGGTCCCGCCCATGTCCACCACCAGTGCATCGGTTCTGCCGGTGAGGTGCCTTGCCCCGGCCACGGAAGCCGCCGGGCCAGACAGAATGGTTTCCACGGGCCTTTTTTTGGCCATGTCCGCATCCATCAGGGTTCCGTCCCCTTTGACCACCACAATGGGGGCGGCAATACCAAACCGTTCCAGCACCTGTTCCAGATCCGTCAGCAGGTGTTTGAGCCGGGGAATGATCCGGGCGTTGAGCATGGCTGTGACGGCCCGGGTTTCGAAATTCAGGGTATCGGAAAGCTCATGACCGCAGCTGACAAACAGGCCGGTGTGGTCGGACAGAATCTGTTTCACCGCCAGTTCATGGGCCGGATTCACGGCACCGGCATAGCCTGAGACGGCAAAGGCCGTGACCCCGTGGCGCTGCATCATCTCATCGGCGATCCGTCTGACCTGGTCCGGGTCCACGGGCACCTTTTCCCGGCCCGCGATGTCCAGTTTGCCAGTGATTACGGCTTTGGGTGAATAGACAATGGTGTGTTCGTCTATCCCCGGGGACGGCATCAAGAGCATGCCCACGGTCTGGCCTTCGTTTTCCACAATGGCGTTGGTGGCAAGGGTGGTGGACAGGGCCACCAGGGCCACTTCGCTGAGCTGATCCGGGTCCAGCTGCGAGAGCGCATTCTCGATGCCGATGGTAAAATCCCATTTGGTGGTCAGGGCCTTGGCCTTGCTCCCGGTGGATCGGTTCTTCAGATCATAGACCACCGCGTCTGTGTAAGTGCCGCCGGCATCAATGCCTAAACCGGTTTGGATTTTCAGACCGAATTCCGTGTCCGGACGGTCAGACGGGACCACGCATTCGGTTTCCTGGGAGGCCGCACTGGTACCCGGGTCCCACACCGGGCTGGCGGCCAGGGTGGAGCCCACCGGTTCAAAAGTGATGGTATGGCCGGGGGGTACCACCAGAATGCCGGGGGTGGATTCCGTAATGGTCAACATCCGGCGGATCTGGCCCTGGTCCCCCTTGATCCGTTCAAACCGCCATCCGTATTCATCGGCCATCTCCTTTGCCATTTGTTCATATTTGGCGGCCTGTCCGGACCGGGTTTCGATGAATGCGGCCCGTTGGTAGTTTTTTTGCCAGGAGTTGAGAAACGCAAAGGTCTGGTCGGCCGCTGTCCGGCCATGGGATCTTTTCACATCCTCATACACCAGCTGCCGGCCTCCGAACCAGGCCTGGCCTCGGCGCTGGGAAACCGGGACCGCTTTTTCCTCGCACCATCCGGCAGACAGATAATAGGTGCCGGGATATTGTTTGAACTGTTTCTGGTAGACTGCATCTCCTCCTAAAAACAGGGAGATGCAGTCATGCACTTTTGGAAGCACCAGGGGCACGGTCCGGGCGGTCAACCCCACCGTGCCTTTGCCGCAGACCCCGTAACCGATGATGATCCGGTCCGCGTCCTCATTGCTGTCAATCCGGTCGACAGCCTCCTGAACCTGGGTGTTGAGTTTATGGGGATTCTCATGCAGCCCGGCTTCCAGAAATTTGGTTTCCAGTGCCAGTCCCAGCTCATGGGCGACTTCCTTGATATCTCTGGCCAGCACCGCACAGGCGATGACATAGATTTTTTTCTTCACAATGGATTCCTCAGGGTTGTTCATTTGTCCAAGCTTTTAAAATAAGCGGCTGTCCAACCGGGTGTCAACTGTTTTTCGAAGTGGAGATCGGACCTGTGCCGTGGGGCACCTGTAGATCTTATCTTCTGCCGAGTTAGACAGGGAGAGGGGCATTGGCTGCCCCTTTGGCAAACCCGTAGGTGGCTTCATGGATGGACAGCCAACCGTCCCGTTCATTGAACGTGGCGCCTAAGGCTTCGGGCGCCAGAAACGGAAACCGCTGACGCAGATCGTTTGCGCCGATGTATTCCGCACCGGTGAGGCCGCTGGCATGGAACTGGTCCACGGCTTTTTTCAGGTTCGGCAGCTGAACCTCGTCATCCGTGACAAACAGATAACCCCGCTGGGTCACGTGGATATCGATATTGGGCAGGCCCACGACGTCCCTGAAATTTTCAAACATCTCCACGCTGGTCAGGGCCAGGTCGGCTATGGGTTTTTCCGTGAACTGGGTTCTGAAACACTCGGCACTGGCCGGCGTGGTGAGGCTTGACAACGCATCCCGCTTTTCCAAAAGAATGGTGGTGATGCCGGCTTTGGACAGCCAGAACGCGGTGGCTGCGCTCACAATGCCGCCGCCGAACACCACGGCATCAGCTGTGTTGATCCCGAATCGATTTGGTATGGTAATCTCACGCATGATTTTTTTTCTTATGTTCGTGTGTTAGATTTGGTTTTACAAAAATACCGGGGTGGTTTTTTATGTTGAAATCCCGCAATAGTCAAATTGTTTTTCGTGAGGATGTTTTTTGCCACGAAGAGCACGAAGGGGGGATTCCGATGATCGCATCCTTCGCGTCCTTCACGATTTCCTAACCAACGTTCCGCAAATCGGGCGGTTTGATATTGAACCCGTCGGCATTTTTTCAAAATTACGCAAGAGTTTCATGCGTTGTTGGCCATTATCTTCTGCGGATTTTTTCCATGATCGGTCCAGGTCCTTTTGAATGCCGGGACCCATGTCCGGGGCCTGGAAACCGGCCAGGATCTCCTTGTATTTGGCATTGGCCCGCTGTGTCATGGACAGGCTGCCTTTGGCGGTCCAGGTATCAAAGTTCTGGCGTTCCTCCATCATGGGAGGATAGAGCTCGGATCTGAAATACTGAAATGTGTGGCGGTTGGTGAGATACTCGCCGCCGGGCCCACCTGGTCGATGACATCCACGGCCAGTTTTCCGGGATAATCTCTTCCCCTTTTTTGATGCGGCGGCACATGCCCATCATTTCCGCATCGATCATGAATTTTTCATAAGAAGCGGTCATATACCCGTCCAGGATTCCGGCCGAGTGCAGCACAAAATTGATGCCGGACAGGCAAGCCATCTGTAGGCTCATCATGGATTCGCACCCGGCCTGAGCATCCACGGTCTTGGTATCGGTCAACGACTCTTTCCCCCGGGACGGCAGGTTGTAGAAGCGCCCCATCTGGGCCATGGCAGCTGTGTTTACTGCCATCTCCGGGGCACCGATGCTCAGGGTGCCGTAATGCATGGCTGCGTCGGCATAGGTCATGATGCCGGCCCCCATGAACGGTTTGTCCGACAGAGTCATGGCCGCATAGGTCCGTTCGGCGTTCCGGATTTCCACGGGGATGTCATTGGATTCCATCATCATGCCGCCTGTGATATTTAAATGAGGAATGGCACAGGCCAGTTTGGCAAAGTTCCTGAAATCCTCCAGGGTGCCGGGCCGGCGGCCGTGGTCCAGGCAGTTGACAAACGGAGAGCCGTAACAGGGAATGAACGCGATGTTGTCCCCGCCGATCTCTACATTTTTTTCCGGATTTTTGGCGTGCTGAGTGAAGCGGGCCGGGGCTTTTTGAATCTGTTCCTCCACAAATTTCCGGGAGAAGAAAACCCGGACCCCTGAGCGGTCTTTACGAACAACAGTGATGAAAAGGAATTTCCCGGACAATGTCCGAAAGCGGATTCGGTTTGAAAACGGAAAGGTGATATTCTTCAACCAGAGAAACAGGAACCGGCAAAGAATTGTTCGCCCAGTCCATCCACAACCACAGTCCCAGAAAAAAGGCCTCGTTTATCCCGGTCAACTGCGCCGCGATTCCGGAAAACCTTTTGGAAGGAATCCTTTTCGGTACCTCCCGGGGATCTTTTACCGGTGCCATTGACCCTTCAGGTCAAACTGCTTCGGGTCATTCAGGAAAAAAGGTCCGAAAGCTGGGGTCACTCAAGGAAATCGATCTGGATGTAAAAATTATATCTTCTGTGGGGCAACTGCCCCTGAAAAATGTTCAAAACGGGTCTCTTCGCATGGATCTTTTCTATCGAATGGGGGTGGTCTCCATCATGTTGCCTCCCCTGAGGGAGAGACAAGGGGATCTGGAAATACTGCTGCAGCATTTTATTTCCAGATATAACCAGACCCAGGTCGATCAGGCATATTCGCCGGAATCCGCCCCTAACCTGATGGAAACCCAGAAATCCCGTGAACAGGAAATGATCCTGAATGCTTTGGCCCGGTCCCGGGGAAATGCAGCCAGAGCGGCCCGGTCTCTGGGCATTTCTCCCCAGTCGTTTCATTATAAAATGAAAAAATTTGGCATTGATCGAAAAGCATTTGTGTAAAATTTAGATGCAAAAATGTAAAAATAATTGACTGTAAAACAAAAATTTTTTTGACATTTTTGGTACTGATTCATTTTGTAAAAGCCAGTTGCTATCGGGCGATATGTAATTTTTTAAAAAATCAATTAAAATATCGCGTGAAATATCAAGGAATCATAAATTTACGGCGTGATTAAATGACATTCCCGTGAAAAGCCGTGAATGACTGGTACACAAACTGCATAATTAAATATCAGTTTGACGTGTATGCGAAAAATCGCAAACAAGAAATCTTGATTTTTTGGAGGGAATCGTTATGGGTACGAAAAGAATTCTTCATGTTGTCGCGTGTCTCATGGCCGTGTTATTCTTTGCAGGGGCGGCGGCATCTGCTGCAGACAAAGTGCTGCCGGTGGGGGCGATTGGCCCGTTTACCGGACCTTCTGCCCAGACGGGTAAAGAGTTCTAAGCCTCGGTGGAGGTGGCACTGAATACCATCGGCTATAAAGTGGGCGATCACAGGATTTTACCGGTATGGGTAGACTCCCAGTCAGACCCGGCTAAAGCCTCCGGTGCTTACGCAGAAGCGGTGGAAGGGAAAGGGATACAGGCCGGGGTACTCAATTGGCATTCCTCGGTTGCCATTGCGGTCATGGATGTGGCGGCCATGAGCGTGGGGTTTGATTTTACGGCCGGGTTTATTAATATCGCAAATTTCGAGTATATGGCCGTGGCCGGCGTCGGTGGATATACGTCTGCGCTGCTGGTGATCAATACGGGTTTGGCCCCCTGGTTTGCCATGGTGGCCGGCGGAATTTCGTCGGCTGTTTTAGGGTTGATCATCGGCATGATCTCCCTGCGCCTGCGGGGGATTTTTGCGGCCTGCCTGTTCTGGTTCTTCGGTCTGGCTCTCATGGGCCTGGCCATCAAGATGGTCTGGCTGACCCGGGGCCCCTGGGACTGAGAACACCCCGACTGTTTGAGGCGGAATCCAATTTTCCGCTCAATTTTCTGATCATCATCCTTGTGTACCTCATTTACCTGATTGTGTAAATGGGTGGTTCCAAGATGGGACTGGCGTTCAAGGCCATCGGCCAGAATATGGATGCGGCCAGAACATCCGGGATCGATCCGGCAGCCCAAAAACCGGGCGTTGCGGTATTTTTTAAATGGCAGAGAAGCAAATGCATAGCGTATCAAACTAGAAAGGAGAGTGAGCAAAATGAAAACCAATGCAAGAGCGGTTGTCATCGGTGGCGGCGTCATCGGTGTGTCTGTAGCCTATCATTTGGCAAAATATGGATGGAAGGATGATGTGGTTCTTCTGGAAAAACATGAACTGACATCCGGGTCCACCTGGATGGCGGCAGGCAATGTCTCCTTTTTCCATTCTAATTATTACGGCACTCAGGTGAACAAGAAAAGCATCGAGATTTATAAGGAACTGGAAAAAGAGACCGGTCAGCCCGCCGGCTGGCATACCACGGGTTCCATCCGTACCGCGGACAATCCGGGCCGGATGGATGAGCTGGGATATGCTTATTCCATGAACCGTTGCCTTGGCCTGGATGTGTCTTATGTGACCCCGGAAGAGATGAAAAAACTGCATCCGTACATGGAGGTTGACGGGTTGATCGGCGGTCTTTACTGGCCGGATGACGGGGATGTGGATCCTAACTCCGTGACCCAGGCCATGGCCAAGGGGGCAAGGCAGAACGGGGTGGAGTTTAACCTGCATACCCTGGTGACCGGCATCTACCAGAAAGACAACGGTGAATGGGTGGTGAAAACGGACAAAGGGGATATCACCTGTGAATGTGTGGTCAATGCTGCCGGCTTGTGGGCCCCTGAAGTGGCGAAAATGGTGGGCCTGGAAATTCCCTCCATTGCCATTGCTCATACCCATATTCTGTACGAGAAGATCCAGGCCATTGACGAGGCGGAAGGGTATCTTCCCCTGGTCCGTGACCCGGACAAATCCATTTACCTTCGCCAGGAAATGGATTCCCTGATTCTGGGAATGTATGAAGCCAACGGCCAGCAGTGGAAGCGCCGGGGTGTGCCCTGGGATTACGCCCAAGAGGAACTGAATCCGGATCTGGATAACATTGCGGATTGCATTCAGGCAGGTATCGACCGGTTCCCCATTCTGGGGGACACCGGGTTCAAGCATATCACCGCCGGCCCCATCACCTATACCCCTAACGGTGATCCTCTGGTGGGTCCGGCAGCCCCGCTTAAAAATTTCTATAATGCTTGCGGTTACAGCTTCGGCATCACCCAGGCAGGCGGCATCGGTCATTACCTGGCCGGATGGATGATGAACGGCGAGCCCGAAATCGACCTGTGGCCGATGGATTCGAGGCGTTACGGCTCCTATGCCAACTGGGCGTATAACACCGAAAAAATTGCAGACACCTATCCCAGGCTGTATGCCACCATCTTCCCCAACGAGTTCCGGGATGCGGCCCGCCCTAACCGCACCAGCCCGATTTATGAATACCAGAAACAGGCCAATGCGGTGTTCGGGGACTACTACGGTTGGGAATGCCCAAACTATTTCCCGCCAAAGGGAAAGGATGGGTATGAAAATCCCTCCTGGAGACGCTCCAATGTGTTCAAACATGTGGGAAATGAATGCAAGCACGTGATGGAGAAAGTGGGGATCATCGACCTGACCCGGTTTGCCAAGACAAAGATTTCAGGGCCCGGTGCCAAAGCCTGGCTCAATAACATGACCTGCCAGAAAGTACCGGAAAAAGACGGCCGCATTGCTCTGGGCCCCATGCTAGACCACAACGGAAACTTCAAGACCGACATGACCGTGAGCCGGGTCAATGAAAATGAGTTTTTCTGCGTCACAGCCTCTGTAGGAAAAAACACGACCAGCACTGGATGATTGAAAACCTGCCCAAAGACGGGGCGGTGTGTATGGAAGACCTTACCTACCAGATGGGATGCTTGGTCCTGGTAGGTCCCAATTCCCGGGAAGTGCTGGCCAAAGTCGCCTATGACGATGTGTCAACTGATGCGTTTAAATTCGGTACTTCCCGGGAAATTTACGTGGGCCGGACCAAGTGCCGGGTCAACCGCATGAACTATGTGGGGGAACTGGGATTTGAGATTTTTCATCCCATTCAGCATCAGATCACGTTGTATCAGGATCTCATGAACGCGGGCGCTGAATTCGACATCCGTCTGATCGGTATGCATGCCATGGATTCCATGCGTCTGGAAAAAGGGTATCTGGCATGGAAGAGCGAGATGAACGTACATCACACCCCGCTGGAAACCAATGTGGCCTGGACCGTGAAAATGGACAAGGATTTTATCGGCAAAAAGGGCCTGGAAAAACAGAAACAGGAAGGTATTCCCCGGAAACTGGTATGCCTGGTGGTGGAAACCGAGGATTCCGACGCTTATGGGTATAACCCGATTTTGCGGGAGAAGAGCGGATCGGCATGACCTCATCCGGCGGTTACGGCCATCGGGTGGAAAAAAGCATTGCCTTAGGTTATGTGCCGCCTGAGTATGCCAAAGAGGGAATCCGGCTGGAAGTGGAGATTCTGGGTCGCAAACGCAGTGCCACAGTAATGGCCATGCCCCTGTATGATCCTAAAAATGAAAAAATGAAAAGCTGAAAATTGATTGTTTGAGGATAAACTATGAAAATCTGTGTGTGTGTGAAACATGTGCCGGATACGGCCGCTACCATCAAGATCGACGGTGACGTCGGATTCAAGGATTCGGAAATCAAATTCGTGGTCAACCCGTATGACGAATACGGCATTGAAGAGGCGATCAAACTGGCGGAGAAAAATGGTGGTGAAGTGGTGATCATCAGCGTGGGAAACCCGAGGCGGACGCTACCATTCGGTCGGCCCTGGCCATGGGTGCGGAAAGAGGTATTCTGGTGACCACTGACAGCCAGTTTCTGGACTCCACCCTGACGGCCAAGGCTCTGAAAGCGGCCATGGAAAAGGATGGACTGCCGGATATCATTTTCACCGGAAAGGGCTCGGTGGATTCTGAAACCTTTCAGACTCAGTACCGCCTGGCCGGATATCTTGGGGTGCCGGTGGTAAATGAAGTCAGTAACTGACCGTTGACGGCGGCAAAGCCGTTGCCGAGCTGGAAGTGGGCGGCGGTGACAAACAGGTGGTTGAAATGAGTCTGCCGTGCGTGATCGGGGCCACCAAGGGGTTGAACGAACCCAGGTATCCAAAATTTCCCGATATCATGAAGGCCAAGAAAAAGAAAATCGAGCAGATGAGCCTGGCGGACCTGGGAATCGATGCCTCGGCCGGTGCCGTGACTCTGGAAAAACTGGAGCCCGTGCCGGAAAGAGCCGGTGCCAAAATGATCGAAGGGTCTGTGGAAGAACAGGTTACCGAACTGATCCGGGTTCTCAAGGAAGACGAAAGGGTTTTATAATACAAGGAGAATGTTGTTATGGCCAGGACTGGCATATTGATAGAAACGGAAAACGGAATGGTCAAGAATACCTCACTGGGGGTGATGACCGCTGCACAAGGCCAGGAAATAATTGCTCTGGTAACCGATGCCGACCCGGCAGGCCTGAAGGATAAGCTGGCGGAGTATGGGGCGGCAAAATCGTGAAATTGGCGGCATCCGGCGGGAATGTCGCTGCCAGCCCTGACCTGCAGGCTGAGGCACTGGCTGCCGCCGTCGAAGAATTTGACCTGACAGCGATGCTGGGAACGGCATCCGCTATCGGCAAGGATTTGTTCGCACGGCTTGCTGCGCTGATGGACCTGCCTTTGGTGTCGGATTGTGTGGCCCTGGATGTGCCGACCAAAACCGCCAAAAAATCACATTTTTCCGGCAAAGCCTTTGCCACCCTCAAGGTGGAGGCAGCGGTGCTGCTGGCAACGGTTCGGCCCAATGCCGTCGAGGCAAAACCGGCCCTGTCTGCCGGGGAAATCGCCGAGTTCGTCGCAAATGTGTCCGATCCCGGGAAATTGGTGATCAAAGAGGTGAAAAAGGGAGATTCCGACAAGATCGATCTGACGGAAGCACCGATCATCATCACCGGAGGCCGGGCCATCAAGGCGGCGGAGAACTACAAGATGCTGGAAGACTGTGCCGCCAAGATCGGTGCGGCGGTCGGTGCTTCCAGGGCCGCAGTGGATGCGGGGTACGCCCCCATTCCATGCAGGTGGGACAGACCGGCAAAACCGTGTCTCCACGGCTGTATATTGCCTGCGGCGTGTCCGGGGCGGTACAGCATTTTGCCGGCATGAAAACTTCCAAAGTGATCGTGGCCATCAACGAAGACAAGGATGCCCCGATTTTCGCCAAGTGCGATTACGGCATTGTGGGGGATATCTTTGAGGTGGTCCCTGTTTTGACCGAAAAATTATGACATCTGAAGCGCCTGGGTCTTGAAAAAGACTCCGGCGTTTTGTCAGCCGTCAGCATCCGCCCCCGGCCGACAGAGATGTCTGACAAACCAACAGATGAGGGAATCATCATGAAGATACTTGTTGCCTATGACAAGAACACGTCTACATCCAAAGTGCTGGACAAGGCGTTGAAGCGTGCCAAGGCATCCAATGCCTATGTGTATCTGATCCGAACCTGTGACCCGGACATAAAAGAACGGGAGATTCGGGAACTGGAGTACCGCCTCAATGAAATCCGGGAAGAAGTTTTCAGGAAACACGGCATTGACAGCGAAGTCCATATTCTGATCCGGGGCCTGGCTCCGGGAGAGGATATTGTCCAGTATGCCTATGAAAAGGATGTGGATGAGATCATTATCGGCATCAAAAAACGCTCCAAGGTGGAAAAGATGGTGTTTGGATCCACGGCCCAGTATGTCATTCTGGAGGCCCATTGTCCGGTGCTGACCGTAAAATAAACGGGAATCAGCAATGATACGGATCTTGAGGATGCTACGCATTGACTAACCATATACCAAGAAGGGAGTAGCTTTTATGAAAGACAGGTTTGATACGGATTATCAAGTCGGCCAGGACAATGTAAAAAATGGGGGATGGATGTGCATCCTGTTTTTTTTATTGTGGCCTCGATCGTCGTCATTTTTATTGTGTTAACCTTGTGGAATCCGACAGGGGCAAAAGGCGTCTTTGACGGCTCTAAATCATGGACCATTGAAAATTTTGACTGGTTTTTCATGATTTCCGGCAATCTGTTCGTGCTTTACTGCCTGGCTCTGATCGTGTTGCCCCATGGTAAAATGCGTCTGGGGGGCCCGGATGCCAGGCCGGAATTCACCCGAATGTCATGGTTTGCCATGCTGTTTGCCGCCGGCATGGGCATCGGTCTGTGTTTCTGGAGTGTAGCCGAACCTGTGGCTTATTACACGGACTGGTGGGGAACACCCCTGAACACACCGCCCAATACGCCGGAAGCGGCCCGGGCTGCCATGGGCGCCACCCTGTTTCACTGGGGAATCCATCCCTGGGCCATTTATGCGGTCACGGCCCTCGCTTTAGGTTTCTGTGCTTTTAACAAAGGCCTGCCGTTGACCATCCGTTCCACGTTTTTCCCGCTTCTGGGCGAAAAACCTGGGGTTGGCCCGGTCATATCGTGGACATTATTGCAGTCATCGCCACTATTTTCGGTCTGGCCACTTCTCTGGGGTTCGGGGCTCAGCAGGCAGCATCCGGGCTGCATTTTCTGTTCGGATTTGACAACACCTTGGGTCTGCAGCTGATCATCATTGCCGTGGTCACCGGGGTGGCACTGTTTTCCGTGTACAGAGGACTTCACGGCGGTGTCAAACTGCTGAGCAATATCAATATGATCCTGGCGGTCGTTCTGCTGCTGTTCGTGATTCTGGCGGGGGCGACCCTGCATTTTTTTGCAGGATTGTTCAAAAATACCTTTTCATATGCAGAATGGATCATTCCTTTGAGCAACTGGATCGACCGGCCGGATGAAAAATTTTACAAAGGCTGGACCGTATTCTACTGGGCCTGGTGGATATCCTGGGCACCCTTTGTGGGGATGTTTATTGCCCGGATTTCCAAAGGCCGGACCATCCGTGAATTTATGGCAGCCGTTCTGCTGGTACCCACAGTGGTCACCATCATCTGGATGACGGCATTCGGGGGCAATGCCCTGCATCAGATTCAGAACGGTATTGGTCAGCTGTCGGAAAAAGGCCTGGGTGAAGTGTCTTTGGCCATGTTCCAGATGCTGGAAAACCTTCCTTGACCGGGATCACCTCGTTTCTGGGGATCTGCCTGGTGCTGATTTTCTTTGTCACCTCATCCGACTCTGGCTCCCTGGTGGTGGATTCCATCACGGCAGGCGGCAAATGGATGCACCGCGGTTTCAGCGGATGTTCTGGGCCACCCTTCAGGGTCTGATCGCCGCCTGTCTGCTGGTGGGCGGGGGCTCCGATGCCCTGGGCGCCATCCAGGCGGTGGCAATCACCGTAGGCCTGCCCTTTACAATGATAATGATCGTCATGATGATCAGCCTATATTTAGGGCTGCAAGATGATTATCGGAAAATGAAATTCTGATGTGGAAAATCTGACAAATATATGCCCTGTGCTCATTCTTTTGTCTATTTGACAGAAACTGAGAAGTGAAGCATTGATCACCCCGCTTTTTGCCGGGCCGTGGCCATGGCCATCGAAGTCATGGAGTTTGTGGAGGTGGCCCGGCTGAGGGGAGAAGGCCTGTGGTGGATCATCCGGCATGAGATACTGCCCAATGCCATGCCGCCGTTGACAGCGGAATTCGGGCTCCGGTTCTGTTTTGTGTTTTTGTTCATTGCCTCGTTGAGCTTCCCGAGCTTGGGCATACAGCCGCCCCTGGCGGACTGGGGTGGGATGGTCCGTGAAAATGCCGGTGCCGGCAAATCCACTATTGGTCTGGCCGTCATGGGATATACCCGTCAGGGGTGCCGCCTGGCATCCGGCACCATCAACCTGAATGGGGTGGAGCTGATGGACGCATCGGAAGAAGACCTCCGTTTGGTCAGGGGTTCCAAAATTGCGTATGTGACCCAGAGTGCGGCTGCCTCCTTTCCCTGGATCCCGCCACCCTGCTGGCCAGTTTTCCCATCAATGTGACCAACCAGGTGAGCAACTGTCTGGTGGAAATCGGCCATGATTTTCAACCGATTCCTGAATTGGCGGAATCATGGGAAGCGTCTCCGGATGCCAAAAAATGGAGCTTTAAC